>Ga0075176_1054995_pt1 | contig 22126 bp, 14 predicted proteins | sample JI81BgreenRNA_FD_77311 | JGI IMG/M metagenome (GOLD analysis project Ga0075176, IMG submission 77311) | Metatranscriptome of wastewater effluent complex algal communities from Wisconsin, to seasonally profile nutrient transformation and... | ecosystem: Engineered > WWTP > Effluent > Algae...
CGAAGATCTTTGCCAGGAACTCGCCCACCAGGTCCACCACATCACCGGCTTTGATCGCGTCATGGTCTACCGGTTCGACACGGACGACTCCGGCCTCGTCATCGCCGAAACCCGCCGCCCCGACCTCGAAAGCTTCCTGGGCCTGCACTACCCCGCCGCCGATGTCCCCGATACCGCCCGCCGCCTCTATGGCCTCAACCCCATCCGCACCATCATCAACGCCGTCTACGAGCCCGTTCCCATCCTGCGGCAATCCCCCTCCAAAGACGGTTCTTCCGACGCTTCAACCGCCCCAACCCTAGAACCCAGTGGCGACGCGATCGACCTCAGTTTCAGTGTGTTGCGGAGCGTTTCCCCCTGCCATTTGCAATATCTACAAAACATGGGCGTCACCGCCTCCATGTCCATTTCCCTCCTCAAGGATGGTCACCTTTGGGGCCTCATCGCCTGCCACCACTACACGCCGCGATTTGTGCCCTATGCCCTGCGAACCGTGTGCGAATTCCTCGGCCAAGTCGCTTCCATTGAATTGGGCAGTAAGGAGGAGCGGCAGCAATTGGCCTATCGCCATCGCCTCCAATCCCTCCAAAAGCAATTTGTAGATCGCATTGCCGAAGCTTCCTTCTTCTCGAATGCCCTCACCACGGATCCCAATGCCCTCCTCGAATTGGTTGGGGCGGGCGGCGTCATTTTAGTAGACGGCAACGCCATCACCAGCGCAGGCCAGGTGCCGCCCGAATCCTTCATTGATCCCCTGTTGGAATGGCTCACGGATCGCTTTGAAAATAATCGCTTTGCCACCGATTCCCTCCCGAGGCTCTATGAACCGGCCATGGCCCATAAGGATTGCGCCAGTGGCCTTTTGGCCCTCGCCATTTCCCGCATTCAGCGCTACTTTGTCCTGTGGTTTCGCCCGGAAAAACTCATGGCCGTTTCCTGGGCGGGCAATCCCCAGGAGGCGACCCAGGAACAGATCGAGGCCGATGGCTCGGTGACGATGATGCCCCGGAATTCCTTTGCGGCGTGGCAGGAAATTGTGCGCTACCAGTCGGCCCCGTGGCAGGCTTGCGAGTTGGATGGGGCGATTGAACTGCGCAGTGCGATCGTGAGCATTGCCCTGAAGCGGGCGGATGAGTTGAGTGAATTAAACCTGGAGCTTCAGCGCAGTAATAGCGAGCTGGATTCCTTTACCTACATTGCCTCCCATGATCTGCGGGAGCCGTTGCGGGGCATCCACAATTATTCCACGTTTCTATTGGAGGATTATGGAACGGTCCTGGATGCGGATGGGGTGGATAAATTGCAAACCCTGGTGCGCTTGACCCAGCGGATGGATAGTCTCATTGAAACCCTGCTGCGGTTTTCGCGCCTGGGCCGTCAGGAATTAAACTGTGTGCCCGTAGACCTAAATCAGGCGATCGCGATCGCGACGGAGGTGTGTCAGTTGCATCGCCAGGGGGAGGCCATCACGATCCAGTGTGAGGGGAATTTACCGGCGGCCTGGGGCGATCGCATCCTCCTAGAGGAAGTCTTTACGAATCTGATTGGCAACGCCTTGAAATATAACGAAAGCACCCCCAAAACCGTCACCATTGGCCAAGTTCAGTCCCAGGCGATCGCCCCCGCCATCCCCATCAATCTAGATCTAGAATCAGAGCAGGCCGCACCCATCACCCTATTTGTCCGAGATAACGGCATCGGCATTCGCCCCCAGCACCTCGATTCCGTTTTTCGGATTTTCAAACGGCTGCATGGCCCCACCCGCTACGGCGGCGGCACCGGCGCAGGCTTGACGATCGTCAAAAAAATTATTGAACGCCACGGGGGCCACATCTGGATTGAATCGACCTATGGCGAAGGCAGCACCTTTTTCCTGACCTTACCCACGGCCCCCGTGACCCATTCCACGCCCTAGGACCTTGACGCAACCACGAGATCATTAGCAATTTTGGAGTCCATGATCCAATCCAGTATCCCCAATAGTTCAGAGGCGATTCGCCCCCCCACGGTGCTATTTATTGAAGATAGCGACGAGGATTTTTCTGCGTTCATGCGGCTGCTGGCTCCCATGGGGTTTAGTTATCATCTTCGGCACCTGTGGGATGGGGATGAGGCGTTGGATTATCTCTATGGACGCGGGGGCTATGGCGATCGCGATCAAAACCCCTTGCCATCCCTGGTGCTGCTGGATCTCAATTTGCCGGGACTCGATGGCCGTGAAGTGCTTCGCATCCTCAAGGAGGACATCCAACTGCGGCGCATTCCGATCACGATCCTCAGCACCTCATCGAATCCCAATGATGTGGATGATTGCTATCAGCTTGGGGCCAGCGGCTATCTGGTCAAGTCGATGCGATTAGATCACCTGCGGCAAACCCTAGAAACCTATTTTCAATATTGGCTAACCGTCGTTCGCTTACCCACGCTGCCAGAGGGTTAGCCACGGAAACTTCACCCTGTTTTGAACAAATGAACGCACCGGCCCATGGCTAGGGTTACGGTGCGTTCGGCTAAGTTTTTGTTGGATTCAGAATAGCCCTATCGAGTTTGGGCCTGCCCGGAAATGCGGCCCCCCACCAGATTATTGCCGATCGCGGTGAACGTCCCATTGGTGGCATTGTTCAGGTGGAAGCGGCCATTATTGCTGAGGCGATTGTTGCCGGGATTCGCGGCGGTGCCCAGGTCCGGTTGGGCGCGCAGAATCGCCACAATGCCATCGCGGCTGTTGTTTTCGATGATATTGCCCCGCAGGATGGGGCTCGCGGAATCGGAAATCACAATGCCGTCATTGTTGTTGACGATGTGATTATTCAGCAGCAGCGGGGTGGCCGCACCGCCGATCGCGAGGCCAAAGCCCGTGGATTGGAACCAGCTATCGCGGATTTCGCCCCCGGAGGACCGGGTAATCGCCATGCCGTTGCCGCCGTTGTCCACAAAGAGGCAGTTGTGGATGGTGGGATTGCTGTTGCCGGTCACGAAGATGCCGTCCCGGTGGCTGCCCCGGAAAACGCTGAAGCGGATGGTGGGATCGGCCCCTTCGATCCACAGGCCCGTGCCTCGGGTGTTGGGGTTGGTGACAGAAACTCCGCTCACGATCGCCTTGGGGTTAGCGATCGCGATCGCCACATTCTGGCCCGCAAACGTCCGGCTGAGGTAGTTGCCGCCGCCAACGATCTGGACCGATTGACCTTCGCTAGCCTCATCGCCGCGCAGGGTGACGCCGCTGGGGATGACGAGGGGGAACTGTTCACCCGTGCTGGCGTTGTAGGTGCCAGCCGCCAGTTGCACCGTGTCGCCCGGACGGGCCTGACGCAGGGCGTGGGAGATGGTGCGGTAGGGGGCGGTTTGACTGGTGCCGATCGCGCCGTCGCTACCGGTGCTGGCGTTGACATAGAGGATGCGGGCGATCGCCGGGGCCGTGGGGGTGTTGTCCACCACGCGATCGCTCGGCAGGGGGGCGGGGGTGACGCGATCGCGGGCCTGCTGCTCTTGGCGCTGTTGTTCTTGCCGTTGCCGTTCCGCTTGGCGTTGCTGCTCCTGTTGGGTTTGGCGCTGCTGCCGTTCCGCCTGCCGTTGCTGTTCCTGTTGGGTTTGGCGCTGCTGCCGTTCCGCCTGCCGCTGCTGTTCCTGCTGCTGGCGCTCCGCTTGGCGTTGCCGTTCCCGTTCCTGGCGATCGCGCTCCGCCTGCAAATCCCGCTGGCGGCGCTCCTGGGTGCGGGCATCGGGCTGGACCACCGCATCAACGGGGCTCCCGTCGCGATCGCGCACCTGCACCGGACGATTGGGGCGATTGGTCTGGTTCAAAATCAAATTGCGGGGGCCATAGCCTTCACTGGTGGCGGGGCCAGCCTCCTCCGCGATCACCGTCGTTTGGGTTTGGGCCGACGCCCCCAGGGCACCGAGACCCAGACCCGCCGGAGCCATCAGGCAAGTGGCCAACAGGGCGGACAGGCGACGGATCGCAGCGGTGGCGGGGCGGCGGTTGGCGGAAAAATCCTGGGTGGCGGTCATGGCTCTGGTCTCCCGATGGGCGGTGGTGCGTGGGGCGGGGCGTCAACCGGTGGTGTGTGGTTAGGACGGCTCCTCTGCTGTTGATGCCATTGTGGGGGACCGCCCAAAGGCCCATGGGACAGCGGTTTACACTCCCTCGATCGCCACATCGGCCCTATTCCACTTTCTCAGGTGGGTGGGGGGGAATTTTTCCGGTTTTTGCGGCCCTAGGCTTGAATTTGCGCGATCGCGAAGGCCAGGGCAAATCCGGACATCATCCCCATCATCAGCCAGTGCCACGGGCCGACCGGGCGATCGTCACAGGGTCGCCGCTGGCCCGATCGCCGCTGGCCGTAGCCCCGCAGCCGCATGGCCTGATACACCCGCTGGGCGCGATCGTGACTGCGGATCAGCAACGTCCCTACCAAAGCCGCCAACCGGGTCAGCCGTCGGCGATCGAGCCGTCGCCACTGGAACCCCCGCAGGGTACTGGCCGCCACCATCCGCTGCCAGCACGCCGCCACATCGGCCAAATAGCGATAGGACAGCAGCAGCAAATCCGTCAGCACCGGCGACAGGCCCAGCCGCCGCAAGGCCCGCACCAACTCAATCCAGGGGGTCGTTTCCACCAGCACCAGGGCCAGGGTCACCAAACTCAGGAAGCGCCCCAGGATCAGCAGGGCCGTAGCGGTGCCCTCTTGGTAGATCACCAGGGGGCCGATCGCGGCGATCGCCGTCTGACCGGCCACCAACGGCAGCGCCGCCACCAACGCCACAATGAACCAGCCCGGAGCCACCACCCGCGATCGCCACAGCCCCCAGGGCAATCCACTGACCCGATACAGCCCCACCGCCACCGCCAGGGCGATCGCCACCGCCGCGATCGATTGGGCCGTCGAAAAACTAAAGATCAGCGCCAGCAGCCCCACCAACTTTGGGCGCGGGTGCCAGCGGTGCAGGGGCGATCGCGCGATCGGCCGTTCCGGCAAGGGATAGCCATGGGCCGGAGCGTGGGCATGGACCACAGGGGCAGAAGGGGAAATGGGACGAGCCATTCAGGGCAGCAGCTCAGGATGAAGGGGGGCTAGGACTCGGGCGGGGCATCCCCAGGGGGGCGCTGGGGGGGACGCTGGAGGCGCGGCGGCAACAGGGCCACCGGCCGCTGCCCCTGGGCCAGGAGTCGTTCGGAAACCCGGCGGACCCGTCGCCAGCTTTGCCGGAGCCACCGGGGGGCCAGCCAATAGGACCAGGGGGGCCGATCGCGCGATCGCAGCCGCTCCAGCCGTCGATATTGGCGATCGCTCTCTAGGGTTGCCCGCAGCCGTTCTATCTCCGCCCCCTGGCGATCGCGGATGAACGGCACCAAATAGTCATGGACCAATTGATAGTAGGGCTCCGTCTCCTCCGGCACCAGGAACGCCAGCCCCGACCCGACAAAAATATCCAAAATCAAGCTCAAGGTGGCGGGCTCCGGCTCCAGATCGAGCTGGTGCAATTCCTTCTCCAACTCCCGCCGGGTGCGCAGGGGCCGCAGGTTTTGCTCATTGGTCAGCAGATAGAGGCAAATGGCCGCGAGCCGTTCATGGGGCGGGCCACAGTCGGCAATGACCGCCGCTAGCGATCGCGCCACCAGGGTTTGTTTCGGGTGTTTGCCCAGTTGCCGATAGGCCGCTAGGGTCGTGATGCCATCGCTCTGGAGCTGTGCCCCCACCACCTGCAACTCGATGGGCCGCACCTCCCCCAATTCCGCCGCCAGATCCTCCACCAGGGCATCGATCAGGTCCGGCTCTAGGTAAAACTGCGATCGCGCCGTCAGATCAATCAACACCTGTCGGGCGCGATCGCGGCAGAAATCCCCCAGGGCATAGCGCACATCCCGCCGCAAAATATCCTCATCAATTGCCCCGAGGTCCGTCAGGCGATCGAGTTCCAATAGACAGTGGAGATAATCCTCCCGCAGGGCAAAGATCACCTTCACATCCGGCAGGGCCATGCAGCGGCCAATGAATTGGTAGAACGGCTGCCGCACCCGGCGATCGCGCCCCGTTTCCCCCTCGAAGAAAAATTCCTCCAACTGATCAAAAATCAGCACCGTCAAACAATTGCGCTGGCCGCTCACCCGCAGGGCCGCCGCGATCGCCTCGGGGGTTGGTTCAATGTCCCAGGTGCCCAAATTCGGCAGCAGCGCCTGGGTTTCCCGAGCCAGCTTGCGGCTGAGATCCCGCGCCCAGTTGCCGTAGCGCCGCAGGGCCACCGGAATCACCGTTTTGCCATCCACCGTCAGCCGCGCCAACGCGGGCACCAATCCGGCCCACAGGAGCGAACTTTTTCCTACGCCGGAGGCCCCATGGATCACGATCAGCTTGTAGCGCGGCTGGGCCACCCGGCGCACCAACTCCCGCACATCCTCCTCCCGACCGGCGGCGATCGCCCCATCGCGATCGCGCGGCCCCAGATCCCAGGCCGGATTAATCGGACGCTTGAGGGGCCGCAGCCGCACCGCCCCCGTAAAAGGCCGAAAGCCATACTCCGCCTCGATCGCCTGCCGCTCCTGCTTCACCTCATAGGCTTGGCGGTAGTCCCCCATGGCAAAGAGCAGCCGCCGCAGGGTTTCGAGAATGCGCACATACAACTCCGGCTCATATTCCGGATGGCCCGTCCCCCGCGCCCGGTTCAGGTCATCGATCGCCTCGGGAATGCGCCCAAGCCCCGTCAAGGCCCGCCCGCGCAGGTATAAATAAAATTCCTGGTGATAGAGCTGCAACTCCCGCTCGAACCGTTCCCAGCCGCTGGGGTGGCCGCTGCGGGGGGGGCGCACCCGGCCATAGAGGGCCAAGGCGCGATCGGTCAAGGTGAGGGCATCGTCCCAATGCTCCCGCGCCAGGGCCACCATCGCCAGGGAACCGCAGTCGTAGGCGAGGCGGATCGGATCCCGGCGGTGCAGGGCCATGGCATGGCTGGCGACCCGCTCCAGTTCTTCCCAGGCTTTCTGGCGCTGGAGGACGGCGCACAGGCCGCTGACAAACCGGGCCGTGAGGTCGTCGCGATCGGCTGCCTTGAAACAGGCCAGGGCGCGATCGCAGCAGTAGCGGGCATGGCCATAGGCTTCGTCGTAGCGATCGCGCTGGCGCACCGCCACCCGCCGCCACCAGAGGTTTAGGTAAAACCAAACGCAGCCCTCGCGCACGCGATCGCCCGCCGAGCGGAACAGGGCCAAACTGCGTTCATAGTGGATCTTGGAGGTCTCCAGGGGCAGATCCGGGTTCTGGGCCAGGACAAATTCCACCCCCGCCTCCAGGGCTGGTCCTAGGGGGCGCTGGCGATCGCGCAGTTCCTGGCGGGCGGCGTCCACCTCGCGGCTGGCGGCCCCATCCGTCGCCAAAAACCGCCCCGCCCCAATTTCCAAAGCCCGCTCCATGGCCTGATCCACCCGCGTCGCCACCGCAGCGGCCAGATCCTCCGGATCCGCCTCGAAGCGCTTCGTGGTGCCATAGCTATAAAAATCCGGCGCAATCCGCACCAACGTCGCCAAGGCCCCATCGCTGAGCCAGAGCACCACCGGCATCGAAATGCCCCGCTGGAACTCGTTGCGCATCACATTGGCCGCCACCAGGGTGCCTTCCAAATCCTCCAGGCTCGACAGGCCAAACACCACGGCAAAGGCGGGCGGCTCCGGGTGCTGGTCCGCCGCGATCGCCTGTTGCAGCCCATGGAACAGGGAAGGGCGATCGCCCGCCAGGGTCACCGAAATCCAGCGCAACGGCCCGCGATCGCCCGCCACCTGGGGCCACAGATCCGAGAGGGTTTGCAGCGCCCGCTCGATCGTAATGCCGTAATTGCAGCGGGCAAAAATCGGCACAAATTGACCCGACGATCGCGCGATCGTTCGGGCAATTTGGAGCGCCGCCTTCAGATTGGTGTCCGAGGGGGACGGGCGATCGGCAGGATCCGCAGAATCAACCATGGCCACCGAACAACCCTAGGCCCCCAGCCAAACGGCAATAGCCCCCGGCGCGATCGCCAGCCTCCCCGCGCCGCACCCCCCAGCACTAATTGCCATAATTCCACCGGGCCCGGTAACCCCGATTGTCCAAATGGGTAAACGTACTGCCATAGCCCAACCCACCGGGCCACCACGGATCCAGAATCTGCTGCACCGCCCGGGGCGACAGGCCGCTCGCCACAAAATCCACCCCATGGCCCTGGATATGGGTAGAAAAGGTTGCCCCCCCCACGGCCCGATTGACCGCAGGCGGGCGGTACCAACTGGTGATGTGGATCGACCGATTCCCCAGGCGACGGCGCACCTCCTCCATCCGCTCCGCCATACGGACAATGTTGCGCGAAATGTTCGCATCCACCGGCAGGCGGCTACCCCCCTTGGTGGCCTCGGCCCAGGTGAAGTTGCCGTTGGGAATAATCGGATCATTGAGGCCCACGCTGCCGTAGCCCGCGATCGCGATCATGGGGCCACGGGGCGCAGGGGCCGGAGCCGGAGCGGGGGCCGGAGCCGGAGCCGGAGCCGGGGCAGGCGCAGCACTGAGGAGCCCATCCGCATCCAGGAAGGTCACATGCTCACTGAACACGAACCACTGCAAACGATTCTCAATCATTTGCTTGAAGGTCACTTCGTAATGCTTGCCCTCGGTGCGGACCGCCGCGATCGCGAACTCACCGGGGGCCATGGAGACCTTTTCCGAATCCCCCAAATCCCCCGAAGCGACGGGCTTGACTTTAAAGACGGTGCTGACATTCACCTTCAGGCGGGGCGACGGCTCCGGCTGGCCATCATCATTGGGGGCAGGGTAGGAGGGCACATTGACCACATTGACGTGGCCCCGGAAAACGAACCACTCCTTGCGATCGTCAATGGGATCCACCAGAACAATTTTGAGGTGGCTATCCCCCACATCTTCAATGGACTCAACGGCAAATTCCCCAACCTTGGCATTGATTTTTTCGGCGCTGCTGAGTTCCGACGCCAGGGCGAGGCGCGCCTTGAAGACGGTTTGGGCATTCACCACCAGGGTGGCGGTGGCGGCGGGGGCCGGGGTCGGGGCCGGGGCGGGCTGTTCCGGATAGGTGGGGGCCGGGGTGGAGGGCACGAGGGTGACGTGATCCTGGAAGGCGAACCATTCCCGCCGATCCTTGAGGGGTTGCTGGAGGACAACGCGGTAGTGGTTGCCCTCTAGGGTGGCTTCCGTGGCGGCGAGTTCCTGGGGGGCCATGGAGAGCCGTTCGGTGCCGCTGAGCAGGTAGGACTGGACGGGGCGGGTTTTGAGGACGGTGGGCTGGGTGATTTTGAGAATTGGCATGGTTTGAAGATGGGTAGATGCTAGGGGCTGTGGGGGTCTAAAGGGGGGGATTGAAAGGGGCTGGGCTGGCGATCGCGGTAATGCTCCACAATTCTAGTCCGATGTGTTTTCGAGGCAATGGGTCTGGGCCTTGGGTGGGGGTGGGAGCTTCGCCCTGGGCGCGGCGGGCTAGACCGGGGGGCGATCGCCGCTGATAATGGGGGTCCGTCCGGGTTGGGTGGTTGTACCGTTGGGTGAGGGCCTGGGGCTCCTATGGTTGCCGATCGCGCTGAAGCTGTCCGGTCTTTGTTTGATCGCATTGCGCCGGTCTATGACGAGTTTAATGATCGCCTGAGTTTTGGCCTGCACCGCATCTGGAAGCGCATGGCGATCAATGGCTGTGGGGCGCGGCGGGGCGATCGCGCGTTGGATCTGTGCTGTGGCAGTGGGGATCTCAGTTTGCTGCTGGCCCAGACGGTGGCGCGATCGCGGGCGGGCGATCGGGTGGGCTCGGTGACGGGGCTAGATTTTTCGGCCAATCTGCTGGCGGCGGCTCGGCGGCGGGCGGCGCGATCGCCCTGGGGGGACGCCATCACCTGGATCGAGGGGGACGTGCTGGATCTGCCCTTTGCCGACGGAACCTTTGACTGCGCCACCATGGGCTACGGCCTGCGCAATGTGGTGAGTATTCCCCAGGCCCTGGCCCAGGTGCGGCGGGTGCTGCGGCCCGGTGGCTCCGTGGCGATTTTGGATATGCACCGCCCCGAGGGGCCATGGATGCGCCAGTTCCAGCGGTGGTACCTCGATGCGATCGTCGTGCCAGCGGCGGCGGACTGCGGCCTCACGGATGACTACGCCTACATTTGGCCGAGCCTCGAACAGTTTCCCACCGGGCCGCAGCAGGTGGCCCTCGCGCGGGCGGCGGGGTTCGATCGCGCCGTTCACTACCCGATCGCGGGCGGTATGATGGGACTATTGGTGGCGACAGTGGAGGGCGAAAAACCCTGACGGTGCGGTAGTTTCAGCCGTCCGTGGACCCCGCGCGATCGCCGGGGACTGGTGATGATTTTGTGCCCATAGACGATGCGGTGGTGGCGGGAGTAGTGGCTGTGGTGGCGGACTGGTGGATCTATGCGGTGCCCCCCCTGGCCGGGGGCGCGATCGGCTATTTCACCAATGATCTGGCCATCAAAATGCTGTTTCGTCCCTACCGCCCCATCCACGTGGGCCAGTTCCGCCTGCCCTTCACGCCGGGATTGATTCCGCGCAACCAGGAACGCCTCGCCAAACGCATTTCTAATACGATCACCGAATCCCTCCTGACGCCCACGGAACTAGAGCAAATTGCGCGGCGGCTCCTGGATCTCGATCGCGTCCAGGGGGCCATCCGCTGGCTGTTGGCCCTGACTTTAGAGCAAATGCAGGGCGATCGCCAATCGAAAACCGCCCATATTCTCGCGGGGGTTTTGCATGATTTGGTGGGGGAATCCTTGCCCCGTTTATTAAAAGTTTGGGCGCGCAGCGAAGATTTTTTAAAAGATCAGCTCAATCGCCTCTTTGATCGGGTGCTGCTGGACTATCGCCTGACGCGATCGCAGGCCCGCCAAATTTCCCAATGGCTCCTCGATGGCATCTTTGCGCCGAATCGATTGCGTTTGGGCCTAGTGGACTTTTTGACCGACGATAATATTCGCATCATTGACGACAGCTTTCGGGAACGCACCAGCGGCACCTATTGGGTCGTGGCGAACTTATTTGGTGTGCGCAATTCGTTAGTGCGCCTGCGGAATTTTTGCCTAGAGGAACCGGGGGCCGCTAATCAACAGTTTGCGGAACTCTTAGAACAGTTGCAGGCCCGCGATCGCCTCTACAATTGGCTGCGGGATATTTCTTTGCAAAAATTGCCCACCTCGACCGTTAGAACCCTGCGGCGCGCCCTGCGGGAAAGTTTGCGCACCTATCTGCAAACGCGCGGCGCTTCCGTCCTTCAGGAAGTGAGTGATTCGGTGGACTGGGAGCAGGTGGCGATGAATTTATTGGGGCGCATCCAAAGTTCCGTGGCGGTGCGCAATTCCCTCGATTCCGTCAGCTATGAATTGGCCCTGGTGCTCGATCGCTACCTGGAGCGGGATTTAGAAAAAATTGTGGCGCGGGTTTTGCCGATCCTAGACCTCGATCGCGTCATCGTCGGGCGGGTGATGGCGACGAGCCCTGAAAATCTAGAGCGCGCGATCGAAGGGATTGTGAAAAGCGAATTGCAGGCGATCGTTAACCTGGGCGGCGTCCTGGGCCTCGCGATCGGCCTGATGCAATCGGTCACGCTGCTCTTTCGATAATGTCTTTCAATCAACCTGCTCATGGACGGTTATATGGGGGATCGTGGGGGCTGGGCGGGGAGACCCCGCCCCTACGATTGTCGGTTGGGAGAACGGGGCGATGGGCGTTGTGGGTGAATGATGTCTGTGGGATGATAGCGTTTGGATTGGGGGTGATCCGAATCGATCTGAATTAACTTTAAAACCACCATGGCAACTGTAGATTTGATCTTAATTTTATATTCCAGGCCGGGGTGTCACCTTTGCGAAGATTTGGAAGCAAAATTGCGCGCGATCGCGGCGAACTCCCTCCCCTTTGCCCTAGAAATCCGCGACATTACCGAACGGGAAGAATGGATGGAAGCCTATCAATTTGAAGTGCCCGTTTTGATGCAAAAATCCCCCGACGGCACCGGCGATCGCCCCCTGCCGCGCCCCGCCCCCCGCGCCACCGCTGTTCAGATCGAACAGATGCTCCGCCCCGCCCTGGGCGGTAATTAGGGCAAATTGAGCAGGGCACCCATGCTACAAACGCTCCAAACCCCTTGCTTAAAAACACTGTTGAAAGGATGGACAGCACCATGGAACTACGGGATGCGATCGCGGCCCTCGCGCCGTCGTTGACGCTGCCGGATGGGATCGAAGGGCCAGATTTGGCGGTGCCCGTCAAGGGACTAACCACCAATTCCCAAGCCTGTCAGGCCGGTGAGGTGTTCATCGGAATGCCCGGTACGCGGGTGGATGGGGGCGACTTTTGGCAGAGCGCGATCGCGGCGGGGGCGATCGCGGCGGTGGTGTCCGAGGCGGCGGCGGCCAAGGCGGCGGCAACCCTAGCCACCTGGCCGACGGATCAACCCAAACCCCTGGTCATCGGCGTCCCGGATGTGGTGGCCGCCTGCGGTGATTTGGCGGCGGCCTTCCATGGGCACCCGGCCCAGCGGCTGCAACTGGTGGGCGTGACGGGCACCAACGGCAAAACCACGACCACGCAACTGGTGGAATTTTTCCTGGCGGCGGGCGATCGCCAACCGGCCCTGTTGGGCACTTTGGTGGTGCGCTGGCCCGGATTTGAGCAAACGGCGGTCCATACGACGCCCTTTGCCGTGGATTTGCAGGGGCAGTTGGCCGGAGCGTTGGCCGCCGGGGCCGACAGCGCCGTGATGGAAGTGAGTTCCCACGCCCTCGATCAGCGGCGGGTGAAAAATTGCCCCTTTGAGGTAGCGGTTTTTACAAATCTCACGCAGGATCATTTGGATTATCACGGCACAATGGAAGCCTATTTCGAGGCGAAGGCCCGCCTGTTCCGGGAACCCTATCTGGCGGGGCGGGCGATTGTGAATAGCGATGATTCCTACGGCCAAAGGCTGGTGGCGGAGTTGCCCCGCGATCGCGTCTGGACCTACAGCGTGGGGGATGGTTCGGCGGATCTGCACCTGCGGGGGTTGACCTATGGCCTCGATGGGGTGTCCGGTGAGATCGTCACGCCCGAGGGATCTGCGCCGTTCCAGTCGCCCCTGGTGGGGCAATTTAATTTGCAAAACCTGCTGGCGGCGGTGGGGGCGGGCCTCCATTTGGGCGTGTCGCTGGACGCCATGGTGGCGGCGCTGCCCCAGTTTCCGGGGGTGCCGGGGCGAATGCAGCGGGTGACGGTGCCGGACGGGGCGCGATCGCAGGACATTAGTGTGATTGTGGACTATGCCCATACGCCGGACAGTTTAGAGAACGCCCTGCGGGCGGCGCGGCCCTTTGTGGAGCGGGAATTGATTTGTGTCTTTGGCTGCGGGGGCGATCGCGATCGCACCAAACGGCCCATCATGGGGCGCATCGGGGCGGAGTTGGCGGACTGGGCGATCGTCACGTCCGATAACCCCCGCACGGAGGATCCCCAGCGCATCCTCGATGATGTGGTGGCGGACATTCCCGAGGGGGCGCGGGTGTTGGTGGAGGGCGATCGCGCGGCGGCAATCCGGCTGGCGATCGCCCAGGCCCAGGCCGGTGACTGTGTGCTGATCACCGGGAAGGGCCACGAGGACTATCAAATCCTCGGCACCGAAAAGATCCACTTTGACGATCGCGAACAGGCCGCCGCCGCCCTCACGGTTCGCCTGTCCGCCTAGGGCGTTGGCAGGGGCTGGATCAGTTGATCGACAAGGGCCACGCGATCGCCCAGGGTCGGCGAGGAATGCCCATGGTGTTTGAACGCCCGAACCCATTCCATGGCCGCCACCGCGATCGCGCGGCCCCCCCAACCCCGCCCGGTCCACAGATCCAGGCCAATCCGCTGGCCCAACCGCACGGCCACCAGCCGATCCACCACATCCCAAAAATTTGCCTCCCCAACGGCATCCCCCGCGATCGCGTCCACGGGCGCGGCGGGAAACGGGCGCGTCAGGATCCCCGTCGCCAGGGTCCAGCGGGCCGTCTTGAACTCCCCCAAATGCAGGGCGATCGCGGCCACCTGCACCATCCACGCGCTGCCCGCCGCCCCCAGATCCGCCGCCGCCGCCAGGGCCACCTCTTCCCCCTGAAGTTTTTTGAGCAGGTTTGGCAATTCAGAGCGCCCCGCGATCGCCTCGGGGGAATTGTTGTGACCCTGGTCCTGGTTCTGATCCTGGCAGAGCCACCCATCGTGGAACCGCACCCACGCCAAGCCATTGCCCGGAGTAAACGCGGGCCAGGGCTCCGGATGGGTCGGGAGGTGGGCGAGGCGATCGCGCCCTAAGCGATCCCACAAATCCGGCAGCAGGGGCGATCGCGCCGAAAACCCCTGGGCCGTCCGGCGATCGTCGAGCCCATCGAGCAGGCCCAAAATCCCCTGGCCGCGATCGACCCGCCGCCGATCCGCATCCGCCTCCGAATGGGGATTCCCCGACGCCAGCCGCACCACCCAGCCCCCCACCACCGCGCGATCGCCCGCCGACACCGGAGGGGAGGCCGGTTTCTCCCAGGGGTACCAATTCCAGCGATCCCACGGGCCAGGAATTTGCAGCCGCCGCAGCAGTTCCACCTTGGGCATTCGGCCATAGCGCCGCTCCGGATCAAACCTCTCCGGCGCATCGTAGCGGAAGGCAATTTGCGGCTCCTCAACGGGCGCAGGAATAAACCCCGGCTCAAGCAATTGGTCATTGCGGGCGAGGCGCGCCATGGGCACGATCGCGTACTGGCAGCCCCCATCTTCTAAGTCCACCTGGGCGATCGCCGTGCGGATTGCCCGCCATGCCGCCGCCGTCAGGAAACAGTTGCCATCCCAGGGCAGGATCCACCGCCCCCGCGATCGCCCGTCCCGGAGCGCCCCATTGCGTCCGCCGTTGTTGTGCATCACGTACTGGTTTTTGAGGCGATAGGCATGGTCAACCGCCAAAGCCTGACCGACGGCATCGAGGGCCGCAAAGGCGCGCGAGCGGAAAAAATTGGGCTCCGCAAAGCCATCAAAATTGAACGGAATTTCCCCATAGGTGGCCCCATCGAAGGGCAAATGGAGATAGGGCTGCCCATGGCGCTCCAGTTCCACCAGGATGGCCGCCTCGATCGCGCGATCGACAATGCGATTAACCACCCAGCGTTTTTCGCAGCCCTCCAAAGGCGGCTCGTGGCGCAGGATAAAGCGCAAATTGTCCAAGGTCTGACCCACCCGGTGCCGAGGCGGCAAATCATTGCCCAGGATGCGATAGAGCACAAATCCCAAAGGCCGAACCGCTGGCCGAACCGCTGGCCGAACCGCTGGCTGAGCCCCTGGCTGAGCCCCTGGCCGAGCCCCTGGCAGCAAGGGGCTTAAGCCCCTTGTCTCGGGGGTGGCGGGGGGTTGAATTGCGGGCCAGGGGAACGGGGCGATCGCGAAGTCCAGGGCGATCGCCTCCTCGCGGCCAAAACGCTGGAAGGTGTCTACCCAGCGGGTCAGGTTCAAAGGGCCAGGGGCCAGGGCCATGCGCGCTCGGGCAAGGGTGTGGGTCGCCGCGATCGCGTGGTCCCCCCGGTATTGCCCCCAGGCCAACTGTAGATAGGGCAGGGCCATCACTTGAGGGTTTGAATCCAGTGGCGATCGCGCCCAAACCCCCTCAAATTCCGCCACCGTCGCCGGATTCGCCAAGGGAGCCCGCACCGCCCCCGGATCCGCCAGAATCGGCGATCGCCGCAGGCACCCTAACCGTCCCCCATCCGCCACCAGCCGCTGCACCCCATCGGCTAGGGCGCTGGCCCGCCGGGATTCATCAAAGCCCCCCAAGCGCACCAGGGCCGATCGCGCCAGCCACAGCGTCCCCCAGGGGCGATCGGGCCGCACGCCAATGCCCGGAGCCATCCCCCAGGGGCCATCGTCCGACCGGGCCACGCGATCGCCCGGTTGCCCCCGCCACATCCAGTCCGTCAAACAACCGTCCCAGGCTGGATTCGCCGCCAAGTTTTCCTGCATTCGCGCCAGGGTTTCCACCGTCGCTAGGCGATCGCCCGTCCCCAGAATCACCACCCACGGTCCCCGCGCGATCGCGATCGCCCGATTGAGATCGTAGGCACTAACCCCAAAATCTCTAGCCCCATCCCCCAGGGCCGCCCAATCCAGCCAACGCACCCGAGAATCCGTCTTTAAATCTTCTAAATCGCTCGACGCCTCTGGATTTAGCGAATTTTCAGAATCATCTTCAGAATTATTTTCGGAATCATTTTTGGGGAGATTGAACGCGATCGCCTCCCAGGCCACCAGGGTTTGTTGCCGCAGCCCCGCGATCGCGCCCTGAATCGCCACCGGATCCACCGTCCCCACAATCACACTGAAGACCGGCGGCGGCGCGATCGACGCACTCGGAACCAAAGAAGCAACCAAAACACTCATGGGTAAAGGACATCCCCCACAAATTCTGACCGGGGGCAAGATGGGCGAAAGTTTGGGAAAATTACCGACAGGGGCAGCCGCAACTCGAACAGAACTCGAAAGAAACTCGACCGCCATCGACCGCCGCAACGTTTCAGGGCATTTCAGGACGTTTCAGGACGTTTCAGAGAACTTTCAGGGCATTTTTGGCCCGTCTAGGCCGCTAGCGCAGGCATTCCCATGGGGAAACTTAATCGCATTATAGGTTTGAGCCGCTGGTCCCATCGGCGGTGGGGGGCGCTGTTCGGTCATGTGGCCCATCGTTGGTGGTTTCGGTTCGCCAATCGCGCCCAGGCCCAAGGACAGTTGGAGCTCGCGATCGCGCGGTTCGAGCGCAGTTTGGGCAGCCGCCATATCCCCTCGCCCCAGACCGCCTATATCCATCGCCGCCTAGCGGAGCTCCACCGCCTGCGGCACGATTGGCCCAAGGTGGTCGATCAATGCCGCCACTGGTGCGCCCTGGAACCCACCTGCGGCGCGGCCCAGGTGCAGCTTGCCCAGGGGTTGATCCGGCAAAATCGGTTTGAGGCGGCCCTGCAAGCCTACGGCGCGGCCCTGGCCCTGGGGGAGTCGGTGGGGGGCGCGATCGCGCGGATCGGCGAGCAACTGGTGGCGGCGCAGCGGTGGCCCCTGGCGGCGGCGGCCTTTGCCCTGGCCCTTCGGGGCGACTTCACATGCTATGGCTGGCACCGGGCGCGGATTGCGGCGTGGTTCGAGGCGGCAGACTGGCCCGAGGCGATCGCGGCGGCCCTGGCGTTGGCGGGGTCATCGTTGCCCCCACAGCAGCGGGCGGAGGGCTACTACTGGCTTGGGCGCATCGAAATGCGGCGACGGGACTGGCACCGGGCGATCGCGGCGAACCGGCTGGCCCTGGCGGCTGGGCACCCATCGCCCTGGACCTGGATCCATTTGGCCGAGGCGCTGGTGAAGGTGGAGCAAGGGCCGGAGGCGGTGCGGGCCTATCGGCGGGTGATCGAGTCGGCGGCTGGGCACCAACTTCCCCGGCGGATTTATCAGGACGCGATCGCGGCGGTGACTGCCCTGGGGGATTGGCCCGCCCTGGCATGGTTTTGTCGGACGGCGATCGCGCGCTTCCCCCAGGAGACCCGCTTTGATGTGCCCCTCGCCAAAGCCCTCGACCGGCTGGGGGATGCTTCCGGCGCGATCGCGGCCTATCGCCGCGCCCTGGACCATCAACCGGGGCCGTGGCTATGGGCGCAGCTTGCCCGTCTGCTGAGCCGCACGGGGGATTTAGGGGGGGCCAAGGCCGCCTACGAAACCGCGATCGCGGCGGCGGACCCCACAAAGGACTCCTGGATCAACGCCGATTTCTATGAAACCTGGGCCAAAACCTGGGCCAAAAAACAGCAGTGGGACTTGGCGATCGCGGCATTGAAAAACGCGATCGCCCAGCTAGAAATCACCGCCGATCCAGCGCACAATCCAAGCCAAAATCCAAGCCAAAAGCAAACCCAACGGGGAACCCTGCTCTTGACCCTCAGCCAATGGCTCATCCGGCGGGGGGATTCAGGAGATGCCGAGGACGCGATCGCCGCCGCCATCGAAGCCGCCGCCCTGCTGCCCGAGGATGCAACGGCCAATCTCCGGGCCGCAACCCTGCTAGCCACCGCAGGCCGTTGGACCGAGGCGGCTCCGCTCTATTGGCACCACGCCACCGGCACCCTTCCCCTAACCCTCGAAACCTGGCATTTGGCGATCGCGGCCCTCACCCACGCCCAACAACCGGCGGCGGCGATCGCGATCGCGCGGCAGGCCAGCCTCCAGCACTCCCAGGATCCCCCCTTGGCCCACCAACTGGGTCAACTGCTCACCCAACTCCAGCGCCCCACCGAAGCGATCGCGGCCTACCAACGGGCGATCGCCCACGCCCACGCCGCCCAACAGCCCCGCACCGCCGCCACCTGGCAACTCACCCTCGCGGAACTACACCTCACCCAGGGCCAGAGCGATCGCGCCGCCGAGCTCTATCAACAGGCCGCCGCCACCCTCGACGAACCGCTCCCCCTCATCCACTACCGCCACTGGGGCAAAGCCCTCGAACAGCAGCAAAACTGGGAAGCCGCCGCCGCCTGCTACCGCCAGGGCCTCGCCAAACTGCCCCCCAGCCGCCAAGGAGCCCACCTGGATTGGGAACTGGGGCGGGCACTCGATCACCTCAACCGGCCCGCCGAAGCCGCCGCAGCCTACCAGCGGGCGATCGCCCGGACCCCCCGCGTCCCCCCCTGGGTCTATCAAAACTGGACCCAAGCCCTCACCAAGGCCGGTGACCTCGACGGGGCGATCGCCGCCCTCCACCAAAGCCTCCAGCGCAATCCCCAAAACGGCTACCTCTGGGCGCAACTGGGCCATCTGCGCCTACACCAGGGGGATCAACCCGCCGCGATCGCCGCCCTCTGGCACGCCGTCGCCCTCGAACCCCACCACGCCACCGCCGCCGACACCCTGCTCCAACACCTGCCCAAGGCCGACCCCGCCGCGATCGCGATCGCCCTACGGCAGCACCTCGCCGCCCTAGAACCCGACCCACTCCCCAACCCCTAAAAAAAGCTAAACCCCCTACCCCCGAGGCAACCGCTGCACCGCCTCCTGGAACGGGCGATAGCTATACTGCACCCCCAGCACCGCATCAATGGCCGCCCCATCGTAGGACGCCCCCAAAAACTCAAACAGCCCCCGCAAAACCTCCGTCTTGCCCGTCACATCCCCATAGCTAATTTGATAGCAGCGATCGCCATGGCTGCGCTGGAAATGGCGGAATAACTTTTGCAGCAACATCACCTTGCGACGGTGAATATCCACCTTTCGATTCAGGTGATCCTTGCCATTCCAAAAACTTACCGACAGGCTATTGAGCACCTCCGCCTCATCGCGGGTATTGAAGATAAAACAACAGTCCGGAAAAATGCGCCCCAGAAAATTGAGATAATCACAAAACGCCTTCTGGCCATCAATTGCATCGGCCTTCAGGAGTGAAATGTAGCGAATCTCCTTGAAGCCATAGCATTGAATCCGATCATCTCCCTCGCGATCGCCCAGAATCAGCGATCGCCCCAGGGCCGCCATTTGCCCTAGAATCACCTCCGAATCAATGGCGCTGCAACCAAACCAAGGGTGAGTTGGGGAATCCTTCGGCGCAAAACTCGTCGTCTTAACTAAACTTTGGTAGGTGCAATAGAGATGGTAGAAAAAATTATCATTCTCCCCGCGAATTAGCATCCCTTCAATGGAATTGAGCACCCCCATCAGCAGGGTTGAGCCACTGCGTCCATAGGTCACCACGATCGCGGATTTAAAATTCATAGGTCAGCGGCAATTCTGCGCGTCTCTTTAGCTCTCTAGAGGCGACGAACCGGCCAGGGGATTGGACAGCGGCCCCATCGCCACCCCCCGAGATCTAGACCCCAGACGGCGGCATGGGGATCCGGCCCACCGGGGCTGACGGATTGGTCCCAGATTCATCCTACTGAAGGGCCGCAGAGGGGCGCTAGGGCAACCGCGATCGCGTGGGCAACCCAGGTGGTATGGTAGAACATCAGCACTACTGCAATAGATTCTCAAAGACTCCAGGTCCGTCAGCCCCCGCCCCCGCAACTCTCCTATCGCCATGATTCTCAATTTCCCCCAGCCGTTCCGCGATCGCCCCTGGTCCCTGGGGGTTGGCCCGTTGGCCGCGATCGCGATCGCGGCGATTTCCCTGACCGGCTGCCCCACGGGAGCCCCCCCCACGGCCAGCCAAGGGGAAGGGGACTGTCCCGGCTGTGACTTTGCCGGCCAGGATTTGAGTGGCAAAGTCTGGAGCGGCCTGAACCTGAACGGGGCCAATTTCAGCGGTGCCAACCTGGAAGGGGCCGATTTCAGCGAAGCCAAACTCGATGGCGCTAATTTTAAGGACGCCAATCTGCAAGGGGCCAACCTGGAGGCGGCGGGGCTCGGGCAAGCGATCCTCACGGGGGCCAACCTAGCGGGGGCAAAGCTCGGCCGCGCCTACCTGCGGGGGGCGAACCTGGATGGGGCAACGCTCCAGGGGGCAGATCTCAAGGACGCGGATCTGCTCAACGCCACGCCGACGGCCCTGAACCTGGGCGATGCGACGACGACGGGGGCAATTCTGCCGGACGGGAGCCAAGGTGAGTGAGGATTTTGGCGAGATCAAAGAAGCCCCCCAATGATCGTCCTAAGGAGCCCCTGAACATGGAGCCAGGGCCGCATCGGGTCACGGTTTCGGATGGGCAGCGAGCCCAGGATATGGATCCAGCGGCGGCGGAGGGGCCGGAAGGGGCTGATATTTTGGGCCTGGACCCCGCGATCGCCACCACCGGAGAAGAATTGGGGAAAGGGCGACAGCCCTGGCGGCTTTGGTTGGTGAGTGCAGCCACCGCGATCGCCGCCCATGGGGTCGTTTTAGCCCTGCCCATGGCCACGCCCGAGGAAACCATCCAGCTCCCTCCCCCGGCCCCCAAGGCAGCAATCATGCCCCTGACGGCCCTCCCGACGCCTACCCCAGCGCCGCAAAAGTCCCCCCAACGAAAGGCGGAACCGGCCCCCACGCGATCGCCCCAGGCAAGGCCCTCCGCCGCCCCCAGCCGATCCACCGCAGCGCCGTCCCGAGCCGCCCAGAGACCCGCCGCCAGCCCTTCCCCCAAGCCAGCGCCCCCCGAAAATTCACAAAAACCAGATCCGTCACCGTCGCCCACCCCATCGGCCACCCCCTCACCTTCCCCATCACCATCGCCCTCGCCAGGGTCCACACCCGACCCCAACGACCCCCTCGATCAGGGGCTTGATCTGACCCAAAATCCGCCCCCATCCCCCGAGCCGGACCCGGAGCCCGAGCCTGAACCGGATCCCCAGGGATTGCCGAGCCTACCGGGCCTGCCGGTCAGTGAAGGGGGCTGCGGCGCGGGGGCCAGTTGCTACGGCCTGCCCGATAACTTTGGGGTCCATAGCATCACGGCCCAGCGGATCCAGGATGCCCTCGGGGGCCAGGTCATCGTGCGGGAAAATTCTGACCTCTATGATCGCACGGAACAGGCCCGCGAATTCATCCTGAGCCACGCGGATTCGGAGGAGGAAATTGGCTATTACTATGTCATTTCTACGCCGATCGCGGGACAGGTCGGCGCGGTGATGCTGGGCTCGCGCGATCGCCTCTCGACTCTTGAAGAAATTCGTCAAATGGCCCTCGGGCAAATGCCGACCGACGGCGAATAATAACGGTGAACAATAGGGCAAGCAACGACACCAAAAAATAAAAATCTTCCCCGTGGTGCGGAAGTTCTATAGGGAATTCAATAATTAATCAACCACCGGTAGGGTGCGTTCGGTAATTTCTAATTCAACGCGATCGCCCCCTTTATCCGAACGCACCGACCCACCCCCAATCAACGCGATCGCCCATACCTGCCCAGGTTGCCGTTGGTCTATGCGGCGTGACATCCGTTGGCGATCCTGATCGGTCACCTCCGAAGAGGAGCGGTGCGTTCGGGAGAGCAGGGTGATCGCGTTGGGTGGAAGGGGACCGAACGCACCCTACCATTAACTTTTGATTTGAGAATAATCTAAACGGGTTCGGTGTGTTCGGGGAAAATGCGTGATCGCGTTGAGCTATACGGAACCAAACACACCCTACCGGTGGTTTATTA
>Ga0075176_1049818_pt1 | contig 18618 bp, 19 predicted proteins | sample JI81BgreenRNA_FD_77311 | JGI IMG/M metagenome (GOLD analysis project Ga0075176, IMG submission 77311) | Metatranscriptome of wastewater effluent complex algal communities from Wisconsin, to seasonally profile nutrient transformation and... | ecosystem: Engineered > WWTP > Effluent > Algae...
TGACCATTTGCTTCACCCGATTTTCATATGATGTCTACACCTCATTCCTTTCACATTCCTGTCATGGGCCTTGGCTACACCGTGGACACCCCGATCAAAGTAGCGCCTTTGGGGATTTCCAGTGTCGTTTCTATTATGGATGACCATCTTTTGGAAGAAATGAGAAAGATCTATTCCGAAAAATCAGGACTACCCTTTTTTCCCATTTCTGAAAAATCACCGGACTACCGAGCCGAACGTATCAAATCCTACTTGAACCTCCTTCATGACTTGGTAGAAAAAAAACTCATTGAAATCAAGGACTTCGAATCTCTCGAGGATGATTCTTTTCTGGATTACCTAGACCTATTGCCCAGCAATCATCCCATCCATTTACTTATCCAGGAGGCAAAAGATGCTGACTTTATCCAAAAACAACTCTACATCGCTCAAATCCGCGAAATGATCCTTCCCGGCAGCATCGATGTCAACATCATGACCAAAGTGGATAAGCTTAACTCAGACGCAGATGGCAATGAACTTCCAAGGGAATATTCGGATGCGCTATCCGCCTTAAGAGGGTTTGCCATGAGCAAAATCGACGGCGCAGTTATCTTCTCAGCAGGAATGAACCCTGCCCTTTATGCCTATGCGGAGCAGTTTACCGACTTTTTCCCCAACTCCATGGGCGAACTCAAAAAACGGATCATCCTCAAAGTCAGCGATTACCGTTCGGCCTTGATCCAAGGTAAATTTCTGGCCAAAAAAGGACTTTGGGTTTCAGAATTCCGAATCGAATCGGGACTCAACTGCGGTGGACATGCTTTTGCAACCGATGGATTTTTGATCGGCCCGATCTTGGAAGAATTCAAAGCCAATCGTGAGGAGCTCAAAAGTGCACTTTTCGATCTATGCCAAAAGTCATTACTGGATAAGGAAAAGATAAGCTTCTTTGACATGCCTCCTTTGAAAATCACTTATCAGGGAGGTATCGGCACTCACGAAGAAGATAAATTTCTCCGTACGTTTTACCAGCTTGACGGCACAGGTTGGGGAAGTCCATTCCTTTTGGTGCCTGAAGCTACATCAGTAGATGAGGACACCTTGCAGCGAATATTGGCTGCAAAAAAGTCTGACTATTTTCTCAGCCATGCTTCTCCTTTAGGCGTCCCGTTTAATAACCTTAAAACCTCGAGCGGAGAAGATCAGCGAAAAAATCGAATAGAAAACAATCGTCCGGGAAGCCCTTGCTACAAAAAGTTTCTTTCCTTCAGTACCGAATTCACAGAAAAACCCATCTGCACGGCTTCCCGGCAGTACCAAAATCTAAAAACCAAACTTTTCCAAACAGGAGCTATTTCTCAGGCAGATTTGGAGGATACTTTAGCCAAAGACTGTCTCTGCGAAGGACTGAGCGCGCCTGCCATTTTGGCCAATGGAAGAGAACCCAAACGCAATCTGAATGCGGTCACCATCTGTCCAGGGCCCAATTTGGCCTACTTCAAAGGCATCTTCAGTCTCAAGGAAATGGTCGATCACATCTACGGGAAAATCCGACTTCAACTTGACTACGAGCGGCCTCATGTCTTTGTCAAGGAGCTCCAACTCTATATCGATTACCTCAAAAACGAATGGGAAAAACTGGGCCCAGAAGTGAATGTCAAGCAGGCAACTTACTTGGAAAAATTCAAAGCAAACCTTCAAAAAGGCACGGAATACTACCAGTCCCTGATCGATCAGTTTCAACTGGACACCGAGGAAGTGATCCAACAAATGAAAGATCAACTGCATCAGGCCTTGATGAAATTAGAGGATTTAAAACCTGCGCTTGTAGAATAAGATGATATGCATTACCAAAAAAATCGAGTTTGAAGCAGCCCATCGACTCAGCAATTACCCTGGGCCATGCAAGGAAATCCATGGTCATACCTACAAACTCGAAGTGACCGTAACAGGTCCCATTGACCCAGATACCGATATGGTTATGGATTTTAAAGAGTTGAAAAAAATCCTTCAAAAAGCCGTGCTGGATCATTTAGATCATGCCTTAATTCTGAAGGAAAGCGAAGAAAACCGGGAAATTTTCTCAGGCTACTCAGGCAAAATCACTTGGATGGAAACCGAACCTACAGCCGAACGAATGATACAGTGGATCTTTCTTCAAATCAGGAAGGAACTCCCTCCTACTCTGGACTTGGTCGACCTTACGCTGTATGAAACCACCGGAAGTTTTGCAAGCTGGAAAAATAATACAGGATATTTTTGTCTTTTAATAAAGAGCTGGTAAATTTGGATTGCAAAGAGGGACATAGTCCCTTTTCTTTACAATTTAAAGAAGACTATTTTATCCTTTTTTATATGGAAAATATTTCATCCTTATCCATCAGCGAGATCGTCTCCAAAGACTATAGAACAGCGCTCGTACTTCGATCCTTCGGAATTGATTTTTGCTGCAAAGGGCATGAAACAATCTCGGAGGCTAGCCGCAGAAAAAAAACTGATCCTCAGTTGATTCTTGAAAAATTGATCGAAGTAGTTACCTCACCCGCTGAGGAAAGCTTTGATTTTAAAAATTGGCCACTTTCGCTCTTAGCCAATTACATAGAGAATAAACACCATGCAATGATTCGGGAAAGAGTCCCTCTGATCAGGAAATTCTTGAAAAGAGCGGTCAATGTTCACGGCTCTCATGAACCAAACCTGAAAAAAATAAAAGCATTATTCCAAGATTCTACGGATAATCTGCAAAAACACCTTGAACAAGAGGAGCTAATTGTATTCCCCTTTATCAGAAAAATCTCCTCCGATCCTGATCGAAAAAATTTGCTTTTGGGCCCCTCTTTTCAACCCATCAGTGAACTGATCTATTACCTGATGGTCGAGCATGAAGAGGAGGAAGCTATTTGGGAGGAAATCAGAAAACTTACACATAATTATTCCCCTCCGGATTATGCTTGCAATACCTACAAAGTAGCTTTTGCCTTATTGGAAGAATTTGACGTAAGCTTGCAAAAACACATGCATTTGGAGCGAAACATCTTATTTCCTCAGGCAATCGCCTTGAATCTGGAAAAGAATCTAAACTAGGAGGAAAAGAAATGTTTGTTGCTTCCAATAAAGCGCTCTATCTACTACCACTGGTTTTGCTCAGCTTGGTGCTCGGCATTTCAGGGGGTTGGATTAGGCTTGGGAGCTTAGTGGTTCCAATTTCAGAGGCGGGGGTCTATCACGGTTTGATTATGACAGGTGGATTTTTAGGTACGCTGATTTCAATAGAGCGGGCCATGATCATGGAAAAGAAAACTTGGCTAATCATCCCTTTGCTCACTGGCGCCTCTTTGATACCTTTTTTCTTGGGAATTGACGAGATCGGCTTATTCCTACTGATGGCGGGTTCTTTAGGCTTGAGTTTAATTATGCATTTACAGTCCCTAAAGCATCCGAAGTTTTATACAGCCTTGCTGTATGCAGGAGCAGTGTCATGGTTTATCGGAAATTACATGTCTTGGCATACTGGACTCATTGCTGCAGGCAGCACGTGGTGGATAGGATTTCTATTGTTTACCATTGTAGGTGAACGATTGGAGTTGAGTCAGTTTTTACCGGTTCCCTCCTGGTCCAAACAAGCATTGAAATTACTTCTCGCTCTATTCGCCATCGGGTTGGCAATCCCTTTCCATTCTTGGGGCAATGAGATCATGGGACTTTCCGCCCTACTCATTTCGGCTTGGCTGCTGTTTTTTGATATGGCAAAAGTGGCATCCAAAAAGTCGGGGCAATTCCGATACATTGGAATCGGACTCCGGGTCGGATATGTTTGGCTTGGTATTCATGGGTTGATTTTGCTAGTTATGGAAAGTCATGCCCTTTACTATGATTTGATGCTTCACACCTTCTTTTTGGGATTTACCTTTTCCATGATTTGGGCCCATGCCCCGATTATTTTTCCTACCATTTTTGGAATAAGGGAAACTCCATTCCACCCTATTCTTTGGGTGACTTGGGTAGGATTTCAAGTGACTTTGGCAGCAAGAATTGGGATGAGCTTATTGGGTCAGTTTGAGCTTCGCAAAATCTTCGGAGTGACAAATGGCTACCTCATTTTACTTCAGTTCGTCTTGATGGCTGGAATTGTCTTTTTCAAAATATTCCAATCGAAAAAAGGCAAAGGCCCAAGTAACTCAAGTCACTCCGGGGAATTGAAAAACAACTCACTTTTGTCTTCCCATGCCTAAAACTTGGACCCATATTGCCCTGACTCTTCTTATCCTTCTCAACGGGATGGGCTATACGCTGATTCAAGTTCACTTTTACTTAAATCGCGAGCAAATCACCACACTCTATTGTGTCAACAAAGACAAACCAAAACTAGAATGCGACGGGAAGTGTGAGCTCTCCAAGAGGCTTTCCGAAGCCAAAGACCAAACCGAAAGTGAGGCCGAAATCACTTTAGAAGAGTTGAATCTTAGCTTTTTAGCAAAAAACAGGGAGACAAATCCGTCTTTTGTTCCTGAAGTAAATCATCAAATCAGGCATACCTCACACTATCAGCTTTCTCATTCCCTGGATTTAGGAATGAATTTTTTTCACCCTCCTCAAGGCTGATTTTCTCTTGAGAAAAGAATCGATCCTACCCTTCGATTCAGGACGCAAGTCCCCAGTAAATACCAAAATCCAACATCATGAAAAAGCTCATTTCACTGGCTGCAAGGATGATATTCGCCCTTGCCCTGGCACTTCATATCCTCACTCCTGCCTTTGCTCAGGAAAAACAATCCCTCCGAATTCTCGATCACACCACTCTCGAAGGAATCCCCGGAGTCACTTACCGCTATGGTTTCCAAAAAGGAATCTCTGACGAAAGCGGTACCATTTATTTATTGGCCGACACTGAAACTTGGCTTTACCTCAGCCATCTCAGTTATGGAAGCTGGACGCTCGACCCAATAGCGCTATTAAAAGCAATCAAAAACGGCTCAATCTCCCGAAAAGAACAACTTCATGGTCTCCAACCTGTTTCTGTGATTGCCTTGAAAATGAGCGAGGAGAAAGATAAAAAAATCCTCATTTCTGATCAGGAACGTCTCCACCATGACGCAGGAGCGATACTAAGTTTGGATCCTGTGGTATCCGGAATCCGAAAAAGCAGCAATTTCGGATTTGATCCCGTCATGCGAGGATTCAAATACGACCAACTCAACATCGTGGTCAATGGCCTCCAATCAGCCAATGCTGCCTGCCCTAACCGCATGGATCCCCCTACTTCTCAAGTTGCCCTTAATCGTATTCGCGAAGTAGAAATCCTCAAAGGCCCACATGCCTTACGCTACGGAATTGGCCTCGGAGGCACCATCAACTACATTCAAGAATCCCCCGATTTCACCTCTACTCCGGGAATTTATGGTCGGGTTTCTTCCCTGTTTGAAACCAATGGTGATGTTTGGCGAAACGATGCCCGAGTGGGTTTTCAAGGAAACAAATATGATATCGGAGTCTTAGGAAGCTACTCCACCGGAAATGATTACCTGGATGGTGATGGAAATCTTGTTCCTGCCAATTTTAAGCGGGGAACAGTGGGATTGTATGCAGATTTTCAACCCACTCAAAAAGACCTGGTTCAGGTATCGATCAATAGAAACTTTGCACGCGATGTGGATTTCCCTTCTCTGGGAATGGACCTACGCACTGACGATACCTGGATGGGAAGTGTAAAGCATTCAAGAACTCTTGCTAGCAAAAGCTTGACTCAATGGACCAACTCCATCTATTTCACCCGAGTGGATCACCTGATGGACAATTTACTGCGCGAACCCCGAATGATGGATGCCTCCACACCTGCCATCACCCAAAACTGGGGATTCCGAAGTGAAGGGGAATGGAGGTTTACTCAAGGAAAACTGTTTGCTGGGGTGGATTTCAAAGAGGAATCAGCCGATGGTACCCGAACTCGAGCCATTACCATGGGACCTATGAAAGGAAAGGAATTTTACGATAACCTTTGGCAGGATTCCCAGATCCGAAAGACCGGTCTTTTTGCCAACTACTTGATCCCACTAGGCCAAACTGTCATCAGTGCCTCAGGAAGGCTGGAAGTGAATCAAGCCATCGCCAACGATCCTGCTGAAGAGTTTTCTCAACTACACAGTGAAATAGAAAACACCCAACTGAATCCAGGAATCAGCATCGGCGCTCAACGGGATTTGGGAAAGGCTTTCAGCCTTGGCATTTGGGCGGCAAGCGTTCGAAGAAGCGGAAGCCTTTTGGAGAGATACATCAACTACCTGGCTGTTGGGGTAGATCCATGGGAGCTGGTGGGTGATCCTCTGATCAAGCCTGAAACCAACCATGAATTGGACCTTGTACTTGGGTACAACCGTGAGAAAATATCCCTCGAACTCACCCTATTCGGCTCCTACATGACCGACTATATTTCTTCGGTCAAAACCGAGTTGAAGCCTCGATTAGCCACCAGTCCGGGGGTCCGCCAATACGAGAATCTGGATGAGGCAATGAAAACCGGAGTAGAAGTAAACTTCAAACAGCAAATCAACCCTCGAATCAGTCAGACTCTCGGGCTGGCCTATACCTATGGAAAGGATTTAGTACTTGACGCTCCCCTTCCAGAGATAGCGCCGTTGGATCTCCGATACGGACTTAGAGGACAGTTTATGGATGGAAGACTGCAAACCGGCCTAAACCTTCGCCATGTGCTCGCTCAGGAACGGGTTTCGGAGGCATTCGGAGAAGGCAAAACTCCAAGTTTCACCCTACTTGACCTGGATGTCAGCTATCCGATCGGAAAAATGCTGCTTGTGAAAGGAGGAGTTCAAAACCTCTTCGGAGAAACCTACTACGAACACTTGACACGCCCGATTGGAGCAAACAAAACCCCGATGTATGCGCCTGGCAGAAATTACTTTGTGATGGTGACCTTTAAGTTTCCTTGATTCATAGTCAGTTCAAAAAATTACAGACCTGTCAGGTTTTTGAAACCTGACAGGTCTTATCAATTTTTAATCGTGCCTCGCACCTTCCATTACTTTAAAAATGTGAAGGATCGCGGGAAAAACGGCATCCATGGATTCGGAAGCCCCGTTAGTCGAGCCGGGAAGTCCCAAAACAAGCGAATCACCGATCAGGCCAGCCACAGAGCGAGAAAGCATGGCATACGGAGTCCGCTGCTGTCCATAGTTTCGAATGGCTTCTTCGATGCCGGGGATTCGCCGATCCAAAATTTCTTCCAAAGCCTCAGGAGTGACATCGCGAGGAGAAAGCCCTGTGCCGCCGGTGAATATCACGAGGTTCATTTTATCTTTCGCCTGCTTCAGGCATACTTGCTGAATCTGATCTTTTTCATCCGGAATGATTTGGTAAACCGGAACAAGGACACCTACTTTTTCCAACTTGGATTTGATTACCAATCCAGCCCTGTCTTCTTTTTTTGCCTGCCGAAATGGAATCCGAACAGACGATAACGGCAGCTTTGAGTGTTTGCTCCAGATCTTTTTTGCGATCGGATTTCCCTCCTTTTTTCTCCACGAGTTTGATCTGCTCGATGCTCACGCCTTTATCGATTGGCTTGAGCATATCATACATCGTCAGCGCTACCACCGAGGCGGCGTGCATGGCCTCGACCTCTACACCTGTTTTGTAGATGGTGTGGATTTCCACGAAAATGGTCACCTCCATCTCCCCGACATCATAGCTGACCGCAGTAAACTCCACGGGAAGCGGGTGGCAATCAGGAATCATATCGGCCGTACGCTTCGCAGCAAAAAGTCCCGCGACACGGGCACATTCGAGCACATCGCCTTTGGGGACAGTTCGGTTTTGAATCGATTGGATTGTTTCCGGCAGGCTGACTTTAACTATGGCCTGCGCAATGGCTTTGCGTAGGGTGTTACTTTTATGGGTGATGTTGACCATTTAGCTTGGGCTTAAACTTTTGGAAGATACCAAATCGTGGATAAAATCCTTGAGATGCTCGATCTCTACGTGATCCATCAGCACGATTTTGTACCACTGATTGGTCTCGTCATGGGATTGGGGCACCAGATTGTATTTGTGGGCAATGGACTCAGGTACACATTCAGAACGGATGGTGACAATGTTCATTTCGGGTTCGCGGAAATAGGTCACTCCCAACTGATCCAATTGCTTGCATAGCCAGTTGGTGCGCATCTTGATCACCGAGATTTTTTCATACCACTTATGCGGACCATAGGTTGTCAGAATCACCCACACAGCGACAGCGTTTGCTCCGGACCGGCTACCGCAAAGGGTCAGGTCCATTCCCTCTACATATTGGGCTTCAGAGGTGAGCACATTTTCGATCAGGCCTTTTCGGCAGACAAAAATACCCGTTCCGTAGGGTGCCTGGAGCATCTTGTGCGCATCGATGGTGATCGAGGAGACGTCCGGATTGGTGAAATTGATCTGATTTTCGAAGTCTCCAAAAGGATACACAAAGCCCCCATAAGCACCATCCACATGCAGTCGGAACGGCAATTGATACTCCTTTAATACTTCGGTAAATACAGGAGGATCGTCCACCGAGCCAAACATGGTCGTACCCATATTGACTATTGCGATGAAGAATTTTTTCCCTCGACTCAGGCAGCTTTTTACAGAGGTCTTCACCGCCTCCGAAGTCAATTCCCGGGATTGGGTATCAACAGGGATCTTTTCCCAATCCAGCATGAGCAAATTGGCTGCTTTTGGAATAGAATAATGGGTATCCTCGGAAGCCAAAATGATGATTTCGTCCAGTTTGGCTCCGTGTTTTTTCATGAATTCATTCCTATAAATCCAAATAGCCTGAATATTGGCCTCTGTACCGCCCGGAGAAATATACCCGTCAAACTGGCCTTCCTCGATTTTAAACAAGTCAACGGCGATCATGCTGAGGACCTCCCGCTCAATGGCTTGAGTGCCTCTGAAAGCAAACTCCGAAGTACCAAAGGTATGACAACCGATATGATTGGGGTTGGCGACAAATGTACTCAGAATCGGTGCTTCACGCAGAAATAGTACATCATTGGAAAATACTTTGTCATCTAGACGGGAAGCCGGGTAACCCAAATTAGCATCCCTATAAAAGTCCACGTTGTCTTTCAGTGCCTGATGGACGCGTTGAAGTCGATCCTCAGGTGAAAGTTTCTTCCAAAATTTCATTTCAATCTCCATGATAGATAAATTTTATTTGGATTTTTCTACTTGATTTTTTCCTCCCAAAACCGAATATCTTCCGGCGTATTTAGGTTAGCAAACTGCTTTTCGGGATTCTGACAGCGTTCCTCCCACGCAATAAGATGATGAGGATTTTCGAGGACAAAACTTTGAAGTTTCAAATGATTGGCCTCCAGATTTTGCCTAACTTTTTCCTTTAACGAACCGGGATAAACACCCGGAAACGGGAGCAACTTTCCTCCAAGTTGACCGAGCGTGATTTGATCAAGGACAGCTTCTGAAATCAGTTCTTTGATCACATCCTGACTCGTAAACGGTGAATCGCAGCTAATTATCAGACAGTAAACCGATTCTGTATTGCTCATTGCAGACAAGATTCCACCCAAAGGGCCTTTGTCTTTCACCAAATCCGGAAAAACCGGATAACCAAAGGACTCATATCCTGGCTCATTGGAAATGATAGAGATCGGAAGATCCAAGCCTTCGATGGTTTCAATCAAATAAGAGATCATGGGTCTGCCTTTCAAAGGAATCAAGCCTTTGTCCCTTCCCATCCTGCTGCTTTTTCCTCCGGCAAGAATAAAAATCGAAATCGTCCTTTTCTGGTTTTTCATGACAGCAGAACCTTAGAGGCGAACTCCGATAAATTTATTCTTCGAATTGGGACGAACGATAAACATGAGGTAAGCCCAGTCCTGATTATTTTTTGGCTTAGTTACATTGGTAAGTTCCGAAAAGGAATCCGATGCAAAAAAATGACTATACCCCGACTGAATGGAAACCATCTCATTCAGAATCCACCCGAAGGAAATGTCCAATTCGGAACCCAGGTACTTATCCTCACTGGTAATCAACTCTTGGTTTGCCGAGAACAAATGGAAATCCGCCTGAATCCAGGTTTTCAATCCGGGAGTAAATCTGCCTTTCAGGTAAATATCCTCCAATCCGACAGGCTGAGAAAGTGCCCCTGAAACATAGAAATAATCCATAAACCCATTAAAAAGATGGTTAGTACCGTAAAGCGGAAGAAACAAACGGTCCTTGGAATCGCCATTTTCTGAGCCACTGAGCACTTCTAAGCCCAGAGCAACCTCAACTTTTTTGTTATTGGCAGAATCAAGCAAAAACTCTTTTTTGAGATCCAAGCCCAGATTCCAAGCGGAAATGTCCTGATTGTTGAAATTTTCTCCCGTCTGGAAATAGAGGTATCCAATGGCTTTTAGCTTTTGAGGATTTCCAAATTGAAAATTGGACACCCCGAACGTCTGTCTGAAGAAGACCTCACCGGCACTTTCTCTTCCCTCATTCCAAAACAGGACCGAATATCCTTTTGCTCCCTTTAGCCGCTCAAACCGTACAAACTGGGCTGTTTTGTACTGATTAGCCTGTTCGTAAGTTGTACCACTCAGTTTTTGGGTTTGCTGGTTAAAAGCTGCTCCAACGTGAAGTTTGGACTGCTCCTTTTCAAACTTCAACAAAGCCAAATCATGGGATCTGGCCTGAAATGCCCAATCCACATTTCCCAGAAAACGAAAATTGTCATAATTGAGCTCCTGCCGGCCTAGCTTCAGTGACCAATTTGGATTGAAATTCACCTGACCCCAAGCTTCATGGACCGACAGAAAATCGTCGCTGACATTCAGCTGACTGGTGCTCCCCCAAGTGCGAACATCCTGCACACTCATGAAAAAGTTGAAATACTGATGATCGTAGCTAGCCTGAATCCGAGCTCGATGGGCTATGAAAAAGGCAGGTTCTGCCCCGGTTTCCAAAGGCTTTAGGTAGCCGTTTCGATATTCACCGCGGGCAAAATATTGTCCGTTGAATGAAAACTGGGCACGGGCACAGGTGATCACTCCAAAAGTGACCAAGAGAAGTAAAAGCTTGAATTTCATTGCATTAGCTTAGTGGTAATCAATTTTATCTGCAATTTCTGGAGCCTTGGACTGAAGCATTTTTTTAATGACACTCGACATCCAAACCAAGCAAATAATGGAAAGGAACAGCATCAGCATCCAGCTACTGGTCCAGAGTCCCGTACCTTCCAATAGGTAGCCAAATAGGATCGGACAAAAGAACCCTCCCAAACCACCAATGACCCCGACCATTCCACCCACTACTCCGACTTCATTGGGAAAATAATCCGGGATAAACTTGTACACCGAAGCTTTTCCGATTCCCCAAACGATCCCGATTACAAGCGTCAAGACAGCAAAAACCCACATATTCGCTTCGAAATTGATCCGGGTAACCCCTTTTACCAAGAGCTGTTTCTTCTCGACTTCCTCTCCAGGTTGAACGGTAGCTTCTTGCCAGGAGGATTTTTTAGGAAGAATAGGGGCTTTTTCAGGTTGGATTTCATGACTCACTGTTTTGGGAGAAAAAACATACACTTTCCCACTCTCCATGCGAATCTCATCGGCAGTGACTTCGGCTACTGTTCCCTTTTGGGTCGCATTGATCCCTCTGCCTGGTGAGAAAATCTCCATTTTGGGAATCATCAGCAAAGCACTGATCGCAATAGACCATTTGAACACTCCAAACATGACTCTTCGGGCACCAAATTTATCACTCATCCACCCGCCCAATGCTCGAATGACTCCCGAAGGAAGACTGAAAAGCGAAGCAAAAAGCCCTGCAATGACTAAACTCGTGCCATAGACATTGGTGAAATAAGGTACGAGCCACTGGGAAAATGCCACAAAACACCCGAATACCAGAAAGTAATACAGCCCAAATCTCCATACCCGAATATTTCCCAGTGGTTTGAGCGTTTGTGCCATGGTTCGGGTGGAGACAGCAGGTTTTTTGTTTTTTTGCCAAAAGCGCAAACAACAAGGCCATTCCTACCAAAACCGATGCATAGATCACCGGAAGTGTTTTCCAAGCGTCTGGATTTTGACCATTCTCGGTAAAGGAATTGAGCAAAGTGGGGGCAAGCAAAGTCGTGATGGCCGCACCGGCATTGCCTGCACCAAAAATACCGAGAGCTCTTCCCTGCCAGTGCTTGGGATACCAAACTGAAGTGTAGCCGATCCCCACAGCAAATCCTGCTCCTGCCAGTCCAAACCCAAAACTCATCACCGCATACCAAGCAAAGGAATCAGTAAAACTGAGTAGAAATATGGGAATAGCCGTAAGCAAAAGTAGGCCTACGAAAATCCACTTCCCTCCATATTTGTCAGTCAAAATACCGAGTGGAAGCCTCATCACCGACCCCGTAAGAATAGGAATACCTAAAAGCCACCCGATTTGGACTTGGCTCCAGTCAAAGATGCCATTATCGACCAAATAGGTGACCATGACACCATTGAAGGTCCAAGCGGCAAAACAAAGCGTGAATGCGAGGGTATTGAGAAACAAAATCCGGTGAGCTCCGGAAGGAATGGGGTCACTCATAATCTTAGAAACGAGCGTGGGGGTTTATTTTTTCTTTCTTCTTTTGATCGGATCCGGGAGATACCTCAGCAGCCAAAAGGACCCGACTGCAAAAATCACCGATCCTACCGCTGTGGTGATGGCAAAATTGAGATTTTCCTGAAGGGCATTGTTGAGCGCTCCAAACAGAAACCAAATCTGAATCGTGACAAACAGGATCAACAGCAAGATGATCGCAGTCATCAGGGTATTAGTTTTATTGGGATGCGCCTCGTTTTGAGATTGTCTAAAATCACTCATAACTTTTTGATATAGGCTGTTTGGGCTTTGACAAATACTTGACCTTCACGGATGACTACTTCCAGCTGAGGAAGAGGTCTCGGAGGAGGTCCCTGAATCACATCCCCGGTGCGGGGATTGAAGTATCCTTTGTGACAAGGACACTCGATCTGTCCGATATCGTGTCGGTATTTTACCGCGCAGGACAAGTGGGTACACTTCTGCTCAAATGCCCTCCACTCACCCTGGCCAAGATTGATGAGTAGATAAGGAATCACTTTTGAGCCTTGGATTTCAAACTGGAAAGACTCTCCCTCCGGCACATCGGCTTCCATGCAAATGGGATGCTCTCCTTCGAGTGGCTTTTCCGGAAATGCCAGCGACTTGACCACGATGGCTGTATTGCCCACTGCCAATGCTCCCGAGAGCAACGTGAGAAATTTGGCAAACTCCCTTCTGGAAACGTGTGTGGCTTCTTTTTGCTCAATTGGGAAATCCTGTTTCCATTTTGGGATTTCCTCGTTAGAATCTTTGGACATAGTGCAGGGTGATTTTATTCGTGTATTCTCAATTCGGTGCTGCCTTTTGGCATCATGATATTGACTTTGGTATTCACTTGTTCCTGGCCAAAAAGGAATTTATTGACCGGAGTACTGTTAGGCCTGAGTTTTTCGATTTCCTCACGGGTTCCATAGAAAAGCGCCTGACTGGGACATACGGTTGCGCACATCGGCTTTTTGCCGGCGCTGGTCCGATCGTAGCACATGTTGCATTTCATCATTAGTTCGGCTTTCTCTTCTTTCTTTGGCACACCAAAAGGACACGCCAACACACAGTTGGAGCAGCCGATGCAGCGGGAAGTATTAGCGGTGTGTACGACTCCAAAGTCGTCTTTGGTGATAGCATCTGCCGGGCAAACATTGGCGCAGACTGGATCTTCGCAGTGCATACACACCTGTACCGTGGTCTGTACGGAGACAGCACGCTCCACATAGTGAATATGAATCATGCTCTCCTGCCCGTTGGTTTCACACTCAGCACAGGCCATCTCACAGGCATGGCAGCCAATGCAGCGCTGCATGTCGATGAAAAACTCCATCTGCTGGTTGTATTGAGGGTTTTGCATGGTTAAAGGGTCGTTAGGTTAAAAACTTTGATAGGCTGTTTCTTTGATTTTGACCGAGGCCATTTTGCCTGTTGGTATCAGCTGACAAGCGCAGACTTTGAACTCAGGTATTTTACTCACGGGGTCAAGGGTACCAATGGTCAGCTGATTGGCTGACTGCTTGCCTCCCCAGTGATAAGGGATAAAAACGGTATCCTCGCGGATAGTTTCGACAATCTGAGCGGGAAAGATGGCCTCTCCACGACGGGTTTTCACCGTCACCTGATCTCCATCCTTGATCCCATATTGGTAGGCGAGCTTGGGATGAATTTCCAGAAGTGGCTCCGGATATTGATCCACGAGTTTGCCGATTCGGCGGGTTTGTGATCCACTTAGGTATTGAGACACCACCCGACCGGTAGTCATGACGACAGGGTATTCTTTGTCCACGACTTCGGATGGTTCGCGATAGGGAACCGGGTTGAAGTGAGCCTTTCCATCAGGGGTTCTGAATTTTTTATCCTCCCAAAGCCTCGGAGTACCCGGATGATCTTCGGATGGACATGGCCAGAATATGCCCATGTTTTTCTCGATTTTCTCATAAGTGATCCCAAAGTAATCCGCCGTTCCACCTTTGGAAGCTACCCGAAGCTCGTTAAAAACATCCTCCGCCTTGAAATACGCAAACTTGTCACCCGCACCCAAACGCTGGGCAAGCTCGATCAAAATATCGCTGTCCTTACGGGCCTCAGAGGGAGGCGTGACGGCCTGATTGATTTTGACCACTCGGCCTTCGGCAGTAGTCACGGTTCCCTCCTCTTCCTCATGAAGCGACCCAGGCAAGATCAAGTCCGCATGACGCGCTGTCTCATTGAGGAAAAAGTCGATGGCTACGTAGTATTCCAGTTTTTCCAAAGCCTCCCGCACAAAATTATTATTGGGTAAAGACACCAGGGGATTGAAGCAAATGGTAATCAAGCCTTTGATTTCTCCACGATGGATAGCTTCAATGATTTCATAAGCAGAAAGCCCTTTTCCGGGCATATCTTTTTCATCTATTCCCCAGACATCTGCAATGTATTTTCGATGCTCAGGATTAGTAATATCTCGGTTGCCAGGAAGCTGATCACACTTGTGACCGTGCTCTCTACCACCTTGACCATTACCCTGTCCGGTGATGGTGCCATAGCCGCAGTAAGGCCTTCCAATTCGGCCGGTAGCCAGCACCAAATTGATGCAACTGAGGACATTGTCCACGCCTTTGGAATGGTGCTCTATGCCTCGGGCATGCAGGAGAAAGCTGGTTTTAGCCTTACCCCACCACTCAGCGGCCTGCTGGATTTTGGCAGCTGGAATCCCTGTTTTCTCCTCCGCCCAAGCCAGATCGTAATCCTTTACGGCGTCGATGGATTCCTGGAAACCAGAAGTGTAATTGTCTATAAAATCATGATCTAGCCAGTCATTATCCACAAGGATTTTAAGCATGGCGCCAAAAAGTGCTGAATCTCCACCCGGACGAACAGGGAGATGCAAGTCTGCCGTGCGGGCAATCGGCGTCACCCGGGGATCGACCACAATGAGTTTGGCTCCGTTGTCACGTGCCTGCCAAATGTAATGCGTCAGCGTAGGGAAAGTCTCGGAGATGTTGGTTCCGGCAATGATGATCACTTCCGCATGCTTCAGGTCCTCCCAGGTATTGGAGATACGATCCAGACCAAAGGCCTTTTTATTACCGGCACCGGCACTGACCATGCAGAGTCGACCATTGTAATCGAGATTGGCTGTTTTCAAGGCAACCCGGGCAAACTTGCCCACCATGTAGCTCTTTTCATTGGTCAGAGACACGCCAGACAGCATAGCAAAAGCATCACGACCATGGATATTTTGGATGCGTTGGATTTCACTGACTGTTTTGCTCATGGCTTCTTCCCATGAAGTCTGTTCAAAGCCTTTTCCTTCTACTCGGCGAATCGGATGCAGCAGCCGATCCGGGTGATTGTTTTGGAGGTATCGCTGTACCCCTTTCGGGCAAAGTCGGCCTTCATTGAAGGGAAACTCCATCCAGGGTTCGAAGCCCACTACTTTATTGTCTTTGACTTTGAGCTGTATTCCGCACTGCATGCCGCAAAAGCAACAGTGGGTTTTGACCAGCTTATCCGGGTCATGGACACCGTGGAAGCCCTCCTTGGGCGTATATCCTTTGTGTGGACCGTATTGCTCGATAATCGAATCTACTGAAGTAGGTAATTTTGCCATGGTCTGGTATTTTTATCCGAAGAATGCTCCGGCATTTTTTCTTGCTTCAAAATGTGCTTTGGCCAATGCAGCCCGCTTGCCTTCAGGACTTAAGTCCAGATGACTATTCCCGTTTTTCAGGGTAAAATCAAAACCCAATTCTTTCGTGACATCCTTGAGATCATTGATATGTAGCTGAGTCGCAAACTCCTCTTTGGTATGAGGGCAGACCGCCATACCACGCTTTTTCCCTTCATACCGGTAAAGATTAGCGCCCAGCTGGGCCAGTCGCTGGAAGATGTGGAAAAACTTCCCAAAAGGGATCCAAACCAAAAACAGAATCACCGTCACCGCATGGGTCACGGCCATGAATTGATAGGTTTTCCCCTGAAGAAAGGTATAATCGTAGGATATCCCCAAGCCCGTGATGGAGATCGCAATCAGCAAAACCAAGGGCAACCAATCGCCCTCAAAGGTCTGTGTAGCGATCAATCCCCCGTCTGTCAGTCGACGCTTCATCATCATCACTGCTCCGATAGTCACCAAGATGGAGCACCACACCAAAGCGTGAAAAGCCATAAACGCGATAAAAGAACCTAACTCAAATGACCCCATCTCAAAACCGAAAACCTTGGCGTAATACAGGGTGTCATTGCCTGGCTTAAACTCAAAGTGAATCCAGCCCAAAGTCAATGGGATCGTCACCGCAAAAGCAATCAAGCAACCCGTAGCCAACAGAAAATGGCCGATCCATCGGGTTCTGCTGCGGTGATAGATAAATCGCTGGAAGAGGATGTTTTGGAAAAAGAGCTTTACACTTCTTGTTAGGTAGAAAAGAAAATCCCCACTGAACAAAAACTGCATGCTTCGTCTCCAATACAATCGCGTAGGTGGCCGCTGTAGCCAAACCGAATACCGGTAAGCAATCCCGAATACGGCGAAAATGGTCCCCAAAAGGTAAGCAACCAGTGCCGCATCAAAATTCTGGAGGTTTCTGGAACCTACAAATACCAAGAGGATCACAGCTAAGGCGGCGATAGTGGCCTTGATCAGTGCGACTTTGTTGAGGGTATTAAGGAGTCTTAGCATATTTCAAATGGGTTAACAAGGTCTCTCGGCACCTTTTCTGTTGTAGAAAAACCAGTTAATAGCAGTGGCGACGACAAGGAAAATGGCCAAAATCTGAAAGAAACCGGTCGCATTTCCGCTTGACGCCATAAAGGCGCTGATGGCTAGAGAAAATATAAAGGGACCATAGGCGCCAATGGCAGCGGTCCACCCTATGACACCGGATGCATGGATCGGGTTGTGCTTAAAGATAACCGGGAACTGCTTGAAGGTAGAAGCATTGCCAATTCCGGTGAAAAAGAACAACAACAACATCACGGTGATGAAAAGATCCATCTGATCGATTCCAGTTGGCTCCAATAAGTTAAGGAAAATAATCGCCAAAGTGCAAACCAAAAGTCCGATTCCGGAGATCGTAGTGAGAATAGCGCCACCGGTTTTATCCGCAACAAAACCAAAAGCTACCCTGGCAGCCGAACCGATCAAAGGACCATAAAAGGCATATTTCAGCGGATCCAGTCCGGGATCAAAAGGCCCATAAACTGACTTGAGTAAAAGGGGAAAAGCTGCCGACAAACCAGCAAATGTCCCGAAAGTCATGAAGTAAATCACCGTACAATACCAAGTATGCTTGTCCTTGAAAATCCCAAGCTGCTCCTTGAAGCTCGATTTGATCGGAATGCTTTTCAACATCACCCAACATAAAATCCCCACTATAATTAAAAGTGGGGCGTACCAAAAAGAGGCGCTTTGAAGAAATATTTCGCTCTGAACGACCTCACCTGCCGAATTTTTCTTGGAAAAAAGTTGAGGTGCGCCATAAAACCCGACTCCAAGCATAATTGGAGTCATAAACTGCCCAAGACTGACACCGAAGTTTCCGATACCAGCTTGAATCCCCAATGCTGCGCCTTTTAAACGAGCGGGGAAAAATAAATTAGTAGAAGGCATGTAGGAAGAGAAATCACCACCTCCAAATCCTGCCGTAAGTGCCAATACCACAAAAACCCAATAGGGTGTATTAGGATCCATGACCGCAAAACCAAATCCCAACACAGGGATAAGCTTTATAATCGTGGATAAGGTGATCACATGACGGGTACCAAAAATCGGAATCAAAAAGGTATGCACAATCCTCAAAGTACCTGCAGCCAATCCTGGCAAAGCCGCCAACCAAAAAAGCTGGCTGGAACTAAAATTAAATCCTATCCCGTCCAAGCGGGTAACAATAGCGCTCACCATAAACCAGGTGGCAAAAGAAAGAATGAGAGAAATAGTGGTTATAGTAAGAGTTTTCCACGCAATCTTTTCTCCCTGAAGCGCCCAAAACTCTTTATTCTCTGGTTCCCAACCCGTAAGCCATGTTTTCATAAGTCATTTTTCTC
>Ga0075176_1917487_pt1 | contig 18152 bp, 50 predicted proteins | sample JI81BgreenRNA_FD_77311 | JGI IMG/M metagenome (GOLD analysis project Ga0075176, IMG submission 77311) | Metatranscriptome of wastewater effluent complex algal communities from Wisconsin, to seasonally profile nutrient transformation and... | ecosystem: Engineered > WWTP > Effluent > Algae...
CAAGGATTTGTCATGAACAAAGTTAAGAAGTTCACCAAAGGCACTAGGTTTCGGGTCATAAGCGGTCGGACTTGTTTCTATACGACAGCCGGAATGATTCGAGCCGGTGTTGGTGATTTCATGGATTTCAACAAGGCCCTTCAAGAAAGCCTCAAATCCCTGGAGGATGCACGAAAGTATGGCGGCCCTATCATGGGAGCCTGTGTTGGTCATTCTGGTTTCTGGAATGGATTCGACATACAGCTGAACATGGCTCAAAACCCCTAAGGAGATAATTATGCCTGTGTTCTTTCATCAAATGAAAGTGATTGATTGCTACGATTGGGACGAACTCGTAGTTCAAACTTACGGTCGACCCTATTGCCTACAGCAGCAAAATGGTTGCATGGAACGAGGTTCAATCGAAATTAGCGTTCCGTGTGAACCAGAAGATTTTGAAAACGACACGATTCCAGAAGTCGTTAATGGTGATGAAATGGGCGTTTCTTTCAATGCCTGGCTAGAAAGAGACCCCAAACAACCCCCTAAAATGCCCCAACCGAATCTAGAAGATTTCTACACAGAGATTTTCTGGCATAGGAACTTCTACCCGAATCTCGAAACACTGGCGAATGATCTAAACAGGAGAGGCATCCTCCCTGCCGGTGACTACCTCATCAAAATCGACTGGTAGACATTTATTCAAGCCTGCCGTATAATAGAGACATAGCGAAACAAGAGGTACACGAAATGGTGAATGTAACGACATTGGTGGTAGGCGACGTAGTTGGTGTGGTTTGCAATCAGGGCTACTCCCAGGGCCTCTATGAGGTAATCAAAACCACCAAGACCCGTGTTACAGTTTCACGGATTGGCGACTCTTACATTCGGACTTTCGTGGCTTCGAAGAACATCGAGGACACCAGCTTCTACAAAAAGCACCCTGGCTGGAGCCCTTATATCGTCTCTCAGGAACAAATCTTCGAGAGCGAGAAGAAGAAACTCATCGAAAACCAAATTCACGCTCTCTGGGGGACTGTTCAGGAGTGCGCAAAATCCCGGGATCTCGAAAACCTCGAGATCGCTCTCGAAGCTCTCAAGAACGCCAAGGCAGTAAAGGAATCGGCATAATGATTACAGTCAACATGATTAGCGCCCTTAAAGTACAGTTCATCAAACCCATCTTCGAAGACGACTTCGTCGAAAAAGGTATGATTGCCTGGTTGACGGACATTGAGTGGGACGCCAAAACTGATTGTTACCAGCTCTACTTTGACTTCAAGGAGTTCGAGGAATATAACGAGAAGTACTTCAAGGAATCTTTCTACCCCAACATCCATACAGCGTCCCTGACACAGGAACAACTTAGGGGTCGCAATGGAAGCCCCCTGAGCGGCAACCGTGATATGTTCACAGCCAAGGAAGCCGGCCAGTATTCACCGAAGTACTCTGTGTATCTCAGTATCGAGAGTGATGTTCGTGACGACGAGAAGTTCGCAGTGGAAATCAAGAAGTACCTGAGGGAAGTATGAACAAAAGAATTGAAAAACTGAAGCAGCAGGCCATGGTTGTTGAGAGAAGCCATGGTGCTTTTGGTGAACCAGAAAATTTCATACGTCTGGATGCGGACAAGTTCGCCGAACTGATCGTCAAGGAATGCTCTTCCATCAACTTCCGGGGAGCTATTGGATGCTCTATTGACGATGACGTGGCGATCAGCAAGCTAATCATGGATCACTTTGGTGTGAAGACCTAAGGAAAAGTAATGAAAAAAGATAAAGAAACTGAGTATAAGGTAATCGGTTCGAAAGTGCAAGACGAATGTTTCTATAGTGTTCTGGATGGGAAAACACCCCAGGAAGTCAAGGAACATATGGATTACCTCATAGAAAGATTCAGTGGTCGAAATGTTTACTTCGTTGTGGACTACTATGGATATGATGGCGGAAAGGAACTAGAGCTCTGGGAGAGCCGTCTCGAGACTGAAAAGGAATACAAGAAGCGCATGGCGGCACTTGCTATCCGCCGGGCCCGGGAGGATTCCGAAAAAGAAAAGAAAGAGGAAAAGGAACGCACAGAGTATGAACGCCTGAAGAAGAAGTTTGAGAAGAAAGGAACTTCATGATGGATTCATACGAAGAATTCAAGAAAAGAGTTGCTTTCCTGAAATCCTCTGTTGAAAAGTCGAAAAAGGCTCTCGACGAAGCAGAAGATGATCTGAATGAGCTCCTTATTGACTGCCCTTGCGTTGAAAGAGAAGACAAGGAAACGTATTACTCAGGGAGCTACTATGATAAGGCGTTCACAAAGTACTGGTCTCAATGCAAAGTCTGTGGGAAGACTAGGACAATCAAGGAGGTTACTCATTCCCATTATGGGTAGGAGACACAATGATTAGTGAAAAGAAAAGTCTTGAAATCGCCAACATCTGCTACGCCAACGTGTCTGCGGGGTTTGCCATGTTCTCCAACCCCAAGAACCGTGGACCCAATTTCACATGGCGCAAGTGGATTGAGCATTGCGAAGAAGATGCGGACCTATGGATGATGATCCATAACGTCAAGGGAAATGAGAAAACCGTTAAAGAAACCGCCCGAAGATTTTCCCGGGAGATTGCGGAGAGATTGGTTTCCCTGTCCATAAGTTAAAATTCTGAAAGGAATCAAAATGATCAAGTTCAAAACAAAGTCAACGTTCTTCGGTGGTCTCCCCGTGAGGCTTATGACTACCTATGGTGGAGAGACGGTAAACACCATCAACTACAATGCAGACAATATGTGCAATGCCTTAGGTATAATGCTTAGGGGTCTAATGGTAATCATATTTGGTGTGGCTGTCTCTGCCTTTCTTCTGGCAGTAATCGCTTCGCCTATTTTGGTGTGGCTTACATGGATGGCAGTCAATATGACATACATCCAACCCTCAGAATGGCTCATGGTGTCTTTCTTTATCATGGCTATAGGGGCAATTGCATTCGTATCAATCCTACTCCTTGAAAAAATCAAGTCCATGGCGTCCCCAGACAAACTAGACCGGGACAGCAATGCCTACAAGATGTATAGGGCTTACCGGGAAAAGTATTGCGTGGGGGTGGAGTTCGAATGAAAGTAGTAGTTTGGAAAAGCCACGGTGACATTGAGGTTTATGCCTCTGACACGGTTGAGCAGATTGAGTATGTCCTGGACGTGGTTATGGAGATTCTCGAACAGATTGGTTTGACTCATCTCTCCCTCTCCTGCAGAAACCATCTCAAGAATCATCCCGGGGACTTCAAACAAGCAGAAAAGGTACTCAAAAATATATTCTATGACGTTATTGGATCCTATGACGAATTCGAAGATATCTTTATCACTGAGGTAAGGAACTCATGAGTAGGGAGTTCATCGACAGCCAGGTGCTTTACTATAGAAGCATCCTGAACTGTGGCCCTTCCCGGGACTGGAGCCTAATACTTGGGCTCTACCACCGGTATCTTTCTCTCCAGAAACAGGCCTAGATTTTTATTCAAGGTTCCTTTATAATAGAGACATAGCGAAACAAGGAGTAGAAAATGTCTAAGTTCGAGGAAGTCTACCGAAAGATCTCTGACCGTAGGAACTACATCGAGCCCAAGTACCCCAGAATGGACAACTGGGCAGTAGATCGATATGAGCGGGAGGACGGCATGTTCGCAAGCATGGCAGACTCGGGCTATACTCGTCGAGTTGGCAAGATGGTTGACGGCAGGGTTATATGGTGCGTGACTGACCAATACACCAAACCCCTGGATTTCAGTGGAATTACCGAAGAAGAGTTCCTTTCACTCAAGGTATAAGATGTTCTATCAAGCAAAATACATCATTCATGACGATATGACCCCCGTTGTGTTCCCCGAAACGCTCGCTCATGTAGATGTGGCATACAATATGTTCGGTGGTAAGGAGAAGATCAGCGGCGCTGGGTTCTGTGTATATCATTCCTCAGAAGGTTGGATATGTTACGGCGAAAGCATTAGCCTGAAGATCAAGAGCAACGGTGATGCCGATGGGAAAATTCTGAACAAGATGTTGGGAGGGGCGAGACAATGATATCAGCAAAAGAAGCTCGGGAGTTATTCGATTACGCGGATAGGGAAGCAGAGACCTTCCTGAATGTCTCAATAGAACCTGCAATCATGGCGGCCGCCATGGAAGGTAAGAGCACAGTGTCTATTCTACTAGATGCCCAGGAAACTTGGAAGAGACTGGAAACCACGCCCCAAATGGGTCGAGTCCTGAACAAGCTCTATGCCCTCGGTTACAAAGCTACAGTGGCATACTACGGGGATCCGTATGTTCCGAGAGCCCTTGAGGAAGAGAAGGACCCCTTACTAGTAAGGAACTATGGGTATATCATCTCATGGTAGCCAGGTATTTCTGGCAGGAAGCCAGGGGCGTAAACGAAGATATAGAGCGTCATAGAAAAGAGGAGGCACATCTTTCCTTGAAGCTAGAGGAAGCAGAAAAGTCCCTCGAACTCAACCCCAATGATAAGTTCGCCGAAATGAGGGTTAGAACTTATAGGCACTTCCTGGGCTTGCTTGTCCAGTCGAAGGCCGAAGCTGTGTCGAAGCTCGGTAGGAAGTAGATTTTTATTCAAGATTCCGCTATAATATAGACATAGCAAGGAAAGAATATAGAGAATGACCCCCTACCAGATAAATCAAAAATACGAGATGCTCCTGGAAATCAAGAGTGGATACTTTGCAGGAACCAAACTGACGGAAGACCAGATGGAGCTCTCCGAAGAAGATGAGCAGTTCCTGGTAGAATACGCCCAGAGCAAGATCAATAAACTGATGAAGGACCCAATCTGCCGGAAGCTAATGGACCAATACTATGAGAGGCTATGGGCTCATCGTTTTGACTAAAGGAAAACAGAAATGAAGATCGAAGACATCCCCAATATTGACGCAGTCAATGCCCTTTATGCCCTGGAGCACTACGCAAGGGCAACACATAAGATGGGTAGGCTGACGGATGAACACCGAGCTCGCATTGACAAGTTCATCGAGAAAGTCAACCCCGTTATTGAAAAACTCGATGACGATGCAAGGGTCGAGGAAATGCTCGACTATCTGCTGACCAAACAAGGAGTCTAAAAAAATGGCCCGGGAAACTAAGGAACAGCGCCAGGAGCGTTTGAATGCAGAGCTTCTAGCCCAGGAAGCCGAGGCGGCAGCAACCTATACCCAGCGCCTTATGCAAACACTGGAGAGAGCCCAGAAGGCAAACTTCGAACTGACTGTTCGGGATGGAAAGTTCCAGCTGGAGGACCGGGATAATCGTTATGACGTGCTTCCCCCGCCCATGGGGCCTACCTATACTCGGGAAAACGAGCAGGCCCTGGCTACTCTTTTGTGGAGCGTTGGGCTCAAGGAATCTGTAATGGCAGAAGCCGAGCGTATGGAAATGGCTCGTACTGCTGCCCTGGGGAAACTTACCCAGGAAGAGCGAAAGCTACTGAAACTACTGTAACAGAAAGAGGAAATTGAAAATGGCTGCGTTTATCCTAATCATATTTGCTCACGTAGGGTCCATGGGTGATGGTAACTCCAATGCCCTGACTACGGCGGAGTTCACAACGAAAGCCCGATGCGAGGCAGCTGGTAAAGCAGCAGTCACCATGTCCCGGGGTACGGTGAAGAGTATTGACTTTGTCTGTGTTGAAAAATGAAAAACATCCTTAAGAATATGCCCCTGAGTGTTAAGGTCTCTTTTGCTTTCCTTGTCTTTCTGCTCAGTGTCTTGACCTATTTTGTCCCGGTTTTCGTGATTGGGCTTATCTTGGTTGTGGGGTTTATCGCAGCCGTCTTTAGAATCATTTGCTGGATGGAATTACTATGAACGAACTAATCACTTTCCTCACCACCCTCAGCTGGGTATGGTTGGGTTACTTTACTCTGAGTGCCCTTGTGGTGGTACTCACAAGCAATGGGCGTTTTGAGTTTCATCGATCCGCAATCTTCCTGACCCTCATCTCCATTGCCTTCCTGATCGCTTTCTGATATGTTCTTCTTCCTGATCTACTTCTACATGGTTTTTGTGGCGTTCATGCTCTTCTCCCTATAAGGGGCTCCCCCGGGACTCTTGAATTTTATTCAACCCTGTGCTATAATAGTAGCATACTAGGAGTTGAAGATGACCTACACAATAGCAAAGCACGAGGGACGATGGGTACACATCGTCAAGTTTGCCTCGAAGGTTTCCTTTAGCTCCGAAGAAGGTTGGTTCATGATCAACATGGACTGGGAGAAGGCGAACCGGAAACGGGAGCAGTTCAAGTGGATTCCTGCATCGACGAAGTTTGATGCAGTACGGGAAATGATAGGAGCATAAGATGACGACAGTAGCAGACATGATCAAGTGGATGCAGACCCTCCCCCAGGATGCCGAAGTTGAGTGTGGCGTTGAGTTCACCTCTGGATATAGTACCTACATGGGCTATGTTCCGGTGAGCATCCAGAACTGTGATGTTTATGACTATACTTCCGAGGAAGATCGGAAGAAGTATCCCAACATGGCAGGGAAAACGCTTGTTATGATCAGGGGTGAGTGAGTTGAATTTTATTCAAGATTCTGCTATACTGTAGGTATACTAGGAGTTGAAGATGGCAACGTATCAAACAGTGATGTCCGGTGTAGAGCAGAGCAAGAGCGGGAAGTGGTCCGTGAGCTTTGACAACTTCGTGACTGCCCGAGGAGAGACCTATCTTGGTAGTTCCTGTGCCTCTGCTCCGGTGTTCGCCACCAAGGAAGAAGCGGAGGCTGGTGGTGCCCGAGCCCTGAAGAAGCTCGAGGAGACGGGTCGTTTTCCCAATATGTGTGAGGCGTTCTGAGATGAACAAGCAGACCAAGAACCACCGTTACATTCCCATGGAAAAGTATGAGGAATGGCGAAAAGCCAACCGGGGAGTTAGGGTGTTCTTCCGGGGACCTCGATTCCTTCGCACTCCCTACCAAGTACGCCATGGCGCAGCGGATTGTCTCAAGGAAGACGCAACACACTTTGTGGTCTACTTCAACTCCTGAAAAGAGGTCAAAATGATGAACGAACGAATCAAGGAACTCGCCGAACAATCATACGTCGAAGTTCCTCACGAACGTGATTGGGACGCGACTTCAAAAATCTTTGATAAAGAAAAGTTCGCTGAGTTGATTGTCAAGGAATGCTTGGCTCTGTTGAATGGCGAGAAAGAATATTACTCAAATCCCGGGAAATATGAATCTCTTGAATACTACGAACGTATGAAGGCAAAAGCAGAAGCGTTAGAAGATGCTGGTTCTCTGATCAAATCACATTTCGGAGTTAAACAATGAACGAACGAATTCAAACACTGGCCTCTGAGGCTGAGGACTACGCCGATGACATTGTGGATCAAGGCGGTGAGTTCCATGAAGCTTACACTAAAAAGTTCGCCGAGTTGATCGTGCGGGAGTGTGCCAGCTTCATCGATTCTCGTCTGGAAACCAGCTGGAGCGGCGCTACTGACTGGGCAGACGGTGAAGATCTTATGACTCACTTCGGGATTGAATGATACAGTGGACGGTCCCATGGAGCCATACGTCCAGGACCAAGTGTATAGGTCTTTTAAGAGCGGCACCAGCTGGGGAGCTACCAGTACTCTCACCATTGATAATTCTTGAATTTTATTCAACTCTGCCTTATAATAGAGACATAGCGAAACAAGAGGTACACGAAATGAACAAAGTCAAGAACAACATCTCCTATGTCCTGAATCTCTTCCTTATCCCGTTACTGTGGGCCATGGTGTTCTTCCAGGAGATGCGCCGCGCGGCATACGAGACCAACTTGACTGTCAAGAATGCAATCCGTGAGAACAAGCGCCACCACGGAAAGGCTTGAATTTTATTCAACTTTGTGCTATAATAGAGACATAGTAAAGGAGTTGAAGATGGAACTGGTACTGAGCGCAACGTTTCTTCTGAAGGTTGTATTCTTTCTGTTTGGTGCAGGACTCCTGGGTGTTCTCTGTCTAAGCCCAATCAATGACCAACCCACTGGGGCTGTGCAAGTAGTGGTTTGGACGGTTTTGGTAGCCATCCTGTTTTCCCTGATGTTTGGGTTCATAACGATTAAGTTCACGCCTTGAATTTTATTCAACTCTGCCTTATAATAGAGACATAGCGAAACAAGGAAACAAGAGATGAAACTGACCGTAGGCGACCTCATTAAGAAGCTCGAAGCATTCCCCAAGGACCTCGAAGTTCACATCAACGACGAAGGCAATGGGAACTACTATGAAGAGGTCCTTGGAGTGTTCATCGGGAGGCTCCCGGATGCTAAATTTGATAACATAGGAACTGACCGAGTCATCATCGCAATCGACCAATACGAGTAACCCCATGGCAGTAGCAACTATCAAACTGGTCGCCCCTGAGTACTTCTCTGAGTTTTACTTCTCGAAGAACGCAGCAGACGTAGCGAAGAAGGCAATCAAGGAAGGCAAGTACCTAAATTATGGCTCCATGTCTATCCAGGGCAAGGAAGGGGAAGCCGTAGCAGAGGAAGTGTTTGACCTCACCAACAACCCTTCCCGGGAAGATGAACGAGCAGAGCTCTATGGTGATGCCCGAAGCGTATCTGTCGGGGATATCATCAACGTGGACGGAGTGGACTACCTCTGTATGCCCTCTGGCTGGAAAACTCTCTAAACAACTGAAAGACCTTACACATCATGAATTACATCTGTTTCAAACCCTCCGCAAAACTGTCCAAGTACGTTGTGGACGTGGACAATCGACGTATCATCAGTAAGCAACCCCGCTTCATGGGTCATGCTCTGAGCTGGCAAACTCGTCCCACTTGGCCTGAGTGCCGGGTCGCTCTCAAGGACGATACTGGTCGAGCTCGAGTACTGAAGTGGGAACAGATCTTGGAGATGCTCCAGACCTCCAAGACCCCTACCAAGAAGATCGTAGAGCAGAAGTCCGTTGAGCCGAAGCTGGAAAAGTTCCTGCTGGTCTGCAAGGAGCATGATTATGCCGATACCTTCTATGCCCACAGCGACGAGACCAATGATGAGGCCATTGCCAATGCAATCAACATCGCCAAGCAGGATGGTTGCATCGATGGCGATGAGGATCTGAAGGTAGTGGACCTGAACACGTTCAAGATCTATGATGTTGCTACGCGAAAGGTCCAGGTTACTGTAAAGAAATTTACCCTGGTGGGTTGAATTTTATTCAACTCCGTGTTATACTGTAGACATACAGAGAAGGAGTTGAAGATGGTTTTCGGGAAACGAATCAAGGTCACTATCACACTGAAGTCCGGTCATCGATTCTCCTTCAAGTGTGATGACTTCATCATAGAGAAGAACAAAGGGGTGATGTATAGCTACAAAGCAGAAGGGCTGGACAAGTCCCTAGGCAATGAACTGTTCTATCTAAACATCGAGAACATTGACCACATTAAGACCCAGAAGGTGTTCTTCTGAGTTTGAATTTTAACCACCTCTGTGCTATAATAGTAGCATACTAGGAGAAGAAGATGAGAAAAGGTGAGATGCTGGACAAGATGTTGGTACTTTGCACCAATGCCCATGCTGGGCAGTTTGACAAAGGCGGCAACCCCTACATCCTACATCCCCTTCGCGTGATGAGCTTTCTCAAGGAAGCAGACGAGGAGTTGCAGTGTATCGCTCTTGGCCACGATGTTATAGAGGACACCTCCGTAACTTACGCCGACCTCAGGGCTCTCGGGATCTCTGAGAGGGTGATCGCTGGTATCCGTGCTCTGACCAAACAACCCGGACAGACCTACGAAGAGTACAAAGAAGGCGTGTTTGCCAACGAAGATGCCATGAAGGTCAAACGATGCGACCTGAGACACAATAGCGATATCCGTCGCCTGAAGGGAGTCACTGAAAAGGACGTAGCTCGGATTGCCAAGTACATGAAGTTCTACAGTGAGATCAACGAGAGGCTGGCTTGAATTTTAATCCCCTCTGTGCTATAATAGTAGCATACTAGGAGAAGAAGATGGCAATGGTCAATGTAGCGAAGCGGGAAGAGAAGGAAGTAGCCAAGATTCGGAAGGCTGTTGAGAAGCTCACAAAGAACATTCCCCATGCGGAGCTCGATGACTTCAGCAAGGATGAGAAGGGTGTGTGGTGGATACAGGTCTCCTCTCCCATCGAAGTGGCAGATGACGTCGCTTCGATTGTCCTGCTGAAGAGTGATTACGCAGTACTGATGGGGCGGCAGGAGCACGAAGGGTCCTATGACTGGGCATCCGGTGTCTATAACAAGGACTGCTCTGTCGTGCAGTTCATCATCAAGTGAGAGCAAACAAATGAACAAGCAAGAAGTTTTCAACAAAGTCCATGCCCACATCATGACCCAAGGTGGTCCTGCCTATGCCCATGGCGAATGTAGGTATAGGAATGAATACAAACAGTCATGCGCCATCGGTTGCCTCATACCAGATGAACTCTACAACCCAATGATCGAAGGTGTTACTGTTCGGGGAGTCATAACTAATGGCGAAACTGAGGGCTCACGTGAATACAAGCTCAGGGAGATACTGGAGAAGGTTGTTGGTACTGATTGGGAAGAAATGAGCCAATTCCTCATACAACTCCAGGACGCTCATGATGATGACCTCGTTGAGGACATTGGTCAATGGCTCAGCCGTATGGAGAGAATCGCAAAGACCCACAATCTGGAGGTTCCCCATGCAAGTTAAGTTCGAGAAACAAAGAGTACTGGATGCCTGCTTCAAGTACCGTGAATTCCGAGCAGCACGCATACACGATAAGACTGAACAGTTGATCGAGAGCTGCATGAAGCCTCGGTTCTTCGGTCTACTCCGTCCCCGCACTAGAGCAGAAGCCGAGGCATTCGTAGAGAGTGAGATGCAAGATGAGCTGCGCTACTATGAGATCTACGCCGGTGCAGAGTACCAGAAGATCCTCGCCATCGAGTGCGCTTCTCGGTTCTCCTCAGAAGAGTTCGTCTACCTCGAAACCGACGAAGTTCAAGTTCTAGGATGGTTCCTGGTTGACGACAACAAACTTCCATCGTAAAATACAGTATCCATTCTCTCTATTAGGAATCAATCATGTCCAAGGCTCTCGGAATCATTCTAGGTATCCTCCTCGCTATACTCATTGCGCCTGCTCTAGGCGGAGGCATCGCAATGCTACTGAACCTACTCTACCCATCGATGTTCGCCTTCTTGAACGATGCGCTAGGCACTTCAGCATCCGCGTTCACCATAGGCGCTACCTTTACATGGATCGGTGGTATCATCGGCGGTGCGGTCACTGCTGCTCGCTCATAAACATCGCCATACATACTGTTTCCGCACATCATTCGTCAACCGTCTTATACGGAATTTCCTCCGCAATTTTCCTTCGATTTGAGTACATAATGAGCAAGAATATTTCTCTACAGGATCTTGAATTAGGTAATGTCGAAGATATCAAAGATGTCGAAGAGATCGAAGAGAGCGGGTGGCCAGAGAGTGATTTCGGTTCCGTTGCCGAGCTCCTTGACTACAGTATCGACGAGAGCTATCCCTCTGTCGTTATAGCTGGCATTACGTTCTCTCCCTCGGACATTCTTAAGAAACTTGATCCCGTTGCCTACAACATAATGCTCCGGGAATTTGAACAAGGTAAATCATGATTCTATCCATACTCGATTCCGTCTCCTCAGTTTCTTCTCGGAATGAGAAGATTCGCATCCTTTCTTCTCATCAAAGTAATGATGAATTGAAGAAGGTCTTTCTCTATGCCCTCAATCCCTACTACACATATGGCATTAAGAAGATACCAGACTATTCCCATGACTCCATAAAGTATTCTCTTTCCGATGCCTTTGGGTTGTTGGATCGTTTTCGTCGTCGGGAACTCACGGGCAATGCCGCCATTGATGCCCTTGTGGATATGCTCACCGGGCTATCCCAGGAAGATGCCATTGTCCTGAATCGTATCATCCTTAAGGATCTTCGGATCGGGGCTTCCGAGGGTGCTGCCTCCGTTGTATGGCCTGGTCTTATTCCGGATTTTCCCGTGATGAAGGCAACGGCTTTTGATGCCAAGTCCTCGCTCCGTATCGTTTATCCTGCCTACAGTCAGGTTAAGCTGGATGGTGCTCGCCTTGCTATCCGTGTTTGTGATGGTGTTGTTGAGTGTTTTTCCTCCTCGGGGCGACCAGTCGAGGTTCATGGGTCTTTTGATTATCTCGGGGCTCTCGGCTCAGATTTTGTCCTTGATGGTGAGCTCCTCTACAAGGATACATTCGGGAAGGTCGTCGATAGGAAGACCGGGAATGGCATTGTCAACAAGGCCATTAAGGGCACTATCTCTCCCCAGGAGGCAGGGGGTCTGCACTTCGTTGCCTTTGACCGTATTCCCCTTGAGAACTTCGATAGGGCCGAGACCTATAATTCTCCCTATAGGGATCGTCTCTCCCGATTGGCTGATCTCTCGCTATTCTTCCGCCATAATATTTCCCTGGTAAATACCCGGATCGTTAATTCCGAGAAGGAAGCCGTTGCCCACTTCCGGGAATTATTGTCCGAGGGATTCGAAGGAACTATCCTCAAGAATTATTCCTCGGTGTGGGAAAATAAAAGATCCAAGGATCAGATTAAATTCAAGGGTCTCCTGACCTGTGACCTCCGATGCGTTGGAATTGTTGAGGGGACTGGAAAATATGTCGGCAAGATGGGTGCCCTGCTCCTTGAATCAGCCGATGGTGAGCTGTCTGTATCCGTAGGCACTGGCTTCTCGGACCTTGACCGGGCTCAACCTCAGGAGTACTGGCTTGACAGAATTATTGAGACCGCATACAATGAGAGGATAAAACCCAAGACCGAAGGGTCCAAGCACAGTCTCTTCCTGCCGAGATACATGAGCGTGAGGCTCGACAAAACCAAGGCAGACACTCTAGCCAACATACCAGAAAAAGGAATAAAGGAATGACTTTCGTAGATAAAATCGTTGAGTTCAACATGATTGCCGGTACCGGGGGACGCTTTGATACCCGCAAGGTAGCTCTTTACATCGGACTCCAGCTCGAGGAAATGGCCGAGAAGATCTCATCCATACCCCATGGTGGGGAGTTGGGCAAACTCCAGACTTCCCTTGAATACCATTCCAAGCTCTTCAAGGAAGGTCGCTTTGATTTCCTGGTTGAGAATATAAACCAAGTAGAGGCCCTCGATGCCGATGTTGATCTCGCTGTCGTTGCCCTCGGTGGTGGTATTGCCCTCGGTGCGGATATCTCCGGTGCCTGTCATGAAGTAATGGACAGTAACCTATCCAAGAGCGTATTGGATGAGGATGGCAATAGAGTCATGCTCAAGGACGAGAATGGTAAGGTGATGAAGCCCGATACATTCTGGAAGCCCGAACTTAGGAAGTACCTACGATGAGAAATCGACCTGTCATATACCTTGACATGGACGGCGTGATTGCCGACTTTGAAAAGGCCTATACCAATATAGACGGTAAGTTCGAGAAGGACTATAAAAAGTTCCGACATGCCGTCTTGGAGAGGAAAATATTCGAGGAACTTGACTACATGGAAAATGGTCGAGAGCTTATTTTCTTCCTGGAGAGCCATGATATTCCAATCGAAATTCTTTCCTCGGTAGGCTCATCTGAAAAAGATATGGTTGAGGCTGGCTCGGTACAGAAAACTCGTTGGCTCCATGACCGGGGGTTATTTTATCCCCGGAACTTCGTGACTAAGTTCTCCCACAAGGCAGATTACTTTGCCCATAGTCTTTCTCTCCTGATTGATGATCGAGAGGATATCATCAGGGACTTTAGGCAGGCAGGGGGTATAGGTGTGCTATATAAGGCATCGGAGTTTGAGAAGATGAAAAAGGATATCTTCTGGGCCCTAAAGGGACTAGACTACAGAACAACCTATGCCAACCTATACATTTAAGAACAAAGAGACTGGGGAATTTGTTGAGCACGTCATGAAGATCTCAGAGCTCGACGAATTTAAGGCCCAACACCCAGAACTAGAAAGAGCCCTAGTGGACTCGCCTTCATTTGGTGACCCAGTAAGGTTAGGTCGAGTTAAGATAGACAATGGGTTTAGGGAAGTGCTACAGAAGGTAGCAGATGGAACACCAGGAGGTAGGGAGCTTAGAGACAACATCCGTTAGGCTATATACCTTGTGTCAAACTCAGGAGAAACGCCTAATGGCTTCCAAGAAAACCCCCCTGTCCCGACGAGAAGAAATATTTGAAGCCGATGAAGGCTCTACTACTCAGGGACAGACAAATAGAGTTTCCAATGCCCTTAAAATAAAGCTCGATCACCTGAAGGGTTTCGAGCCCCTTACTGACAATCAGAGAAAATTCTTTGATATGTATAAGAAGGGCGCATATTGTGTAGGTCTTTTTGGCTCCCCTGGAGTTGGAAAGACCTTTCTTTCTGTCTACAAGGCCCTGGAGGAAGTTCTGGATCGTGAGAATTCCTTCAGGCAAGTGGTTATTGTTCGTTCTGCTGTTCAGGTTAGGGACCAGGGTTTTGTGCCCGGTGACCTTGATGAGAAGATGGCAATCTATGAACAACCCTATAAGGAAATATGTCAGACCCTGTTCGGAAGAGCCGACGCATGGGATCGTCTAAAGGAGCAAGGCTATGCCAGGTTTATATCTACTACTGCCATTCGTGGTATTTCTATTGATGACGCGATTATAATCGTTGACGAATGCCAGTCCATGACATGGCATGAACTGTCTTCTGTTATCTCCCGCACAGGTCATAGATCCAAGATTATCTTTGTGGGCGACCTCAAGCAGAACGACCTTGTGAAGAACAAGCACGATGTGTCTGGTCTGGAGAAGTTCCTCCATGTTCTAAACAGCATGACGGAATATGAATACGTTGAGTTCACACCCAACGATATTGTTAGGAGTTCCCTTGTGAAGTCCTTCATCATTGCCTGCGACAGATTGGGGTATTGATATGATAGAGACTGATAAGCTAAAGGCCATCCTGCCTAACATCAGGGAACCAGCTCCTTGGTCCTATGAGCTATCCATGGTGCTGCCTTCCTATGATATCGACACCAAGGAGAGGATTGCTTCTTTCCTTGCTCAATGTGGCCATGAGTCTGCTCACTTGAATGTCCTTGTTGAGAACCTCAACTACAGCCAAGATGGTCTAAGGAAAGTCTTCCCCAAGTACTTCCCCGATGACAAGACGGCATTTAGGTATGCCCGCCAACCCGAATGGATTGCCTCGAGAGTCTATGCCAACAGGATGGGCAACGGTGGTGAGGCTTCCAAGGAAGGTTGGAAGTATAGAGGTCGGGGCATCATTCAGGTTACGGGCAAGAACAACTACAGGGCCTGTTCCGACTTCCTTTTTGGCGATGATCGCCTTTTGGAAACTCCTGAGTTGCTCTCCGAGAAACAATATGCCATAATGAGTGCATGTTGGTTCTGGCACTCCAACAAGCTAAATGACTTTGCTGGGGATGTTAGAAGGACAACAAGAATAGTGAACGGTGGGTTCAAGGGTCTAGACGACAGAACCAACATCTACAATAGAGCAATGAGAATTCTTTAATGCACCTACCAGTTGAACTCCCAAGGATTCAAAGACTAGACAATACTGAATTTGGTCGTCTATACCTTACACCTGAAAAGAACAAGTATCCTTCCGTGACAACTGTCTTTTCCGTTATTGATAACCCAGGCCTTGATGCTTGGAGGAAGGCAGTAGGAGCAGAGGAAGCCAAGAGAATAGGCGCGAGAGCAGCAAAGAGAGGAACCTTTGTTCACTCCATGACGGAGGCCTATCTCAAGGGAGAGGAACCAAGAGTAACACCCATAGACAAAATGCTCTATGGTTCAAACTGGAAAAGATTCAAACCCCTTGTTGACCGTATAGGTGATACCTATGCCATCGAGGGGCAACTATACAGCGACACTCTAATGACGGCGGGGACCGTCGATTGTGTTGGTATGTGGGAAGGCAAGCTGTCCATTATCGACTTCAAGACCTCGACTCGAAAGAAGAGACATGAGGACATTGATTCATACTGGATGCAATGTGCTGCTTATTCAAGAATGTGGTTCGAAAGAACTGGTCAAAAGATTGAGGACCTAGTGATACTGATGTCCGTAGAGGATGATGACTCCCTAGTATTCAATGATAAAGTATCCAACTGGCTTGACAAGTTCGTTGGTGTTCGTGTAAAATATAAGAGAACCTTTGGAGTCTAATATGCTCAAGAAAATAACAGCAGCCATACTGTTGACGGTATCATCCATGGCAATGGCAAATGAACCAATCTGTGCGCCTACGGATGATTTTGTTATCCTACTCTCCGAAAGGTTCAAGGAGAACATTGTTCTGGTGGGCCTGTCTGAGGAAAACGATGACCATATCATTAGTGTATGGTTCAACGCCGTGACAGGAACGATGACTGTTCTGAAGTCGTCAAGGTCTAAAGGAGTTTCGTGTGTTATTGAGTCGGGCATTAACGCTAAGTTCAAAGGTAGCGTTTAGTCTTCTTTTGTTAACCCCCGTTTACTCAACACCCCAGGTTATAGATAAGACCAAGGGTCAGATAGAATGTCTGGCCTTGAACATCTACTATGAAGCCCGGGGCGAGAGTCGAAAGGGAAGAGCAGCTGTTGGTCATGTCACAATGAACAGAGTTGAGCATAGGGCATACCCAAATGATGTTTGCTCCGTTGTCTACCAGAAATGGAAGTCAACTTGCCAATTCTCATGGGTGTGCAGCAAAAACCTACCTAGGATAAGACAGGAAATTTATGAGGACATCTACAAGCAAGCCGAGACAATCTATCATAGAGAGAAGGACACTGTCACAAGGGGAGCAACTCACTTCCACTCAACTTATGTCCAGCCTTCCTGGGCAGCAAGTAAAAGAATCACAGCCGAGATTGGCAGACACATTTTCTACAAGAAGTAACATGAGCAAAAACAATCAAGAAGACGACTTCCAGGAAGTTGGCATCATCAAAGCGATAGAGAAGAAGTCCTACATCTATGAGGTCCACCTTGACCAGGACATCTCTGAGCCCGAGAACTATAGAGAGCTCATCTCTGCCCTGTTCAATGCAGGCCCCGACGATAGGTTCCACGTCTACATCAATTCCTGTGGTGGCTACCTTTCAAGCTGTGGCGCTATTGTAGAGGGTATGAAGAACACTCAAGCTACCGTCTGTGCAATACTGGTGGGCAACACTCATAGCGCAGCTTCCATCATTACGATGTACTGCGATGAAGTCCTTGTACTTGACTATGCTTCGATGATGGTTCACACTGCTCAATATGGCACCTATGGCTTTGTTGGTAACGTGAAAGCCCATTCAGACTTTGAACACAAACAAAGCATCCGAATCCTGAATGAGGCTTACAGTGGCTTCCTAACAGAGGAGGAGATGCTCAAGGTTCAGGACGGTGTAGAGATGTGGTTTGACGCCGAAGAAATCAGACAACGTATCAACAATCGTAAGAACTGGATTGAGGCAAAGCTAGGGATTCAAGGAGAAGAAACTCCAGAACAGAAGCCCAGAACCCGTCGTTCGAAAAAAGCAGAATGAGCAACTTTCGTTTCATAAAGACAGGCATAAACACTCAACCATTCCTAGAGGAACTTGAACAAAACAAGGACCTCTGGGGTATGGTTAGTCAGATGTCAAACATAGGCGGAATTCAAAACCCCTATGGTTTTTTACCACTCACAATGGGTATCCAATATGGTGCCGTGGACATCAAGGACTCCGAGCATCAAGGAGACACCCCGGCCAGGATTTTGTTCCCGAGGCTCAACGCATGGCTTAGAGAGAACAAAGTCAACAATCATTCAAGAGCTGCCTTCTTTAGGCTTCTGCCTGGACACTCAGTAGGTCTACACATAGATGAAGGCAAGTACTATCTCACCAGGGACCGTTACCACTTCTCCCTTGCTGGTAGGTATCGTTATGAAGTAGACGGCGAGGCTCACGTCATTGAGCCTGGCACATTCTTTTGGTTTGACAACAAGAAGCCCCACACGGCCCTAAACATAGGCGAAGTGGATAGGGTCACTTTTGTGTTTGACGTCCCAAAGGGCATTTCTAACCCCTAAATGCACTCCTAAGTCATTGATTTTATTGACCCCAAGACGTGCGATTTTGC
>Ga0075176_1026605_pt1 | contig 16665 bp, 14 predicted proteins | sample JI81BgreenRNA_FD_77311 | JGI IMG/M metagenome (GOLD analysis project Ga0075176, IMG submission 77311) | Metatranscriptome of wastewater effluent complex algal communities from Wisconsin, to seasonally profile nutrient transformation and... | ecosystem: Engineered > WWTP > Effluent > Algae...
TAAGGATTTTTGGATAGAGTTACCTCTTTCATCGATGGTAAAAAAGGCACGAACACGACCGTTGGCATCGAATATTTGTAAAGAAGCTTGTTCTACATTGCTTGGGATCGTTAAATATACCTGAATATCACGATTGGATGGATTGGGTGAAACCGAAACAATTTTAGAGGTTGATAACTGATCTACAGCTCTAAACTCCTCTTTTAAGTCAGTCGTAATTTTGTTGGTAAGTTCCTCTATCATTAACTTTTGTTCGCGAATTTGAGCTTGCTGTTCTTTGATAGCTTCTACTAAGTATGGAATTACTTCAATGTAATTTACCGCTTTTTCACCATTAGGTTGTGTAGCTACTACATGAGGAAGTACTTTTTCTAACTCTTGAGCGATAAAACCACTATGCCCTCCACCATCAAAATTTCTGTCTTTAAATGCTTCTTGGTTCCACAAATAGGTTTTTCCTTCAATTTTCTCCACCAAACTTAACGCATTTTCTATTGGTTTTATATCCTTTTTGAACTTTTGGTCAGAGGTAGTAAAAACACCTGTTGCACGAGCATTTCCATTCACGTGAAATACAACATTACCTTGATTTAGTGCTTGATTTCCAGTGTAATTTGTGTAAAAACTTGAATTAAAGTTATAATTAAAAAAATTGGGGTCTGTGGGGATGGAACTAAAACCAACTCCAACTCCAACACCATTATCAAAAACTTGACTACAAGCCAATTGATTCGCTGTGTTTGAGTTTACAGGTAAGAAACCTGCCGTGGCACAACTTTGATTTACACCACCTCCAATATCATCAACTAAAATAACATCACCATCATTATTCACAGACAACACTCTTCGATTGGAAGTTGCCGGTAAGGGGTTAAAATTTGTATTGTTTATGCCACGAAAACGGAGCCCCATAGTATTGGCTACCAAACCATTTGTTCCTAAAGTAGCATTAATAACCAATCGATTGGCAGGTTCAAAGTTATTACCTAGACTCAAACCGACATTTCCATTGTCATTAATATAAATCCGCTGCTCAGTTCCTCCATTAGCAATAATAATTCTATTATTAAAACTAGTTGAAGGGGGAAGAACTACTTGACCTAAAATAACATTATTATTTCCACTTACTAAATTTTGAGCTGAGCCGTTACCAATGATTGTATTTCCTACCCCAGTAGTATTTTGTGCAGCGAACCGACCTATGTATACATTTCGACTACCGCTTGCAACACCTTGGTTAGCACCTTCTCCAATACAAACATTAGATTCTGTAGTTTGTGAATTTGTTCCTGCATTAAACCCAATAAAAACATTGGAGTTCCCTGTATTATTAATAATGTTACTGCCTGTTAAACTTCTTCCTGCACCTATTCCAACTAGAGTATTATTAGAACCACTAGTCAATCGGTCTCCAGTAAGAAATCCAACCATAGTGTTATTACTTCCCGTCATTACATTTGGACTTGAATTGAGATCTCGAACACTTTTTATAGACACATTATTACTACCTGTCGTATTCAAATACCCAGCTCTATTTCCTAAAAAAACATTGTCGCTACCTGTTGTGTTATTTAATCCAGAGAAAGCTCCTAAAAAAGTATTCCTTGCATTTTCAACAGTTGGTACACCACTAATGGCATTTGCATTAAAACCAGAACGAAAACCTATAAAAACGTTCATATAATTTGTAATTGGTGCGGGTTGTGTAGTTAAACTACTTCCTGCTTGCACACCAATTAATACATTTTCCGAACCTGGATCAGGATCGATAGTTCTTAAAACAGTGTTGTTTTGCGCAAAAGATGTACCTCCTAGCAAGAGTACACCCAACATTGAGTAGAGGGTTGATTTCATAAAAAAAGAATTATGGTTAATAAAAAATTAATTTACATGGCCTAAACGCACAAAAAAATGGGGCTTATAAATTCTAGGCGTTTAATAACAATTAAATTTAATTATAATTCTTTTCAAAACCTACCCCGCAAACGTTAAAATTTCTTGGCGGGTAAACGAGAGGGTTTGGTGCGGGTACGACAGCTTTGTAAAATAGGTTTCCACCCATGCATACGTGGGCGCTCCGTTGACGATATGGTACGTGGCTATCGCCATTTTGGGCCGTAACGTTTGCAATGTGGTCGTGGCGCCTTCCAAGGCTTCAATCTCTGCCCCTTCAATGTCCATTTTTATAAAATCCAAACGCGTCAATCCCAACGATTGCACCCAAGCATCTATGGTAAGAGCCTGCTTTTTGACAATCGATTCGGTACCCGAAAACCAAACGGCCGAAGAACCCACTGTTCCCGATTCTTGAAAATCAACCCACGTATTGGCGTTCCACAACAACTCAGACTGCACCACAATTCGGTCATGTAACTCGGGATTAATTGCTAAATTCCGCTGTATATCGCGAAGATTGTGCGTATCGGGTTCAAAACAATACACCTTTCCCGTAGGTCCTACGAGTTGGGCAAAATACAAGGCCATCATGCCTACATTGCCGCCTGCATCCATGACCACATCGCCGGGTTGGGGTTTGTAAAATTTTTGATAGTAAAAAAAATCATTAGCCACCGTATACACCGGATCGACCGTGCGAATAGAAACACCCTCAATCGTAGTGCAGTAAATCCAACCAGAAGCGGTGGGCTCCAAAGCAAACCGAATACCACGTGGCGCACGCCATTGGTAATACCGTAACTTTATTTGTTCCCGAAACCTACCTTGAGGCAATAAGCGACTGAGGATTGATTTGATTCTTTTTTTCACAACAACTCAAAAAATTAACGGTCTTTAAACTGCTTTTGATGGTTGATGTCCCATAACCCTGGACGTTGCAAAGCCGCTAGAAAAAGGGCTGCACTATTACCCGCCCCAAAATCAGATGCCGAAGGTTGTACGGCATGGGCATCGATTCCTTTTAAGGCCTCGCGAATGGCTTCAAAAGAATAATCGGTATTGATGATATCGGCATGCAAGGCGCGATTTTGCTGACGGGTGCCAATATTAATAATAGGCACTCCATAATAGGGCGCTTCACGGATGCCCGCACTACTGTTCCCGATGATGAACTGGGCATTTTTTAATAGCGTTAAAAAGTACTCAAACCGCAAGGAAGGAAACACCCGAAAGCGCGAATGCCCTTGAAAAGCAGCATAAGCATCAAGTATTTTTTGACTGCCTAAATCATTATTCGGATAAATCACGACATAGTTATGCGTATCGTCGAGTAAGGCCTGTACCAATTGCTGGGCATAGCCTTGCATGGCTGCCGCTTCGGTAGTCACAGGATGGAACATCAGAATTCCATAGGCGTCAAACGGGATTTCATAATAGGTTTTGGCAGTATCAAGGGAAGGCAATTGATCGGAAAACATGATATCGACGTCGGGCGACCCGATGGTCACAATAGAAGGTTCCATTTCACCCATTTGGATCAAACGGTTGGCCGCTTCTTCATGGGAAACAAAATGCACATGACTTAATTTGGAAACACTGTGGCGAATTAGTTCATCAACCGTTCCCGACAATTCGCCCCCTTCAATATGCGCAACCAAAATATTGTTGAGCGAACCTACAATGGCGCCCGCAAGGGTTTCGACACGATCGCCATGCACCACAATCATATCCGGCTGTATTGTTTTGACATAGGCCGAAAATCCTTCAATCGTTTTGGCCAACGTCAAGTCCATCGTTGTTTCATGGGTATGATTCTCAAACGTATGTACCTGTGAAAACTGACACCGTTGAATTTCTATGAGTGTATAGCCATAGGTTTGTTGCAAATGCATGCCCGTGACAAAAACATAGGGTTCAAAATCGGGATGTTCCTCTAGAATTTGTATCAAGGATTTGATTTTACCGAAATCGGCACGGGTACCGGTTAAAAAAACAATTTTTTTCATGGGTTGGGATAACGTAAAAAGAATAGTTTTTTGAACACCTCTTTTTGAATTTTGTACCAAAACGTTTTGTAGTCGATCATTTTCCCTTTTTGAAAAACGGGGGGCGTGTACGGGGTTTGAGGGGCGGCTTGATTGTCTTTTTGAATGTCATGCATCCAATCATCAGGAGCATTCCCCATGTGGTATGCCCAATTGGCATAGGTAGAAACCCGCATTTTTCCAGCCAAATCTACAGGCAAATCGATGTAATTATACACCGAATGTTTTCCGATTAAAATCAACGTGGGATCTTTGGGTACAAAATCCCGAACAATCGAACGGCGAATCGTCACAACACTATGCCCGGATCCCATCAAAACTTTATGAGCGCCCAAATCAATGACAGGCCATTTTACCTGAACATCTTCAATGGGTTTCCAATTGATACTGAGAAGAAAACGATTGTAATCTTCCATATTTTGGGGTAATGATTCGTAATAAAAACGGTATTTCCCGCGAAGTAATTTACGCATCGTAGCCACGGTGACATAACTGTGTGTGTTGCGTACCGATATAGGGGAAACCGAACCGATTTCGGGATACGAATCTAAAAGCAGTTCCACCGCATCTTGCCAGCCGTTTTTGAATAAAATATCGGTATCCGAGAAGGTAATGTATTCCTCTCGAACCCCACGAGCGGCGTGCATCATGGCATCTATTTTACCCATATTTTCTTGATGGTGAATTACACTATCGATCTGTCCTGACTCAAACAATGTATTGAAATAAGCTCGCACTGCGGCGCAACTTCCGTTGTTGACCAAGGTAATTTTTCCATGCGCATTAAAAGTCTTTATAGCCGATTCGACACAGAGTTGTAACACCTCAAAGGACGCTTGGTAATAATCACTAAAATCAGGAATATAACAAACCATGATCATCCGGTGTTTGGATGTCAACGAAATAAAGCCTTCGCTTTTTTGGGGGTTCATTCCTACGCGCATAGTATTTATTTAAAATCAGAAAAATCCAATTGTTCATCGGCCGCAATGGCACGGGTTGCTTTTTTTCCGAGCAATGAATCAAAATGTTCGGCTAAAATTTTTCCCGTTCCGGGTCGTTTCACCCAAATATTATCCTTGGTTAGCGTTTCCCCTTCAGCAATCGGAGCAATAGAACAAACGGTGGCAAACGCAAAATCGATGGTCACTTGTTCTTCGGCCGCGGGACGTTTTTCACCGCCACGCATTTGCCAAATTTCATGTGCACCCACAATCAATTCACGGCAAGCTTGTTCATCCATACTGCACACAATATCGGGTCCCGTACGCTGCATGTGGTCGGTAAAATGGCGTTCCAAGATACTGGCCCCTAGTGCGACTGCTCCAAGGCATGCATGGTTGTTTAACGTATGATCGGACAATCCAAAAACCTTATCAGGGAACGCTTCATGCAACTGTGTCATTGCACCCAATCGAACGAGCGGTATAGGGGTTGGATACAAATTGGTGGTGTGTAAAAGGGCGACAGGAACCTGATAGCGGTCAAAAATAGCTACCGCTTTTTGTACACTTTCGATAGTATTCATTCCGGTACTCAAAATCACCGGTTTTCCGAAAGCAGCAATATGTTCGAGTAAAGGATAGTTGTTGCATTCGCCCGAACCGATTTTATAGGCAGGAATATCAAATTTCTTCAAACGTTCGGCGGCGGCACGGGAAAAAGGGGTGGAAATAAAAATCATTCCTTTGCTTTCTACATAGGTTTTTAAGGCCCATTCGTCGGCTTCATTTAAAGCACATCGCTCCATAATTTCATAGATTGAAACCGTGGCATTTCCGGGAATAACCTTTTTGGCCGCACCACTCATTTCGTCGGCAACAATATGGGTTTGGTGTTTCACGACCTCAGCGCCCGCTCGCTGTGCGGCATCAACCATCGCCTTGGCCACTTCCAAGTCGCCTTCATGATTAATTCCAATTTCGGCGATTACCAAGGGAGGATAATCCGGTCCTATTTTTCGACCAGCGATTTCAAAGTATGGATTCATGGGTGGTTTGATTTATGTTTAGTTTGATAATAATTGAGACAAAATGTGGCATAGGCAAAGTCGGCTTCAGTATCGATATCGACTGCAGCATAAGGATGCGTAACGACCAACGGATAGCAGGTTTCATCCATGACAGCACCCTGGGTAATGAGCGAGGGCTTACATACATAGAGCAATCCATTTTCGTAAAACAACGGCTCCATATCTTGACTGCGTTGGCCAAAATGGTAATTAAAGGGCACAAAACGTTGCGCTTGGATACGTCCTAATTTGTGGGGATTGGGCGAAACGGTAAACAATCCCGACACGTTATGTTGCTCAAAATAATCTAAAGCCTCGTCCAAAAGTCCCGCAGGCCGCAAGGGATTGGTGGGTTGTAGTACGATCACAGCCTCAGGCCATTCGGTGAGTTGCGCTAACACATGTTGCAATGCCGAAACGGTAGGGGCTTCATCACCCGATAATTCATGGGGACGTTGAATGACTTCGGCGCCATAGTCCAAGGCTATTGCTGCAATCGCTGGATCATCGGTAGTAACGATTACCCGTTGTATACGCGAAGAAGCTTGAGCATACCGAATGCTGTGTGCGAGTAACGGCATGTCCCCCAGTATACGAATGTTTTTACCGGGTAAGCGTTTTGACCCGCCACGGGCTGGAATAATGGCGATATTCGGGTTTGTCATGGGTTAGGTTTCCAGAATATAGGGTTCAAAGGTAACTTTTTCATCCGAATATACTGCATTTTGGTCAAACGGTATCGGCTTTGAAACAAGACCCCTAAGGTGCCCAATATACTAAAAATTGCACGAAATGTAGCCCAAAAAGCGACATAATCCCGTGCTTTTAGTTTATTTAAAAACTGTACGACCGTGCAATAGGCCAGGGTATACGGAAGGCGAAAATAGGGGTAAAAGGTCATGTAATTTCGTATACCATTGGCAAACGCTTTTCGCTGACGATAAGCATAGTCGGCATCATTTTTTCGCTGGCGAACTTCTACCCTGTGGTGAACGAGTAGATCGGGAACATAATGCATTTCCCAACGTTTTTGGAGGAGCGCCATCGACGCAAATTCTTCTTCGCCATAAAATCCGTAATGCTCTGGATAATCAGGAATAGACTCCCACGCAGTTTTGCGCCACACATGACCACACCCTACAAATCCAAATCCATTGTGGGGTAAAGCATCTGTTTGGAGTGAAGCAGGCAACGTTTTTCCCCAAAAACACGGCAAGCTATGAGTCCGCAACGGGCATACTTTTCAAAGTGATGCTGAATGATTTCAAGGGGTTGCGACAACACAAAATGCGCATCGTCATCCAAACTAATCAAATAGGGCGCTTTGGCAGTATGCAACAAAAAGTTACGGTTATAGATATACCCCTGGGGCTCAGGGTTGGTAAAAATTTGAACCTGAGGAAATTGCGCCTTGACAAAAGCAGTAGTTCCATCGGTAGAGCCGTCGTCAACAACCAAACATTCTACATCCTCTCGCTGGAGTAACGGTAAAAGCTGTTGCAAAGTAAATTGCAAGTCCGACCAACGGTTGCGTGTAGTGATTAAAAAACTGAATACAGGATTGGTTACCATGAGTCTATCACCGATTTTGGAAGCCCTTTACGAAGGATACACCAGCGGAAAAGCAGTGGCGTGTTCATCATAATTCTACGCCAAAACCGATACCGCCAATAGTAGGCGACACGATTAATCTTGGGCGCTGAGGGAGACAATGCAATATGCGTTCGCGTCGAGGTTTTGGGCATCGTAGACGGAACTTCCATCCATGATTCGCTCACATTACCCATGTGAAAGGCAAAATTTGACGCTGTCGTTACTTTATGGTAATGAAACTGATAGGGTTTTTCCTCGAGGTACCATTCCGAATCTCCGCCTAGTTGATGCGGAACGGACTGTTGTATTTCACGAAAAACATCGCGTCGAAACGTTGTCACTACATGTCCTGAACCTACCCACATGGATTTGCCATTTTCAGTATATTGCAAATTGTACAATAAATGGTTTGGATTATAGTTGCGATTCCAACCAATACTGTCATAAAAACGTTCGGCAGCAGCAACATCGGGTATTTTGGCAAAACGCAGGCGGGATGAAAACAAATATTCCCACACCAACGAAAATCCATCGATCCGAAACAAATTCATTTGCGGAATAAGTCCTACTGCCCCAATACGCTCTACTTTTTCAAACAAATCAATCGTTTCCTCTTGCCAACCCGGCTGAAACAGCACATCGGCATCGGTAAGCGTTACCAAAGGGGTTTGATGCCCCACCAATCCTTTCAGTAAAGCATTGACTTTACCTATTGCAGTCGTATGGATGATTTCATGAATTGTACCTTCATGATGACGGCGGTTTAATTCTTGGACCACCGCCTCGCAAGATCCGTTATTGACTACGGTAATCAAGGTAAACGGCTGCACTGTAGCGGTTAGGGAATCTAAACAAAACTGTAAAATGGTAAGACTTTCCTTAAAGTAGTCGGTTTGATGAGGGATATGCACCGGTACTACCACTTGATGGAGGTACTTGGAAGGAGGAACCAACTGATCTTTGTTGGGATTAAAACCAGAGCGCATATTACAAACGGTTGTCGATATAGAAGGTATTGCCGAGGTTTCCTTTGGTGACCACTTTGCCGATGATTGTGTATCCTACCGAAACGAGATAATCATGCATTTCCGAAACCAAGTCTTCTTTTAGGGGTAAATCAGATTCTACCACCAAAAACCGTGGACGAAATCGCTCCCAATCATTGGTTTTCAACACTTCCAAATCATAGCCTTCCACATCTACATCAAAGAAATCCAACCGATCGCCTGGCTGCAAATGGCGTTCCAAAATGGTGGCTAAAGGAATGGTCGGAACGTCGAGCACTCGCTGAATTTGCGATTGCAATTCCCGTTTTTCGATAAACCCATAATCCAAGGTGTTCATCGAACTATCGGGAAGCATATAATATTTTAAATTGAGGTCTTGGGAACCTAAAGCACAATTTTCAAAAATATCGGTGGGACGAAACTTTTGGTACAAAGGACGCAGTTCGGGATTGGGATCGATGCAAATGCCTTTCCATCCGTGAATATAAAACAAATATGTATTGGAGGCTTTCACAGGATGCCAACAACCGATGTCGACATAAACGCCGGGCGTACGATGAATGATTAATTTCATCAATTGCATGTCCTCGCCTGCCTTAGAAAAGCTTATGTTATAGCGGCGATAGATGAATTCTCGAATTTTGTTCGCTATCATTTCAACGTCCAATTTTGATTCAACAAAAAGGCACCGTGCTTGCGCGCAATGGGCATTTGACCGGTATGGTAAAAGTTGGAAGCCAACACGTCAACTTCAAATGCATCGGTAATTTCGTCACAAAACCCACCTTTGAAAGCCATCCAGGTTTTGGCCGTATATTTTCCTTCCGCCAAGGCCATAGCGGGCACAAGGCATTCTATGGATTGCACCTGACCCGAATCGGAGACTTGGGCGTGGGCATCGTACCGATTGGAAACGGTAAATACGGGATAATTGAGTTCGTTACGAAAGACCACATAAAACGCTAAAGACGAAGCTTCTTGTGCGGTAATGGGTTTGTTCAGAAAAAACTGCATGCGCAACGGGTCGCCAGAGGGAATTTGCGTATAATTGACCTCATCGCTATTGATCAAAAAGCGTTCGACGTATAAATCGCCATCCGATTTACGAATAAGCTTGCCACTACTTTGCGACAAATTAGACGCCAAATACTGTTGAATTCCTTCGTCGGTGGGCATCCGTTTGGAGCATTCGCCATTTTTCAAAATGATAACCGAATCCGTTAAGGCATGAATGGCGGTCATATCGTGACTGACAAACAAAACGGTGCGACCTTCACCTTTGGAAATGTCTTGCATTTTACCAATGGCTTTTTTTTGGAATTCGGCATCTCCGACAGCCAAAACTTCATCGACCACCAAAATTTCAGGTTCGAGATGCGCCGCTACGGCAAAAGCCAAGCGAACGGTCATGCCGCTACTGTAGCGCTTTACGGGAGTATCAATATAACGTTCACAACCCGAGAAAGCAATAATTTCATCGATTTTACGGTCGATTTCTTTTTTGCGCATCCCCAAAATCGCGCCGTTTAAATAAATATTTTCGCGGCCCGTCAATTCGGGATGAAATCCGGTACCCACTTCGAGCAAACTAGCGATTCGACCTTTGATTCGAATTTCGCCTGTGGTAGGTGCAGTAACACGGGACAAGAGTTTGAGCAAGGTACTTTTTCCAGCGCCATTTTTTCCAATAATCCCCACAGCATTGCCTTCTTGTACATCAAAATTGATATCGCGCAAAGACCAAACGATATCTGAATCGGACTTCACCGTTCGATCATTTACCTCACCCACTTTCAAAAAGGGGTCGTCACGACGTAAAATTTTGGTCACCACAAATCGCTCCAGGTCACGGGAAATGGTACCGGTACCGATTTGTCCGATTTGATAAGCTTTAGAAAGCTGGTGAACTTCTATAACAGTGCGTGGCATCAGATGGTATCGACGAACGTGCGTTCGGTTTTGTTAAAAATCAAAATTCCCAAAAACAACACGACAAAAGTGACGCCGGTGGTATACAATAAACTGTAGGTGGTAAATTCGCCTTTTCCTAAAAAGGCATAGCGAAACGCCTCGATGATGGTCGTCATCGGATTCCACGCAATCCACTTTTTATATTCGGGTTGGATATAACTCAACGGATAAATCACCGAAGTAGCATACATCATAAGTTGCACACCAAACGTCACCAAAAAAGTAAGATCCTTGTATTTGGTGGTAATTGCGGTGATAATTAGACCTAATCCGAGTCCCAAAAGCGCCATCAATACTACCAAAAAAGGAAATAGAAAAATACCTTCCGTGAGTTGAAACGAGGTGTTGGGCATGGGATATAACGAAAAATAACCCATCATGGCAATGAGCAATAATAATTGCACTCCAAACCGCACCAGATTACTCACAACGATACTCAAGGGCATAATCAAACGCGGGAAGTAGACTTTGCCAAAAATATTGGTATTGTCTTTAAACACGGTACTGGTTTTGGTCAAGCAATCGGCAAAATAATTCCAAGCTGTGATCCCGCACAAGTAAAAGAGCTGATGGGGTAACCCGTCGGCACTGATTCCCGCCAAATTCCCAAATACGAAAGTAAAAACAAGAGTCGTAAAAAGAGGTTGGATAAAAAACCACAACGGCCCCAAGATGGTTTGTTTGTAAAAACTTACGAAATCACGTTTTACAAACATGAAAAGCAAATCACGGTACCGCCATAAATCCTTGAGGTGGAGCGCAAAGATGCCTTGTTTCCCTTTGATGATGAGATCCCAGGATTCGTTATCGTTATGTGGACGTGTATTTTGACTCACAAGGGTTGGGTTATTTGTCGGGCAAATATAAAACTAAATCACGAATTAGTTACCTTTACCCCGCTTTTAAAACGGATAATTTCATGTGGTTCTTTACGAAACAAAAACCTATACTAAGCCGCTTAATTCCTGAAGGTTATGTCGACATCCATTCGCATTTACTTCCTGGAATTGACGACGGGTGTGCTTCGTGGGAAGAGACGCAAATGCGATGTGCCGAATTGAAAGCATTGGGAATTCATCATTTTACGGCCACCCCCCATATCATGGCAGGAGTTTGGCATAATAATCGCGCTACCATCGAACCCTTAGCGCAGTCGTTTTCAGACCATATCGCATTGGACTCGGGTTCGTTGCATTGGGCAGCCGAGTACATGTTAGATTCTGAATTTACCCAAAAATTACAGGAAGGTCCTCTTTATACTCTGAAAGAAAATTTGGTATTGGTGGAAATGTCCTACCAACAACCGCCATTGGCGTTATACGATTGGCTGTTTGAACTTCAAGTCGAAGGCTATCGTCCGGTTTTAGCACATCCCGAACGCTATAATTTTTATCATGGAAAAATGGAGGAGTACCGACGTCTTAAAAAAGCAGGATGTTTGTTTCAATTGAATCTTCCTGCACTCACTGGATATTACGGCTGGCCTGTGCTCAAAACGGCAGCATTGTTATTGAACGAAGGACTTTACGACTACTCAGGAACCGATGTACACCATGAAAAGCATGTGCAAGCCTTAAGCCAACCTTTGGCCGTAAAAAACGAAAAAGCAGTCGTGGAATTACTCCAAAAAAACGTGGATTTTTATACGAAATAAGCTAAAATTACTTCTTAAAAAAACGAAGAATCCTATCGGTAAGGGTGAGTTTCTTTTCTTCTACCCCATAGCCATAACCGTAACCATAACCGTAGCCGTAACCATAGCCGTAACCGTAGCCATAACCATAGCCGTAGGAACGTTGAATATCGGTATCATTCAACACTAGAGCCATATTGGGCAATTTGCGGTCTTTGTATATAGTTTCCACAAAACGCAACATGCGTTTGTCTAAGTAATTGGCACGCATTACATAGATAAAGGCATCGGCATTGTGTGAAATCAAGAAGGTATCGGTAACCACACTCACTGGAGCGGTATCGACAATGATATAATCAAACTCCGTTTTCAACTCATCAAAAAGGCGATTGATTTTGTCATTCATCAAAAGCTCCACAGGATTGGGCGGAATAACCCCAGAAGGAAGGGCATAGAAATTTTCGTAGCCTTTGACTTTGATAATATAATCGTGAATGGATTCACCCGTTTTGGACAAGAAATTGGTAAGTCCTTTGGCGGGAAGATTGATATACACATCCAATTTTGGATTTCGAATATCCAATCCAATCACCAATACTTTTTTCCCAGAGAGGGCAATGGTTGTAGCCAAGTTAATCGCTATAAACGTCTTCCCTTCTTTGGGTATCGAGGAAGTCACAAAAATCGTTTTACAACGTCCAGGCTGCACTTCGGAAAGCACAAACTCCAAATTGGTCCGAATCATTCGAACTGCTTCTGCCGAACTAGAGCGGCTGTTGGAGTCAATAAGTTCTTCACTATTATCCGAACGTGGAATATCGCCCAAGTAAGGCACAGATACTTTCCCTTCCACGTCCATGCGGCTTTTGATTTTGGTGTCTAAAGCAAAAAGTAAGGTCAAAAATCCGATGGGCAGTGCCAAACCTAATACAAAAGCGATTAAATAAACTAAGGAAGATTTGATAGAAATCGGCCCAGTTAGATAGGCGGCGTCAATAATTTTCGCTTTCGGAGAGGTGACCGCTAAAGAGATTTCTGTTTCCTCACGTTTTTGGAGTAAATATAAATAGAGTGTTTCCTTAATTTTTTGCTGACGGGCTATTTCATTGTAAAAACGCTCATTAGTGGGAACATTGTATACCTTTCCTTCGTAAAGCGCGCGTTGATTTAATAAATCGTTCTTTTTTATGCGTAAATCGCGTTGATGGCTGATAATACTAGTGATTACACTTTGCTTAATATCCTCTAATTCGCGCTCAATTTGTTTAACACGCGGGTTATTTTCAGTCCCACTGATCAAAAAAGTTTTACGGTTGAGCTCCGATTCATTGTACTTGGTAATAAACGAGACAATAGAGGGGGAAGCGGTGACCACATTGGTTGGAATTAACATCCCCTTTTTAATTTTTCGAACTTCTTCCAACAAGAAGTCACTGACTTTTAGTTCCGTTTCAATCGCTAATACAGATTTATTATATTCTGTTTTTGAGGTTAAACTCAATCCGGCATCAGCTTCTAAGGTAGTTAGTCCCCGTTGTTTTTTAAAGACTTCTGCATCGCCCTCAACGCCCCCCAATTCTTTAGTAATGATTTCTAATCGTCTATTGATGAACTCTTTTGTAAATTCGGCCACTTGATTTCGGTCACGAACGGCATCTTCATTGTATTGCTCAATGAGTCCATTGAGATAATCCAACCCACGTTCTTGGGTTAGATCGGTGAAACTCAAATTTACGATATTCGTTTTCTCCTGACTCATGACACCAAGACTAGCGCGTAATGCATTGGCTTTGGCCTCTACCGAACTTTTGACAATAAGAATGTCGGACATTGGTTTGTTAACAGGAAACGATTTAATTTGAATGAAAAAAGTGCCAATTGGAGAAGGAATCAACTGTCCGAAGCGGTACCGTTGGGACTGGGATAAGTCGGGTTGCGATAGTTCAAAAGTCTTGGAATCCAAAACGCGAACGCGCCATGACTGTGAACGAGCATCATAGGATTCATTTTTTTTAACAAAAACCATTTTAATGGGAGAATCCCGGTACAATTCTTTAGCGACCACCCGGCCTTCGCTGAAATAACTGATATCCAGATCAAGTTTTTTGACAACATTTTGAGAAATTCCACGCGACTTTAAAATTGCAATCTCATTTTCAATATTGTTTTTACCCGCAAAAATGTTTAAATCGCTAAACGCTGAAAATTCGCTAGTTCCCCCTTTCTTCTCATCCTTTATCAAAATGGCAGCATTAACACCATAGTAAACCTCTTTATACCTCAAAAAAAGATATGCCAAAGCAGAACATATAATCACCGATAATACAAACCATTTCCAATAAATGAGGTAACGAAAGAGTAAGTCTTTGATATTAAAATCGTCTGATTTAGTGTCGCTTGGAGTTGTCGTATTTTGTAAAAGGGGTTGTTGCATAGTTTAATTATCGGGTAAGTAACAAAATCATCGTAGTTAAAAAACTAATGGAGGAAACAATGATAGGTAAATTCGGCAAGGCTGTGGCGTCAATTTTGGCCTTCCGCTCTCGCACATAAACCACATCGTTTTGATCCATATAGAAAAAAGGAGAGTTCACCAAGTCTGCTTTGGTCAAATCAATGGTATTAAATGATTTTACCCCTTGATAGTCACGAATGATTAGCACCTCTTGACGGCGTCCAAAAGGAGATACATCCCCGGATTCGGCCAAGACATCTAATATCGTCACTCGATTGGTATTAAATGATTTCACTCCAGGATTTAGGACGGCTCCCAAAACGGTAACTTTAAAGTTGAGAATACGAATGTTGATGATGGGATCGACCAAATAAGCTTTCAACTTATCGGTCAACATTAACCGCAATTGCTCAATTGTATACCCCGCTACGGATAATTTACCTAATGTAGGAAAATCGATGGTCCCTTCACTATCTACCAAATACCCAGCATTGGGATTGTTCATAATATTTCCTCCGCCAACATTACCATTTCCTCCCATACTTAAATTGAAAGGTTCAGAAAGTTCGCGCTGATAGGTCATCACCACGATGGAAATCCGATCATCTTTTTGAATGATAGGCTCATAGTTTGCTGCTGCATTACCCATATTGTAATCGCCTTGCAGATAATAATACTTTTTCTTGGAGACACAAGACACTTGAGTAAGGGCCAAAAGCAACAAAAAAAGTAAGGAAATTTTCTTCATAGTATTCGTAATGAGTTGCAAATATAGTGTTTATTCCCAAAGCTACTTAATGCGAGGTACTATCCAATTTTTCGTAAACCGAATTTAAGCTTTTAAAATCTGGCACCAACGCTTTCATTTGAGAGACCGTAGCTTCATAAGCACCGGTTCGGGCAGTGGTAATCAAAACTTCCACTTGGCGACTTACTTCTTCAAAATCGGCGCTATTCTCCACAGCAATCATAATTTTTTCATGGTGGGTAGGTAAATTTTTGGCCGAATCATTCAGTAACTCTTCATACAATTTCTCTCCAGGACGAAGGCCTACTATCTTGATGGCAATATCTTTTTCGGGTACAAATCCCGCCAAACGAATCATTTTTCGGGCCAAATCAATAATCTTGACCGGTTTACCCATATCAAAGATGAAAATCTCCCCTCCTTTCCCCATGGAACCCGCCTCCAAGACCAACTGACACGCTTCGGGTATGGTCATAAAATAGCGAATAATTTCCGGATGGGTTATGGTAATAGGACCTCCCTCTTGGATTTGTTTTGTAAAAAGAGGTACTACCGAGCCGTTGGATCCCAATACATTTCCAAAGCGCGTAGTAATAAATCGGGTAAATCGTGTACTGTTTTGCCGTTGGTGTTTAAAATGCTTGGCTTGAACATACATTTCGGCTATGCGCTTACTGGCTCCCATTACACTACTGGGATTTACCGCTTTGTCGGTTGAAACCATCACAAAACGATCAACATGATACTGGTTGGATAAATCGGCTACATTTCGCGTGCCCAACACATTGGTAAAGACCGCTTGGGCGGGATTGATTTCCATTAAGGGCACATGTTTATAGGCAGCTGCGTGATACACCACATCGGGGAGATACGATTTGAAAACCGTTTCCATAAAGGCATAATCCCGCACATCACCCACCACATCAATTAATTCAACTGCCGAATCTCTTCCCGATATTTCCAAGGAAAGGGAATGCAACGGAGTCTCGGCTTGATCCAACAAAATAATACGTTTTGGTTGGAATAAAAGGACTTGACGAACGATCTCGCTTCCAATCGAACCGGCAGCGCCCGTCACCAATATCGTTTTTTCCTGCAAATATTCCGAAATCAGTTGGGTATCCAACGTAATTGGCTTACGCTCCAATAAATCGTGAATTTCAAAATTCTTAATCTTCTTTGAAATTTCTTTTTGATCGTCCCAATCCGCAACAACGGGCAACGTATACACTTTAAATCCGTACTCAATACATTCGTCCACAATAATCGAACGCTCCTCTTTGGTCAGCGATCGATCGGCAATGAT
>Ga0075176_1010942_pt1 | contig 16503 bp, 8 predicted proteins | sample JI81BgreenRNA_FD_77311 | JGI IMG/M metagenome (GOLD analysis project Ga0075176, IMG submission 77311) | Metatranscriptome of wastewater effluent complex algal communities from Wisconsin, to seasonally profile nutrient transformation and... | ecosystem: Engineered > WWTP > Effluent > Algae...
CTATGCTCAAACTCGGGGCCAAGGTGGTTCCAGCCGGGGATGTGAGGGGAGGTGATCGGGCCGTGCCAGCGCCATTTAATCGTCCAAATCCTTTGAGCCGTCAGCCTGCGCCACGGCCATCGACGGAGCCTGATCCGGTGCCGCGCGATCACGCGATCGCCCCCACCTCCCCCGACAGTCCCCCCGGCGATCGCCCCCGCCGCTGGCCCCTGTGGTTCCTCGGAGCCCTGGCCGTCGCCCTGGGGATCAACGCCTTTGCCCGGGCCTGGGTCGAATCCCTGTGGTTTCAGGAACTGGACTACAGCGTCGTCTTTTCAGTTCGGCTCCTGACGCGGCTGCTGATCTTCGGCACCGTCAGCGGCACCAGCCTCGTGTTCCTGTGGGGCAATATCCTGCTGGCGGAACGGCTAGAGCGCAACCGCCGCCATTGGCAACAGGCCCAAACCCGCCAGCGCCGGAAATGGTGGGAGCCGCCGCCGCCGCCGCCGCCCCCCCCGGACGATCACGATCCCAACCGCATCCTCGGCGGGGATCTGTCGCTGTTGCCCCTGGCCCTGACGGTGACGGGGGCGGGCCTGTCCCTGGGGTTGATGGCGCTCCACTACGGCCACATCACCGGGCAAACCCTCTGGCCGGATCCCGCCAGCACGGTGCCCCCCGTGCCCAATCGCTTTGCCCCGGCGGTGGTGATCAAGCTGCTGCAAACCCTGTGGAATGCGGGGGCAGCCCCGGCCTTGCTCGGTGGCCTCACCCTCAGCGCGATCGCCACCCTGGCGGCCCCACAACTGATCCTGCGGCTGGGGGCGATCGTCGTGGCGATCGCCTTTGGCCTCACCTGCTCCCACCATTGGTCCTACCTGCTCCAGGCCCTCTACGGCCAGCCCTTCGGCATCACCGATCCCCTCTTCGGGGCCGACATCAGTTTCTATGTCTTCACCCTGCCGCTCCTGAACCTGGTGGAATTTTGGGCGATCGGCCTTCTGGGGTTTGGGGTCCTGTTCACCCTGCTGGCCTATCTCCTGGGGGGCCGCTCCCTGTCCGAGGGGCGCTTCGATGGGGTCAATGTCCAGGAATTGCGGCACCTGTCCGGCCTGCTGGGCAATGTGTTGGCCGCCACGGGGGTGAGTTTCGCCCTGTCGGGGTTTGAGCTGCTCTACGCCGCCCGGCGGGTCACCTATGGGGCGGGGTTTACGGATGTGTGGGTGCGGCTGCCGATTAATGGGGCCTTGGCCTGCCTGGGGCTGTTGTTGGCCCTGAGTTTGCAGATCTATTGCCTGACCGGACGGCGCTTGGGGGTGTGGATCGCCCTGTGGGCGGTGCGGATGGGGCGACGGCCCACGGCGGATCTGGCGCGCTCTAATCCTCGGGTGCGCACGATTCTGGGGGGGACCCTGGTCTATGCGATCGCGGCGATCGCCCTGGTGGAGGTGGTGCCCGAAACGGTGCAGCGGCTGATCGTCCAGCCCAATGAACTGGCCCGGGAACGGCCCTACATCGCCCGCAATATTGAATACACCCGCCGCGCGTTCCGCCTTGATCAGATGGAATCGCGGGAATTTGATCCGGGGGGAAGTCTCACCTATGACGATTTAGTCCAGGATGAGGATACGGTGCGCAATATTCGCCTGTGGGATACGCGCCCGCTCCTGGAGACCAATCGCCAGCTCCAGCAGATCCGCCCCTACTATCGCTTTGCGGATGGGGATATTGATCGCTACCTCCTGCCGAAGGTCAATAATCCTGGCGCGATCGCCCCGTCGGTGCCCCGCGATCGCCAGTGGCTCCAACAGGTGATTTTGTCCGCCCGGGAACTGGACACGGAATCCCTGCCGGAGCGGGCGCGCACCTGGGTCAATGAGCATTTGGTCTATACCCATGGCTACGGCTTCACCCTGAGTCCGGTGAATGAGGCGGGGCCGGGGGGCTTGCCTAAATATTTTGTGAGCGACATCGGCACGGAACGGGCGATCGCCCAGCCGGATTTGCCCCCCCAACTGCCGCCGGATGCCCTCACGGGTCCCAATGGCCTCCTCAATCCCAGTCGCCCCCCGGAGACGGATCGCGGCAATGGGCCAGCGGCGGTGGCGGTGAACCCTCCCTCCAATGCCCTGCCGAATCCCGGCATCCCCACGGAACGGCCGCGCATCTACTACGGCGAACTGGCGAATACCTACGCGATCGCACCGACCCTGGTGGACGAACTGGACTACCCCAGCGGCAGCGACAACGCCTACAACCACTACGCGGGCGACGGCGGCATTCCCCTGCATCACCCGTGGCAGCGCTGGCTGTTTGCCACCTATCTACGGGACTGGCAAATGCTCTTTTCCCGCAGCTTCACCCCCGACACTAAGGTGCTCCTGCGGCGAAATATTACCCAGCGGCTCCGGGCGATCGCCCCCTTCCTGCGCTACGACAACGATCCCTACATGGTGACGGTGAAGCTGCCCCCCAACAGCGGATTTGATGAACAACATCACCTCTATTGGATCGCCGATGCCTACACCACCAGCGATCGCTATCCCTACTCAGAACCGGGGGCCGACGGATTTAATTACATGCGCAATTCCGTCAAGGCCGTCATTGATGCCCACAGCGGCACCACCCGGTTTTATATCACCGATCCCGACGATCCAATTATTCGCGCATGGCGATCAATTTTCCCGAAATTGTTCTTGCCCTTCGAAGCCATGCCCGCCCCCCTGCGGAGCCACGTGCGCTATGGCAATGACTTTTTTAAGGTGCAATCGGAGCGGCTGCTGATCTATCACATGACCGATCCGCAGGTGTTCTATAACCGTGAAGATCTCTGGGAAGTGCCCCAGGAACTCTATGGATCGCAAATGCAGCCGGTGACTCCCTATTACGCAATTTTGCGATTGCCGGGGGAGCGATCGCCGGAATTTGTGCAGTTGTTGCCCTTTAGCCCCGTCAGCCGCAATAATTTGGTGGCCTGGTTGGCGGCCCGGTCCGATGGCGATCGCTACGGTAAATTGCGGCTCTACAACTTCCCGAAAGATCGCCTGGTTTTTGGCATTGAACAGGTGGAGGCGCGCATTAACCAAGAGCCCGATATTTCTGAACAAATTAGCCTTTGGAATCGCCAGGGATCGCGGGCCATTCAGGGCAATTTGCTGGTGCTGCCCATCGGGCGATCGCTCCTCTATGTGGAGCCTTTATATCTTTCGGCGGAAGAAAAAGGCTTACCAACCCTGGCGCGGGTGATTGCGGTGCATAATGACCGGATCGCCATGCGTCCAACCCTGGATGAGGCCCTGCAAGCGGTGCTGTCCCCTGAGGCTCCGGTGTTGCGCCGCAGGCCCGGTGCAACTCCCGCTACGGACAATTGAAGCGTGAAACTTAGGGAAGTGGAGCAGCGATCGCGCACTTGACATCACGGCCCTGAAGCCTAGGGGTGATCAGGGCCATTGGGGGGGAGATGGAGCAAGGCAATCGCATTGCGATAGAGCTGCGTTAGGGTTCCCATAAAATCAATGGATTTGAATTGAAAGGTGTCGCCGCGATCGGGCGTATAGTTCGTTAAAATCCAGTCCTCATCCGCCGTCCGCCGAAAACATTCGACCCGCTGACAGGCGGTGTTAATCAACACATACTCCTGAAGACTTTCAATTTGCTGATAGTCGAAAAACTTGCTGCCGCGATCGCGCCCCTCCGTCATTTCCGACAGCACCTCAGCGATTAATTTAGGAAATTGCTTAGCGTAGGTATTTTCAGGCGTGATAATCGTATCCCTTGAATCGCAAGTCACCAATAAATCAGGATAAAAATAGCGATTTCTGGCGGCAATCTGCAAACGCATGTCGCTCATATAAACCCGGCAGGGTGAAGCCAAATGACCCAACAGCGCCGCAAAGAGGTTCCCCGCGATCGCCACGTGGGCATCACTCGCCCCAGCCATCGCCACCAGATAACCATCCCAATATTCATGCTTTGTGGGACTTGTGGCCTCTAGGGCGAAATAGTCAAAAACCGAAAGGCGATCAGGCAAGGCAACTGTAAGCTGGGGTGAAAAACGCTGCAAGCCGGAGAAATTTCAATCAACTTTAGCATGAGTGATTAGCGCAGATTGCATTGGTTACTTCGAGGGAATCAACAAATTATCATATAGACAATTAATCATGCCAAGATAGTTGAGAGATTTAATCAGTGGCATAGGTAAGCAAGAAAGTTGTAATAATGGGAGAAATTCTCTATGATTTCCATAAGTCTAGCAGGGATGATCGTGCCCCTGTTGAGTAGATAAGACCGTTGCAAGATGACGACCGAAATGCAGAGCAGGTTGTTTGGCGAGGACAGCAGCGATCATGGTAATTAAGGATGACGAGACTGAAGGAATCTATGAAACCTAAAATGAGTTAACTGACGTCATTTAAGTATTGGATTTGGCGGAGAAATATGCGAGATAACTGTGGACGTGAGAGTCAGGCCGAATCATTTTCCATGCATACCCCCCTATGCAATAATATATTCCCAGTAGGCCTTCAAAGGACTCATAGTATTAGCTTTCACTGTTTCAAATTTAGTGCCTACTGGAATTCCATTGACATAGTTCCTGTTGTTGACATCATTGACTTCAATGTGTAGGTGCTGCTCGTGAATAACCTTCCCAGTAGCAAGGTCAATAGTGGTCGGGTAAAGCTTACCGATCTCTTCTCCAACACTTAGAAACTTACCTGTTTTAATTTTAGAGTCTAGGGTTAAGTGTCCGTAAATCCACCATCTTCCATCTATTGATTCAACTGTTACAAATTGTCCCACGCTACCGTAATCGTGAGTTGAAACGACGATGCCAGGAACAGCAGCATATGCTGGTGGCTTAACTATTGATGGAGCATAGTCAATCCCTGCGTGTGATGATGTAGATCCATTGTAGGGTCCACCATACTCATATAGATATCCTGCAGTCATGGTATGACTACCCGCCAACAAGGCCTTTGAAAAATTATGGGATAGTGTCTTGATTTCTAAATGAGACTCATCAATTTCAGTATTTAGTCCTGAGCTTTTCTGATCATCAAACTGATAGCCATCGCCACTCTGAATTTCCCATGTTCCATCATCCCACTTGTAAAGCTCAGGCAGTTCTGCATCTTTCTGAATCGCGTTATTATTCCAATCAAACGTGTTCATCAGTGGAGTGACAGAACTAGAACGATGCCATTTTCCATCGAGATCCCGTAGCCAATATTCGTTAGGTCTGCCTTGAGCCCAATCCTTGAAAAAGAAGGGTTTACCTTGATAAATACCAGCTCCATAGTTCTTACTTTCTGGAAACTCCGTGTATCGCTTTGGAGAATACCACCAGTTACTGATTAACTCATTCAGCGTCAGCCCAGTTCCCGTACCTCCTTTGCCGATAACTGGTCTCTCGTTCAAGGACTCCATGTAGGCACTGAAAGAGGCCCTTAAAGCAATATCAAGTGATCCTGATTCACCAGTGCGCGTTGTACCACCCTTTCCAATTCCAGGCCCCGGAACCTCTGTCGCGCCATTGCTGCCACCAGTCCAAGTACCACCAGTTCCACCACCACTGGATGAGGAGCCAGTCCCCCCACTGCCGCCAATAGAAGCAACTTCACCCACCGTTGTTGCTGCAACGGCCGGATTAACGGTCAAGTTGAAAATATGTGTCTCGCTCCAATTCTTGCCATCAAATGCACTGACCTGAATGGGGTAAGTACCCACTACAGAGCCATAAATTCGCACATTATCCAACTCGCTCGCAGGCATCAGGAATGTGCCCAGCGGTTGACCCTCAGCAGACCAACCCTGCATATCTACCTGTGTCGGATCAACTTGAATTCTATAGATCTGAATCGCATCACCATCCGGATCAGAAATCTCTAGCTCATTACGATACTGACCCATCGTAAAACTTGCCCCCTTTGGCATAGTAAAGTTCGGGAAAGAAACTGTGGGTGGCTGATTTCTGACTACCGGCTTAGGAATCTCGTTGACTTGATAAGTCTTTACGCTATTATCAACTGGGTCAAAGAATAGATACCCCCCTTCAAAGTCTGTCCGCCGACCATGTAGCCAGTCATATTCCCGGCGAGTAGGAAATCCTAGCCAACCAGAAGAACCACCATTCTGACCATAGACTTGATTCAAGCCAAACCACAACGGCACAGCCCCATAACGTCCCGAGTAATGGATAGAGCCATTCTGGTACTCTTGCCAAGAGCCCGTCGTACCCTGCGGTGAAGTTCCCGCCGTTCTGACATCACTTGTCGGATCACCCAATATGCTGTCATAGCCAGAGGTCAGCGCCAGCCCATTCAGCCGCTTCTCCTCTTCTGAAGCAGAGATTTGATCGCCAGTCGGGAACAGCTTCAAATCCTCATCAGGCACAACGTGCGCCAAATTCGAGGCATTACGTCCTGGGCTTTCAAAGGGGCGCAATTCTCCCCTCTCCAGACGATAAACAATGCCGCTATTCAATCCTTTATAGCGAGCCATATCCCGATCAGCCGGTCGCACATTCGTTTCAATTTGGAAGAGAGTCTCCGGTGACGTCAGTCGTGAACTGGCTCCTGGCTCCACAACCAAGTAATAATCGCCACCCGGCAAAATCCTCCTAAATTCTTCCACTGTCGATCCAGAGCGCACCATCGAATAGAACTCTTTGGTGACAGGATTCCACAGTTTCAAGTCAGCATCAGCGACCATACCCGACAACTTGAAACTGATGTCTCGCAGCCCAGCCAGGGTGAATTTATAGTAAACTGGTTGCCCAGACGGCCCCCCAACCTGACCAACCGTGCGATCCCAAAATCCCCCACTAGTCTTGTTATATTGATCGCGATTGGGATCATCGAACAGGTCCACCGCATTAGTCATGATGGTAGTTGCCAGCGGATCGACTAACGGCGCAGGCTTGTTAATCACTCGTCCAATCGGATCAAACCCTCGACCAGTTGGATTGGTATACCAATACTGCCGGTTACCCGGTCCAGGTTGCTCCACCAGATAACCATTGCGGTAGTAGTGCATCACCACACCACTGCTAGAATGCACAGCTCCTAAGAAATCCCCTGCACCCGCCGGAACCAAACCAGTTCCTGGCAAATAGGTTGGCACTGGGGCCGGAGTAGGAATCGGCTCAGGGGCCGGAGTAGCAGACGAGCCCTCTACAGGTACAGGAACTGGCGTTGGAGCAATCGGCGGCGTGTAAGGCGCAGGCATCTCATTGAATTTGAATGCTTGCGTGAAATAGCCATTCCAGTACAAATATCCACCGTCAAAGTCCGCGCGCTTTCCACCATTCCAGTCATATTCAGCCTTCTTGGGCAAACCTAAGAAGCTCTGCGCCTCGCCCATCGCTTGATATTCACGGAAAAGCTCTCCCCACAAGGTCACAGCTACTCTAGGGGAACTCGGAGACCAATAAACTGAACCCTTCTCATATCGCCGGACTTTCCCTGTGACTCGCGCTGCAGAAGTAATATCTACAGGTGAATAGCCTACTGAGCGTCCCAAAAGAGTTGGAAAACTACCATTCCAAGCATATTGCCATCCGAACATGCCTCCAATGCGCTTTACCTCATCAGAGATCGTATTCTTCCATGAGCCAGATTCAGGACTAATTGTTCCAATCGTTCCGCCCTTGACGGGCCTTGATTCGCTGTCAACGGGCCACTCAGAAGGTGTAAAAGAGCTAGATCCTGACCAGTCATCCGGCAGAAATAGAGGCGCTGGTTCATAAATTTCCGCCTCTATCGTTCTAGCCAGCTCGACGGCCGCCGTGGAATTTATGATTCCATAGCCAGTCAGCTCATCGTAGCCAGCCTCTCCAACATCAGTAGCAGTCTCGGCCAAAACCTCTTTCAACTGTGCATAGTTCAGATTCGGATTTGCAGCCCAAGCCAGAGCTGATTTTGCCGTCACTTCAGCCGCAGCCACCGAAGTTCCAGCCATCACGCCAAATCCATTCCCAACTAAGGAGAAAACACCTTTCCCGCTCGTCCCACCAATTGCGCTGAATGCCAACTTTGGTCCGCTGCCAGAATAGTCAGTTTTGATTGCACCGTCCGCAAAAGACTCTGAGCCCTCAAGATATTCCACCGCCGCCACAGACCAGATATTGTCAAACTCTTGAGCCGCCTGTGCCAACACAGACATATCGTCCGTGCCACCATTACCTGCCGCCACTACCAGAACCACGCCAGCCTGCCGCGCCTTCTCAATCGCTGCTCGCTCTTCCGGTGTGAACTCATAACGCGTTGAGACTGTCCCATCAGCATCCACCTGCGTCAGATCAAAGCTCAGATTCACCAAGCCACGAGTCTGCCCCTTGCTCTTGATATAGTCCACATAATCTTCCAGTGCCCGTGCCCAGTTACCAGAACCAACCGCCCGAGCTGCCCAAATCGGCGCATTAGGCACTAGGCCATCAATCCCGATGCCATTATTTGGCAAAGCAGCCATCAGCCCCAAAATGTGGGTTCCATGCTCATTTCCCTCACCAGGATTGAGCAGGGGATCGTCATCGCCATCGATGTAGTCCTTACCCCAAACAATCTTGCTGTAATCAAAATCTGGGTTATTACGCGCAAAACCCGTATCGATCACACCAATGATTGGAAACTGAAGCGCGGGTGTAGCGACAGGCGCAGTAGGCACAGGAGCCGGTGGTTCGATAGGATCTGCCACAATGGGCGGCTCAGGACTAGACCCAAACAAAGGTCCTGGGGGAGGAGCAACAGAGTCAGGAGGCGGCGACTCAACAGGATTCGATGGACTAGGGCTAGTCGGATCAGCAGGAGAGGGTGTAACAGTGGGGCCACCAGTGAGGGGATCGGCCTCCTCCAGTTCAGGCAGATCCATTGGTGGCAGAACCGATTCAGTCTCAGTGCCGCCACCATCTGCAGTTGATTCAGTCAGAAGTGAGGTACTTTTTAGCCTGAGAGCCTTTTGAAGTAAGGATTCATGCATCTCATTGGCAATTGAATCCACTGTACTTGGAGGCAATGGGCTAGAAGGTTCACCCGTGATCGGATCAAGGCCCTCGCTATCGTCAGGCTCCGTTGGATCACTGAGATCATCTCCAGCAACAACTGCTGGATCAACAAGTCGGCGTGATACCCGTCCGTTGGAGCGCAGTCTGTCCAGCCTCCGCAAAGGTCTCGGTGACGCAGGGTCAATCGCCCAGATATCTCGCCTTGAACCTGATCCAAAACGCAGCAAAGGGTCTATCGCAGCTCGACTCAATCGCTGCCAGCCTAGACGCCCATACAAACTGCCCTGGGACTTAATCCCGCTCAAGCTTTCTCCCGAAAGCAGCTCTGATTCCTCAGGTAGCCCAGAGAACAGATCTAACATAGTGGTGTTACCAGCAGGGAGTAGCGTACAGGCTGACACTTGCCAGCCTATGCGACCCCACCTCAAAAATTGCAGGTCTTCATCAAAAATTTAAATTTAGGTGAATTTAAACCTAAAAATCACACAAAAATGATCTCACTAAAATTAAAAACCTTTCCCTGTGGCATTGTGGTTGTCGTATCTGGCATAAAATAGTTATCAATATTCTCTTTCAATACCTCTAGGAAATCTAGAGAATCAGTTTTCCGACAAATCCCGTCCATGAAAAGCCATACAAAAGCAGCTTCTTGAATAACCCACATTTTTGCGGCGCTGAAGATTTTTCAGATTCACACGCCCATGACCTAGCACCAGCGCTAGAGCTACTACCTAGTCTCTCTCAGTTTTTAAGTCTTTCTGCTGCGTATGAAGGGACAACGTCAGCCAGCCCAAGATTGGCCTAGCAGTTCCTCATCACACCCCCTAGCCCGTAAGCTCTAGGGGTGAATTTCAGCACCGCAAGAGGATCCCCACCTTGGGAGAACAATTCAGCGCACCAGCCAGCCAGTCCCTCAGCCACTCATTCCAGTTCACCTGCGAAGCCACCTGCCCCGTCACGGGCGCGCGGGCGGGCCGTTTTGAAACCCCCCACGGCATCGTCGAAACGCCGCGCTTTATGCCCGTGGGCACCCTGGCGAATGTCAAAACCATGACGCCGGCCCAGGTGAAGGATACGGGCGCACAAATGATCCTGGCGAATACCTACCATCTGCACCTTCAGCCGGGGGAAGGCATTGTGGAACGGGCGGGGGGGCTCCATCGGTTCATGAATTGGGATGGGCCGATCCTGACGGATTCGGGTGGATTCCAGGTGTTTAGCCTCAGCGAAATGCGCGAGATTGACGATCGCGGCGTGCGGTTCCGATCGCCGTTCGATGGGCGCGTTATCGACTTCACGCCGGAGGAATCGATCCGCATCCAAAATGCCCTCGGGGCCGATGTGATCATGGCCTTTGATGAATGTCCGCCCTACCCGGCGAGCCGCGAGGAGGTGGACCGGGCCACGGCGCGATCGTACCAATGGCTGCTGCGCTGCATGGAGGCCCACCAACGGCCCGATCAGGCCCTCTTTGGCATTGTGCAGGGGGGCACCTATCCGGATCTGCGATCGCGGGCCGCCGCCGACCTGGCCGCCCTGGATTTGCCAGGTTATGCCGTGGGGGGCGTGAGCGTGGGGGAGCCGCCGGAACTGATCGAAAAAATTGTGCAGGCCACCACGCCCCTCCTCCCTGCCCACAAGCCCCGCTACCTCATGGGGGTGGGCACCTACCGGGAAATGGCCCAGGCGATCGCGGCGGGGATTGACCTCTTTGACTGCGTGATTCCCACCCGTTTCGCGCGCCACGGGACGGCCATGGTTGCCGGGGAGCGCTGGAACCTCAAAAATGCCCAATTCCGCGAGGATTTCCGCCCCATTGACGAATCTTGCCCCTGCTACACCTGCCAAAACTTCAGTCGCGCCTATGTGAGCCATCTGATCCGCGCCAAGGAAATTTTGGGCTATACGCTCCTGGCGATCCACAACGTCACGGAGCTGGTGCGCTTTACCCAACGGATCCGAGCGGCGATTTTTGCGGGGACGTTCGCCACGGAGTTTGCATCCTGGCTGGCCCCCGCCGAGTTGTCATCCGGGGCGGAACTGGACCATTTCTAGCCCAGTTGCCGCAAAATCTGCTGCATTTTGCGTGCTTCGGGGAGGTTGCCCTGCTCCACGTAGAGATCCCGCGCCTGGGTGAGGGCCTGGAGGGCTTCGGCGAGTTTGCCCTGCTGGCGCAGCAGCCGCCCGAAAATGGCGTGGTGGGTGGGGGCGTAGGGGTTCAGGGCGATCGCGGTTTCGATCGCGGCGTGGGCATCGGCGTAGTTCCCCTGGCTGAAGAGGCGCACCCCACTGGCGGCCTGGATGGCGGCCTCGTCCGGGTCGAGGTTTTGGTCGGTCCAACTGGCCTCTAGGGCCTGGGCGGCGCTGAGGTTACCTTGGCTCACATAGAGATCGCGGGCGGTCAGTTCCCCGGCGATCGCGCTGCCCAGTTTTCCTAAACTGCGGCGCACCTGGGCCAGGAGCCGATGGCCGTCGGGGTTGCTCGGTTCATAGCGCAGGGCCTCATCGAGCAACTGTTCCGCCTCGGGGGCCTGGTTGGCCTCCAGGAGGGCCTGGGCCTGCTCCAGCCAGCGATCGCCCGCATCCCCGACGATGGACAGGCTCGCGATCGCATCGGCACCGGTGGGGGGGCCAGCGGCCAGTTGGCGATCGCTGAGGCTGCGGACGGCAGAGAGGCGTTTGACGGCCCATTGGGCAGTTTTTTTGACCTCAGGATCCGTATCCTCCGTGGCATAGGCCAACACCCGGCTCAGGTCCGCGAGGCGATCGCACAGTTGCGCCAGGTCACGGATGGCATTCATGCGAACCTCCGGGTTGTCATCCTGGAGGGCCATGGCCGCCGCCCGCCCCATGGGCTTGACCGTGCGCGCGCCAATTTCCGACAGGGCCGCCATCACTAAACTGCGCTGCTTCGAGTCCCCGTCAAGGGTCAGTTCCAGCAGCGGTTCGATCGCCCGGGAGTCGCCCAGTTGTCCAAGCTGCCAAATGGCGCGGCGGCGGGTGGTGGCGTTGCGATCGTGCAGATCCCCCACGAGGCGATCGAAGGCGCTGGGCTGGATGACGCGGGTGGTTAAGGTCGTGGCGGCGGCGGATGGGGGGCTCGGGGCGATCGCCGTGGCCTCGGGGGTCATCTTCAGGGGTTTTGCGGGAGGTTTTGGGGCCGCTCTCTTGGGAGCCTTTGCGGGTTTTGGCTCAGGCTTCGGCTCGGGCTTCGGTTCCGGTTTCGCCTTCGGAATTCGCTTCGGTGCTTTTTCAGGGACCGTCGGGGCCGCCTCAACCTTTGCGGGCACTTCCGCCGCTGGGGCCGGGGGGGTGGGGGGTTGCTCCCAGGCGTCCTCTAGCTCCTCTAGATCCCCATCCTCGTCCCCGTCTTCCCCTTCCAAGTCGTCGTCATCTTCGGGTTCGTCATCATCGAAGAAGCGATCGCGATCGCCCCGTTTCCGCAGCGCCCCCAGGGTGAGCCACACCCCCGCCCCCAACGAGCCCAGCCCCACCGCCCCGATGCCGCCCCACAGCACCAGCCGCCGGAGAGAAGGGGAGCGATCGCGGTTATCAGAATCCGCCTGGGCCAGCAACGGAGCGTCCACCCCAGTTGACATCAAAGGCACCACCGCCGTCGCAGGGGGGACCAACGGCGCAACGGGGCCACTCAGCAGGGCGATCGCCAGGATAGAAGGGAGGGACATGAGCTATAAAAATCTCCGGCGGCCAACGGTGCGCTCAGGGGATGCGATCAGGGGGGAGCCTCAGGGGCGATCGTTCCCCTAGGATGGCGGCTTTTCAGGACTACCCGCAACCTTGATCGAGTTCAGGAAAAGGTTCACGGACGGGGCCTTGAGATTGCGGTCCTCGGTGCCGACGATCGCCTGGTAGAGGATGCCATTGGCATAAAAGATACGGGCTTTGGCGGCGAATTTGCCCGCCCGATCAAACTCCACCTCCCGACCGGGGAAGCCGTTTTGGGTGATTTTGCGCTCCGCGATCGCCTTGCCGTCCATGCCCCGCGCGAGGCTATCACGGCTGCTGTCGAGCCCCTTTTCAATGTCTAGGCTGCTGCCCTGGGGCACGGGGACGCGGTTGTGGGTGAAGAGGTAGAGGCGGCCATTTTTGCGATCTTGATAGCGCACCAGCACCACCTCCGTTTCGCCAGCGGGGGTCGGAATTTTCGCCACCTCCTCCGCCGGTTCGCCGGGAAAGAGCACGGCATAGCCCCCTTTGCTGGAGGCGTAGCGGGTCCAACCGGCGGTGGGGTCGGCCTTGGGGGAGGGGCTGGCGCTCGGGCTGGGGCTCGGGGCGATCGCGGTGGCTGGCGTTTCCGGGGTTGGCTCCGGGGCAAAGCGACCCAGCCAGGATTGGACGGTGCTGCATCCGGTCAGGGCCAGGGCCGCCAGGGCGATCGCGGCGGGGCGGGCCGGGGAAAAGGGCAAAGGAAACATCGGCGGGGATGGCGGGGCAAGAGGGGATCAACAGTCGATTGTAGAGAACCGCCGGGGGACTTATGGGGCTGCGATCGTGGCGATCGCTCCGAACTCGGGGGGCAGGGGGGCGCGATCGCCGCGATCGGTGCGCCGCAGCAGCATGGCAAAGGCCCCGGCCCCCAGGCCCGACTGCGGCCCCATGCGGTAACAGGGCCAGTCCGTCAGGGGGGATTGGAACATGGCCAAGCTCGGCACCGGCACCGGTTCAAAGCCGCCGATGCGATCGCACAGCCATTGGCACACCCCTTCATTTTCTTCGATGGCGTAGGTGCAGGTGGTGTAGGCCAAATAGCCCCCCGGCGCGGCGATCTCGGCGGCATGGGCCAGGATGCGCTTTTGGCGATTGGCATTTTTATTGACATTCACCGGATGGAAGCAGCCCGGATTGGTCTCCCCCTTCGCCAGGAGCGACTGGCCCGAGCAGGGGGCATCCACCAGCACCACATCCGCCACCTTCGCCAAACGGGGGGCCAAGGTCTGGGGATCGCACCGGGTCACGGCGGCGGGGCCAATCCGACAGCGCCGCAGGTTCGACAGCAGCGCGGGCACCCGTTTGCCGATCGCCTCATTGGCAATCAAGAAGTCTGGGCGCAGCGATCGCCACGCAAACACGCTCTTGCCCCCCGGCGCGGCGCACACATCCACCACCGTTTCCACCGGCCCCGCGATCGCCCCAAGGATCGACGCGGCAAAGACGGACGAAAAATCCAAGCAGTAAAATTCCCCGGCCCCGTGGAGGGGATGGGCACCCGGTCGCTCCAGGGGATCCGCCAAGCGATCAACAAAGGGCGGCTGCCAGGGCAACGGCGGCAAACGCTCGAAGGGCAACGGATCCGGGCGATCGCCCCGCCACAGCACACAGGACGCAAAGGGCGATCGCTTCCCCTGGGGATCTAGGGCCGCCAGGAACGCCGCCCGCTCCTCCCCATCCGCAAATAATTTGTGGGCGAGCTTTTCAGCAAATCGAGGGGGGGCAGCCATGGACCTGGAAATAGATAGGGAGACGGACGCGGGTGGGCTAGATTTTAGCGTAAGGGCGGGAATTCCATCGCGCCGCGATCGCCCCCTAGCCACGCCCGATCCTCCCGACCAATCCTCCGCCAAAAAATGTAGAACAACCGGGCCGCCTCAAGGGTCAAAATATCTTTTCCCCCAGGGCAATCCCTCAGGCCACCGGCAGCTAATCCAGCGCGATCAGAGCCAGAAATGACACCAGTGATAACACATCAGCGATGACCATCAAGTACACAATTCGCAGCTATCGGGAAGCGGACCTAGGGCGCGTCCTTACGGTTTGGGAAAAGGCATCAGCAATCGCCCACCCATTTCTAAGTCGTGATTTTTTAGAGCAGGAGCGACACAATATTCCCCAGATCTATTTACCAAGGGCGGACACCTGGGTTGCGGAGGTCGATGGGGTTGTGGTCGGCTTCATGGCCCTGCTAGATCATGAGGTGGGGGCCTTATTTGTGGAGCCCAGTTACCACGGCATGGGCCTCGGGACGGCGCTGCTCAATCAGGCCCGAAAACTCCACGGCGATCTGGAGGTCAAGGTGTTTCGGGATAATCATCTGGGCCTGGGTTTCTATTTGCACTATGGATTTCGATTGATCTCGCAGCAACTCCATGGGGAAACGGGCCATGAAATCATGCAGCTTCGTTTTACTGAAACCGCCTAAAATCCATCCAATAAACTATTCAAAAGATATGGTTTTCCGCATTCAAATCTTTTTGGATCATGGATAGGAAAGGGCGCATTCGATTGCAAGGGCGATCGCCGATCGCGCCCTACCCCGGTCGATAGCCCGTCAATTTGAGCAGGACAAGTTGCGTTTGTTCAAAGGGCTGGAAATTATCATCGGCAATGAGCCAGAGGCTGGGGCTGCCGTCCGGGAAACGGGGGCCGATCGCCATGCCCTCCAAGTTAAAGAGGTCAAGGTTTCGCTGGGTTGCCGCCGCCGTCAGATCCAACAGCAGCCGCTTGCGGGCCGGGGCGATCGCGGAGCCCGCCCCCACATAGGTTCCATAGCCCGCCGTATCCGTCGCCGCCCCCATGGCCACTTGAAATAGCTTGACGCCGTAGCCGCTTTCGAGGCTGAAGGTGCGCTCTAGGCTCAGGAAATGGCCGCCGCCGTCGATCGCCACCAACTCCACCAGGCCATTGGCGATCGCGTCCTCGGGGGTCGGATCCAGGGGATAAAGATGCTCGGAAACCGGCAGGGGCGGCCCATCGCCGATCAGGAAATGGAGGAACCGGGCTTGGGGCTGGGTCGGGGGGCGATCGCGCTGGTCCGGTGGCAAATTCGGGTCCAGATCCTGGGCCAGGTTCGATTCCGTCGCCGTGAAGAGCCGGAAGGGTTCCACCGCCGAGGCGCGATCGCCGGGGGGCCAAACGGTCAGCGCTTCAAATCCGAGGTTGTTGAGAATGCCGCGCGGGGGCGCATCCGGGGCCGCATCGGCGGGATTGGGTAGGTAATAGGGCGGCAGGGGCAGGGTTTTGAGCAGTTGGCCCGTGGCGCGGTCAAATTCGCCGATAAACGGATCAATGCCGTTGCGCACGTCCCCCTCACTGGCAATGAACACCGTTTGGCGCGGCGAGAGGGCCAGCCCTTCGGGATCGACGCTGCCTGCGGGGAACGGTTGGCCGTCGCGATCGCTTAGGGCCGTCGCACTTTCCACCCGCACGCGGCGGATTTTGGGGGCGTCGCCATCGCCATCCGGGCCGCGATCGAACTCCAGGGCGAGGGTATAGAACCGGGCGGGGCCGCGATCGCCGCGAGTATCCGACAGGGCCAGGAAGCGATCGCGCGATCGGTCATAGGCCAAGGCCGACAGCCCCCCCACCGGCACCCCCGCGATCGCCTGCCGCTCCAGGGTGACCGCATCCACCCACTCCGCCGCCAAATCATTAACAAACAGCCGATCCTCCGCCTGCACCTGGGGAATGCTACAGGCCGTCAGCCCCAGGGAAATCCCTAGGCAAATCGCGATCGCCGTTACCCAAGTCGCCACCGATCGCCCCCAACCCCGTGCCATGCCCCTGCC
>Ga0075176_1051746_pt1 | contig 16293 bp, 12 predicted proteins | sample JI81BgreenRNA_FD_77311 | JGI IMG/M metagenome (GOLD analysis project Ga0075176, IMG submission 77311) | Metatranscriptome of wastewater effluent complex algal communities from Wisconsin, to seasonally profile nutrient transformation and... | ecosystem: Engineered > WWTP > Effluent > Algae...
ACTCGATCGGTCGGCTTTGGGGAGTCCCTGTAGAATAAACAACGATCCCATCAAGTTAGGTAGAAGCTTACGTGCTGCTCAATAGCCCTCCTGATCAGTCAGACTCGACCGAGCCCTCAAGGGGGCGTCGGGATTTGCCCTTCACGCTTAAGGATGTGCGGGCTGCGATTCCTGACCATTGTTTCCAGCCATCGACCGCGCGATCGCTGGCCTATTTTTTCCTGGATTTGGGACTGATTGCGGGGCTCTATGCGATCGCCGCCGCGATCGATTCCTGGTGGTTTTTCCCCATCTTTTGGTTGGCGCAGGGCACCCTTTTCTGGTCCCTATTTGTGGTGGGCCACGACTGCGGCCATGGCTCTTTTTCTAAGCACAAGTGGCTCAATGATCTGGTGGGCCACCTGTCCCATACGCCCATTCTGGTGCCCTACCACGGCTGGCGCATCAGCCACCGCACCCACCACGCCAACACCGGCAATTTGGACACGGACGAAAGCTGGTATCCGGTCAACGAAAAAAAATACGGCGAAATGTCCTGGCCTGAAAAGCTGGTGCGGTTTTATATCCCCCTTCTGGCCTACCCCGTTTACCTATTCCGGCGATCGCCCGATCGCAAAGGCTCCCACTTTTTGCCCAGCAGTGATCTGTTCCGCCCGTCGGAAAAATGGGATGTGTTGACCAGCACCGCCTGCCTGATCGCCTTCCTCGGATTTTTGGGGGCGCTGACCTATCAATTTGGGCCGATTTTTACGCTGCAATATTATGTCGGTCCCTACGTCATTTTTGTCATGTGGCTCGATTTGGTGACCTTTTTGCACCATACCGAAGCGGATATTCCCTGGTATCGCGGTGAGGATTGGTATTTCCTGAAAGGTGCCCTTTCGACGATTGATCGCGATTATGGCTTCATCAATCCGATCCATCACAACATCGGTACCCACGTGGCCCACCACATCTTTTCCAACATGCCCCACTACCATTTGTTGGAGGCGACGGAGGCGATTAAGCCCGTGCTAGGGGACTATTACCGCAAGTCCGAGGAGTCGATCTGGACGAGTTTTTGGCGCTCCTATTGGGCCTGCCATTTCGTGCCCAATGAGGGGGGCAAGGTTTACTATCAGCCGAAGCCGTCGGGCGATCGCGCCTAGGGCCACAGAATTTTTTGAACTTTGAAGCGGAATTAGAAAAGGTTGAATGGTGGCGGCCCTAAAAGGATGGGTTGCCCTTGCGTCCGTTGCCCCGTGCCGTTGGTGCGGGGTTTTTGTTGGATTTTTCCCTGGGGGTTGGCCCGTTGGGATACATTCGGGGGGCTTTTGGTGGATGATTGGTCTGGCGAGAACGCAGCCGTCCGTTACGCAGCGATCGCCGCAGCGACGTAACGCCGCAAGAACAACGAAGCGAGAGATTAGGAGAGTAGGCGATGCCTGTGGCCGTGGGTGTGATTGAAACGTTGGGATTTCCGGCGATTTTGGCGGCGTCCGACGCGATGCTGAAGGGGGGCCGCGTGACGCTGGTGTATTTCGATAAGGCGGAGAAGGGGAATTTTTATGTGGCCATACGCGGGCCGATTTCGGAGGTGAATACGGCCATGGCGGCGGGCCTCGCGTCGGTGGAGGAGGTGTTTGGCGGCCAGGTGATGAGCCATTACATCGTGCCGAATCCGCCGGAGAATGTGGTGGAGGTGCTGCCGATCGCCTATACGGAGGAGTCGGAGCCGTTTAGGGTCTAGGTCTAGGGTTTAGCCGCTAGGATCCAGGGCGGGTGGCTATCGCGATCGCGCTAGGTCCAGATCTCGGATGGCGTCGCGGGCGTCGCGGCGGAGTCCTTCGGCGATGCGGAACAGTTCGCGGCCATCGTTGAGGCGGCTGTCGTCGTAGTTGAGGGGGAAGTAGCCCATTTCGTCGAGGCCGTCTTCGAGGCGATCGAGGCAGTAGTAGAGGTGGGCGGCGGCGGCGGCGGCGCTGGGGGGGTTGGGGTGCGATCGCATGAGGCTGCGGCCCCGGTCGAGGAGGGTGCGCGATCGCTCCAGGTAGGTTTCAAAGGCGGCCATGAGGTCGTCGTCGAAGGGGTCGCCGGAGAGGGCGTTGATCTCCTGCCGCAGGGGTTTCATGATTTCGCGGATTTGGCGATCGAGGGGCCGATAGACCCCCTTGAGCCATTGATCGAGGGCGTCGTCGTGGGCTTTGCCGGTGGCGCGGCGGCGGTAGCGATCCTGGGCGGCGGCGGTGCGTTCGGCGCGATCGCGGATGTCCTGGTCACTGAGGCCCCCCTGGCGCTGGCGATCATAGGTGCTGCGCCGTTGGGGGTCGCTGAGCAGTTCATAGGCCGCGTTGATCGCCGTGATGGTCGCGTGGGTGTCGCGATCAGGGTTGCGATCGGGGTGATACTGCTTCGCCAGTTTCCGGTAGGCTTGCTTGATTTGGTCGGGGCTAGCCTGGGGGGAAATGTCTAGGGTTTGGTAGGGATCGAGGTGCGCCATGGGGGTATTTTGCCACGGCCCATCGATTGGGGGAAACTAATCCGCGATCGCGCCCCCATAAAAATGTCTGAATAGCCCCTCTCCCAACCCTCAAAACAAGGGTCTTATGACCAAATCAATAATTAATGGTAGGGTGCGTTCGGTGCCGATCCAATCAACGCGATCGCGTATTCATCCCGAACGCACCGACCCTCCCAAATCAACGCGATCGCCAATGCTAACCCAGAATTTCGGTGATCTTGACGATACTGATCGGTGCCATTCAAAGTGCGGTGCGTTCGCACGAGCTACATTCCGGTGAAAATCAACGGTAGCGAACGCACCCTACCAGTGATTTATTAATTCTTGAATATCCTATAGAGGTTGTTAGGTGTTGCAGCTTAGCTGGCCCGACTTTTGGGAAAAACGGAAATTTTCCTGATAGTCCACCGGGCAATCAATCACCGTCGGCACATCCTGCGCTAGCGCCTCCTTGAGGGTAGGCAAAAAGTCGGCGGCGCTTTCAATGCGATAGCCCTTGAGGCCCATACTTTCAGCAAATTTTACAAAGTCCGGGTTGGTGAATTCAATGAACCGCGATCGCTGGAAATAATCCTGCTGCTTCCATTCAATCAACCCATAGCCCCCATCATTAAACACCAGCGTCACAAAGGGCGTGCCCACCCGCAGGGCCGTTTCCAATTCCTGACAGTTCATCATGAAGCCCCCATCCCCCGTCACGGCAACCACCTTGCGATCGGGATAGACTAATTTCGCGGCGACGGCTCCGGGAATGGCGATGCCCATGGCCGCAAATCCGTTGGAAATGATGCAGGTGTTGGGGCGATCGCAGTGGAAATGGCGCGCCATCCACATCTTATGGGCACCCACATCGGAGATGGCAATGTCATCGGAACCGAGGGCTTGGCGCAGATCGTAGATGATCTTTTGGGGCTTGAGGGGATAGGCGTCGTCGTTGGCATATTGCTCATAGTCGGCGCGAATTTCCGCCCGCAGTTCGGCCGCATAGCTGCTGGTTTTGCCCTCGCGATCGCAGCGCCGCAGAATCTCCATCAAGGAGTCAGAAATCTCGCCCACCACATCCACAATGGGAATGTAGCTGCTGTCAATTTCGGAAGGGGTCATGCCGATGTGGACAATGGGAATTTCGCCATTGGGATTCCACTTTTTCGGGGAATATTCCACCAGATCGTAGCCAACGGCAATGACAAGATCGGCGCGATCAAAACCACAGCTAATGTAGTCGCGTTTCTGTAGGCCCGTGGTCCACAGGGCGAGGGGATGGGTGTAGGGAATGGCCCCTTTGCCCATGAAGGTGTTGGCGACGGGAATATTCAGGCGGGTGGCAAATTCTGTGAGGGCGTCGCTGGCTTTGCCACGAATGACCCCATTGCCCGCCAAAATCAGGGGATAGGTGGCCTTGGCGATCGCGGCGGCGGCTTCATTTAAACTGGCGAAGGATGCAAAAGTGCTGTCCTGGCGATCGCGTTTGAGGGGCACCCCGTCGGCGGGCATGGCGGCAATATTTTCCGGCAGGTCAATGTGGACGGCACCGGGCTTTTCGCTCTGGGCGCGCTTGAAGGCTTTACGGACAATTTCCGCCGTGTTGCTGGGCCGCACAATCTGGCTATTCCATTTCGTAACCGGCGCAAACATGGCCACCAAATCGAGATATTGATGGGACTCGATGTGCATGCGATCAGTGCCCACTTGGCCGGTAATGGCGACAAGGGGCGCGCCATCGAGGTTGGCATCGGCGACGCCGGTCATCAAATTAGTTGCGCCGGGACCGAGGGTGGACAGGCAAACCCCCGCTTGGCCCGTGAGGCGTCCATAGACATCGGCCATGAAGGCGGCTCCCTGTTCATGGCGGGTGGTGATGAATTGGATGGAGGATTGGCCGAGGGCTTCGAGCACATGCAAATTCTCTTCGCCCGGTAGGCCAAAAACGTAGCGGACTCCTTCATTTTCGAGGCATTGGACGAGCAGTTCTGCGGTGTTCATGGGGTAAGTTTTGGGCGAATTTTTGCTGAGGACTGGAGGAAATTTGATGGAATTTGAGCAGCTTCTAGGGTCTGGAATAGAAAACTTTTGAGTGTGTTGTAGCAAGAGGCTTAAGCCCCTTGTCTGAGAGGTACCTCAGATGGATCTCAGATGATGAATTGTGGAGGTTAGAAGTAGTGGTTTAGCTAGGGAAAATTGCACCTGGGGTTAGGCAATCCAGACTGTTTTGATATTGACAAATTCCTGGATGCCTTGGCGACTGAGTTCGCGCCCGTAGCCCGATCGCTTGATGCCACCGAAGGGGAGCCGTGGATCGGATTTGACGAGGCCATTGATGAACACGCTGCCCGCTTCGATGTCCGCGATCGCGCGGTGCATTTCGGCAGGGTTTTGGGTCCAACAACTGGCCCCGAGGCCGAAGGGGATGTCATTGGCCAGGGCGATCGCGGCGTCGAAATCCGGCACCCGAAAGGTGAGGGCCACGGGGCCAAAAAATTCCGCCTGACGGGCAGCGCAGCCCTCGGGGATATCCGTCAAAATCGTGGCCGGGTAAAAACTGCCCCCCCGCAGCGGTTCCGGCAACTGGGCCAGCAGGGCCGCGCGATCGCCGCCAATGATGGCCCTCGCCCCCGCCGCGATCGCCCCCCGCACCTGCTGATCCAACTCATCCGCGATCGCCGCCGTCGCCAGGGGACCCAGATCCACCGCCGGATCCATCGGATCCCCCACCCGCACCGCCGCAAACGCCGCCGTCAGCCGGTCTAAAAACTCATCCGCGATCGCCTCCAAGAGAATGAACCGCTTCGCCGCAATGCAGGACTGGCCATTATTGAGCAGCCGCCCGACCACCGCCGTCCGCACCGCCGCCGCCAGATCCGCCGTCTCCGTCACGATGAACGGATCACTGCCCCCCAACTCCAGCACCACCTTTTTGAGCGCCGCGCCGCAGGCCGCCCCTAAGCTCGCCCCCGCCGGTTCGCTCCCCGTCAGCGTCGCCGCCTTGATCCGAGGGTCCGCCGCGATCGCCGCCACCTGATCCGCCCCCACCAGCAGCGTCTGAAACGCCCTCTCCGGTAGGCCCGCCTCCGTCCACACCGCCTCGATCGCCAGGGCCACCTGGGGCACATTAGACGCATGTTTCAGCAGGGCCACATTCCCCGCCATCAGGGCCGGAGCCGCAAAGCGAAACACCTGCCAAAAGGGGAAATTCCAAGGCATCACCGCCAGGATCGCCCCCAACGGTTGATGGGTCACATAACTCGACCCCGCATCCGTTTCCACCACCTCATCCGCCAAAAACGCCGCCGCCCGATCGCCATAGAACCGGCACACCAGGGCACATTTCTCCACCTCCGCGATCGCCGCCGCCAGCGGTTTACCCATCTCCAGCGTCGCCAGGGCCGCCAAGCGATCGCGATCGCGCTCTAGGATGTCCGCCGCCCGATACAGCCACGCCGATCGTTGCTCAAACGTCGTCCGGCGATAGGTCTCAAACGCCGCCGCCGCCCCCTCCACCTTCGCCAACCAGACCGGAGGCGCGATCTCCTCGAACGACTTCACTAAAACCCCCGTTGCAGGATTCACCGTCGCGATCGCCATCGGTCCATCCCTCCTTACCTATCGCAGAACCATGCCAACTATCCCCAGCCGCCCGGCGATCGCACCCGCCCCACGGCGCACCGGTCCGCCCACCCACGGCTGCCCCAACCCTCACATCAAAAGCCAATTTCAGCGCCCAGAGGCCCACTCGCCCCCGCTACCCCATTCTTGCACAGGCGATCGCCCCGCGCCCCGCCGTAACGTTCTGCGACGTTCCCTTGACGAAAATGTCATCATTTCGTCATCCTCGATACAGACAGCCTGAAAAAATGTGCAGCTTTTTCAAGCGCCAGCCTTTCCCTGTCGCCCCCCTTCGCCTAAGGAGCGTTGACCCATGGCCCGTGTCCTTGATCCCATGATTGCCCCCAGCGCCTTTTCTGGAAACTGCCGCTTGGATCTTGATCCCCGTCAGGATCTCCAGGCTGGCCAGTGGGTGCAGTTGCAGGTGTTGCCCCAGGAATGGAGCGGTGAGTCGGCCCTGCTGCTGTGCCAGTCGGCCCCCCAGGCGTGGGTGGCGTGGATTCCTGGCCATGGGGAAGCGACCGTTTGCCTCGATGCCCTTGGGGAAATTTGTCCGGCCCCTTAGATCCTGAGGATCTTCCTAGGATTTGGGGCGATCGCCCGCGATCGATTTTGCCATCAGTTTTGCGATCGGTTTGGGGATCTCGCTTAGGCGGGATCCTACTTTTATGTTCAGTATGTTCAGGTCTGTTCGGGCTCCTATTTTTCGGCGTTTTGGGGCCGCGATCGGCTGAGCCACAAGCTTGCTAATCCTCCGGTTCCAGGCCCGCCGCCCGCAGTTGAGCCAGCAGTCGTTCGGCCCGTGCCCGCTCTTGTGCGGCCCGTTGCTGTTCCCTTTCGGCCCGTTCTCGTTCCTGTTCAGCCCGCCGCTGTTCCAGGGCAACCTGCTCTGGCCCCCAGAGGAGCAAATTTTCCGCCGCATCCCACCAGCGCAGCCAATGGCCCTGGAGGTTTTCCCATTCCCCCTGCCAGGGGCCAAGGAATAGCTCCAGTTCAGGAATCCAGAATCTGCCTTGGCGATCGGGGGATTGCAGTTGGTAGGGGGAGCCGGGATTTTCTGGGCGATAAAGTTCTAGACTCCCCGTTTTAGGATCAAAGATTCCGTAGTTGTGTACCTGGAGAATCTGCCCATAGAAGAAGAATTTTCCGGGCGGATCGGTGGATTTAATTGAATATTCCGTGCCTTCGGTTTCTGACAAAAATTCTAAGACGATCGCGGGAATATCTCCCTGGAGTTGGGGGGTGTAGCTGCGGTTAATTTCCTCCCGTGGCACGGTGATGCGGGAAACATAGGCCCAGTCAGGGGCTTTGACAACCATTTTGCCGTTGAGGGTGGCGCAAATGCCGTAATTGGTGCAGGTGAAGCCATGGGCGGGGAGGCGGTTGGCGATGCGCAGGCTTTCGGTAAGGGCTGCGGCGATCGCGGGCTGTGCGATGCTATCCACGGGGCCGTTCGGCAGGGGAAAGTCGTCGGGCAGTTTTTGCCAGGTGATGACGTGGGGGGGAGGAGTGGCAACCATGGCAGCTTCCGAGAACGCTTGTCCATCAGTTTAGCCGCTGAGCCGCGATCGCCCGAGGGGCCGACAGGGAAGATTGTTATGGCCAATGCAACCCTTCCTAGGGCATTTCCCCGCAGTTTCCGCAGTGGCGAACCGGCTATTTGTGCTGCGAAGTGACGATATTTTCTCGCCTGAATTTCCTCGCCTGAAATCCTAGTTAGGGACGTCCCGCCGCCCCCGTAGCCAGTAGGTCATCATGGGGCCGCGTCCCTTCACGACAATTTCCCCCCGCCGCTCGAAGATGAAGCGATCGCGCAGCCGCCCATAGACCAATTCCGTCACCTGAATGTGGCCCGGTTCCCCCTGGGATTCCATGCGCGAGGCCACATTGACCGTATCGCCCCACAGGTCATAGATAAACTTCTTCAGGCCAATCACCCCCGCCACCACCGGCCCCACATTCATGCCAATGCGGATCTGGAGCGGATGCTGGAAGCGCCCCTCAAATTCCCCCTCAAATTGGCGGATCACCCCCTGCATCGCCAGGGCCATGTCCGCCATCGCCTCGGCGGGATCCGCGAGGGGGGTCGGGAGCCCCGCCGCCACCATGTAGGCATCCCCTAGGGTTTTGATCTTTTCGAGGCCCAGATCGTCGGCGAGGGTGTCAAAGCCGGAAAAGATGCGGTTGAGCCAGGTCACCATTTCGATGGGTGAGAGGCGGGCCGCCAGGGGGGTGAAGCCGACGATATCCGCAAAGAGGATGCCCACTTCGTCAAATTGATCGGCGATGGGGGCGCGCAGTTCGCCGCTCTGGACGAGGTTGGGCTCCTCCTTGAGGCGATCGGCCACGGGGCGCGGCAGGATATTGAGCAGGAGCCGTTCGGATTTTTCCCGCTCGATTTCGAGGGCGGTTTCGGCGCGGCGGCGGAGGGTGATGTCTTCGATGACGCCGAGGATGCCGATGACGTGGCCGTGGTCGTCATGGATGGGGATTTTGCTGATGTCGAGCCAGATGGTTTCGCCGGTGGCGTCGGGGCGCAGTTTCGGGGCGATCGCGTGGAAGATGGGGCGATCGAGTTCGATGGCGCGGCGGTCCTGTTCCTGGAAGGCGGCGGCGGCGGCGGGGTCAATGGGCAGATCAAAGTCGGTTTTGCCTACCACCTCTTCGGGCGATCGGAACCCGGCGGCGATCGCCCAATTTTTGTTGCAGCCCAAGAAGCGCAGGTCCGTATCTTTCCAGAACACGTGCTGGGGGATGCTGTCGAGGATCAGGCGCAGGTAGCGTTCGCTCTGGCGCAGGGCATCTTCGGCCCGCTTGCGTTCGGTGATGTCGTTGCCCACCCAGAGGATGCAGTCGCGATCGTCGAGGCGGATCGGTTCGGCGGACACCAGCACCAGCCGCCGCTGGCCGTCGCCGGTCCGTAGGCTCACCTCCTGGCCGATGGCGCGCCCCCGTTGCCGCACCGCCAGCAGGACGCGATCGCGCTCCCGAGGATCGTGCCAAATGTTCAATTCATCGGCGGTTTTGCCGATCACCTCCGCCGCCGATCGCCCCAGGGCCATCAAAAAACTGTCATTGGCCTCAATGAGGGTGCCCTCCGGCAGCAGGCTAATGGCGATGGGGTAGGGGCTCATGCGGAAGGCGGTTGCGAACCGTTCTTCGGAGTAGCGCAGGTCGGTGGTGCGCTCGGCGATCGCCCGTTCGAGCTTGTCCTTGGCGGTTTCCCAGGCGGCGAAGGTTTCAGCGAGGCGATCGGCCATGCCATTGAAGGTGGTGGCCAATTCCGACAGTTCCGCGATCGCGCTGGGGGGGAGCCGCTGATCCAACTGGCCCCGGGCGATCGCCTCCGCCGCGCCGCTAAAGCGAGAGATGGGTTGGGCCAGCCACCGGGCCGTCAGGACGCTCAGCAGGGCCGCCAGCGCCGTCGCCGCCGAACAGAGAATGATCGTCCAGCGGGTCTGATCGCCGATGCGGGCGAGCATTTGATCCTCCGACAAAATCACCGCCGCCAGCCACGATCGCGGCCCCGGCCCCGCCAACGGCACCAATTCAATAAACAGGCGATCGCCCGTCTCCGGATCAATCACCGCCGTCCGTTGGCGCTCCGTCAGGCCCCTGGCCAGGGCAAGCTGCACCGTCCGCCCCGTGGCCCGCAGGAGGGGATCGGCGCTGTCGCCCGGACCAAGGCGACGGGCCGCCGCCCCGGATCCCGCATAGACCGGCGCATCCGTGGAGCTGGCCACCAATTTGCCCGTGCCATCGACAATTTCCACCTGGCCGGGTAGATTGCGGGCCACCCGTTTGAGGAACCGATCAATCTCCGTCAGTTGCAAATCCAGAGCCAAAACCCCCGTCAACTGGCCGCCGCGATCGTAAAGGGGCCGCGCGCCGGTGATACCGGGCACCGTCGGATTGGCAAACACATACACCGATGACCAGGTGAGTTCCCCCTGGGTGATCGTGGTTTGGTACCAGGGGCGATCGCGCGGGTCAAAGGGTTCCCGCCGCAGCAACGGCCCGCGATCACCCGTCTCATTCGCCTGATACACCTCCCAATTGGGAGCCGTCGCCGCCGTCCGCACCGAAATGGATGGCACCCCCTGGCGTTCCACCTGGAGCAAATACCCCGCCGGATTCACGAAATAGAGGGTTTTGACCACCGGCGACAGGGCCGCCTGCTCCCAGAGGAACGGCTGAAGCCGCTGAAAATCATTGGGATCGAGCCCCCCCTGCTGGATCGCCACGGCGGAATTGTGCAGCATCAACTGGGCCGTTTTGAAATAATCCTGCACCTGCTCTTCGATCCGCTCCGCCAGGGATTGGCTGAGTTTGGTGCCCAGTTCAGTGACGGCGCTGCGGCCGTTGCGGAGGGACAAGGCCCCCGTGGCCGCCACCGCCCCAAAAATCTGGAGGACAAAGGGAATGACCAAAAACCAGCGCAACCGCACCGATCGCCGGGTACCGGACGATGTGAAGAACGGGTTAGGGAAGGCCATAGGGTAGGACCGAAACCGGGGTGCGGGTCGAGGGGGCGGAGGGACGGGGCAGGGGGGCTGGGGTGGGGTGCGATCGCCCCGGCCCCTCTCCTTGCCACCGTATCACCCCCCAAAAAGTTCCGTTCGGGAAGCCCTAGGCCCGTTCTGGGGCGGACCATGGGGCAAAAAAAACGAGGGATGGGATCTCCCTCGCCGGACGGGTGTGGCCCCACGGGGCCGACGGGCCTAACGCTGGTAGGCGTAGTAGGTAACCATGGGGATGGCCGTCGCCAGGATCAGCAGGACGACGACGATGATGGTTGCGCCGCCGCGATCGGTCTCTTCGGCTTTTTTATAGGTGCTTTCTACGGAAATTTTGCTTTCCACCACGGGCGGACCGGGATCCTCTTGGCCGCTGAGGACGGCGGCGAGGCGATCCTTGGCATCTAGAAAGGCTTCGTTATAGTTGCCGTCGCGGATGGGCACTTGCAGGGTTTCCTGGGCGATGCTGGTGGCGATCGCGGCGGGCAGGCGATCGTTCACCTCGGACCCCACGCGGATGGCGGAATTGTTGGTGACCACATCCAGGGACATCAGGATTTGGTTGGCCTGGGTTTCGGCGTCCGGGTACCAGGTTTCAAAGAGTTCGTCGTTGAAGCTGTCGATGGTTTCGCCGTAGTCCAGCCGCCGGAAGGTGACGAACCGCACGGTGACGCCCGTGTCGTCGGCGATGTCCCGCAGGCCCCGTTCCAGGTTGCCCTTGTTGATGCGGCTAAAGAGTTTGGCCTCGTCGATCACCAGGGTGTCGGCCTCTAGGGGGGGCATTTCATACACGCCCGTGGCGATCGCGGGGGCGGCGCTGCCCAGCCAGGTGCCAATCGTGGCGACGAGGGTGATGAGGATCCCCGCGATCGCGCGCCAGGGATGGGCGAAGGTCGAGGGGCCAGAAAAACGGCGCAGGATTGGAAGATTTTGGGGGGTGATAGGGGGATAGATCATGAACTGTTATGTCTCTTATCTCAACGGGTGGGCAGGGCGAGGTCTCCGAAAAAATTTTACGCCCTGTCCCCGGCCGGTGGCCGAACGCCCCCCCAATTCACCCCTACGATCCTCCTAGGGCCAGGGGGTTGAGGATCCTCCCATCCCCAGGGCCGCCGGGGGCAGCGATCGCCCCGGATAGCCCACCGGTCTGGGTCGCCCCGCCGCGATCGCCTCCGGATTGTCCCGCAGCAGCACATCCCGCACGAACCGCGCGATCGCCCGCTGGGCCAATTCCCCGGCAATCTGCTGCCCCATCTGCTGGGTTTCGGGCCGCACCAGCAGCTTCGCCAGCATTTGGGCAAACTTCATCCGATCAAATCCCGGCGTCTCCTGCAACAAACCCCAGATATTTTGGAGCCGCTGGAGGGCGTCATTTTCCCCATCGGGCGATCGCGCCGCCCCCGGAGCCGACCAGCCCAAACGCGGCCCCCAGGTTTGCACAAACGATCGCACCGCCCCCTGGCCCGACTGTTCAATGGCCTCCACCAGCCGCACCACAATCTGTTCGCGGATGAACTCCCCGCGATCGGAAAACAGGAACTCCAGGGCGCGATCGAGCCCCTCATTCAAATCGTAATCACTGCTGTCCTTGGCATTGCGCAGGAGATTTTCCAGGCGATTCCAGCGGAACTGCCCATCGCGGAACAGCAAATCCTGCAACGACGCCCGCAGCTCCGGCGACGGATCCGTCAGCAGTCGCTTGGCAATGTAGGGATAGGCTTTACTGAGCACCTTAAAGTCTGGATCCACCCCGATCGCAATGCCCTCCAGCGTCACCAACGACCGAATGATCAGGGCATAGTAGGCCGGCACCCGGAAGGGATATTCATACATCACCTCCGAAAGCTGATCGGTAATGCTCTTAAAATTCAGCTCCGCCACGCTGGCCCCCAAGGCATTGCCAAACACTTCCCCCAACGCGGCGGAAATGGGCACCAGGTCCGTGTCTTCCGTCAAAAACTCCAGCTTGACGTAATCCTTCGCCAAATTACTAAAGTCGCGGTTGACCATGTGGACCACCGCCTCGATGAGGCCATAGCGCTGCTGGGGCTTCACCTGGCTCATCATGCCGAAGTCCAGGTAGGCCAATTTTCCAGCGGGGGTCGCCAGCAGGTTGCCGGGGTGCGGATCCGCATGGAAAAACCCATGTTCGAGCAACTGCCGCAGGGAGCACTGCACCCCCACTTCCACCAGATGGCCCGCGTCGATGCCCTGCCGCGCGATCGCCTCCAGATTGGTGAGCTTGGTGCCGTCAATCCATTCCATCGTCAGAACGCGGCGGCCCGTGAATTCCCAATAGATCGACGGGACATAAATTTCCGGCAGATGGCCGTACAGATCCCGGAAGCGCTCGGCGTTTTCGCCTTCCTGGGTGTAGTCCATCTCCTCGAAAATGCGGGCGGCGAACTCGTCCGTAATCGCCACCAGATCGCTGCGCAGGCGGCGGATATTGGCCTTGGCCCACTTGGCGATTTGCCGCAGCAGGTAAATATCTAGGGCGATCTGGGCCGTCAGACCGGGGCGCTGCACCTTCACGGCCACGGTTTCGCCGCTTTTGAGCTTGCCCTTATAGACCTGCCCGAGGGAGGCGGCGGCGAGGGGGCTGGGGCTCAGTTCCGCATAGAGGGCGCTGGGGTGTGCGCCGAGTTCCTCTTCGATGAAGCGGTAGGCGATTTCGTTGGGGAAGGGGGGCAGTTGGTCCTGAAGGTGGGTGAGTTCTTCCAGGTAGACCGGCGAAACGAGGTCGGGGCGGGTGGAGAGGGCTTGGCCGATTTTGATGAAGGCGGGGCCAAGGGTGGTGAGCAGTTCCCGCAGGCTTTGGGCGCGGCGGCTTTCGTTGGCTTTGATGCGCCCAAATTTTTGATCGAGCCACACCTGGAGGGCAAACCACAGGCAGGGGGTCAGCACCGCGATCGCGCGGCCAATGGCAGCGAAGGGCCGACGGCGATAGTAGGCTTCGATGGTGGCCGGGTCGTAGTGGGGGGCGCGATCGCGCGATCGCGGACTGCTGTTGGCTCCGACTTCACGGACGGCGGCGGCGGTCAAGGGCTGGGGAGAAACGCTCATGGGGCTGGCGCAAACGCTCGCGGTTGGGGCTCGAATCGGAAAACGGGGGATGGGCGTCAAGGTATGCAAACCTTGGATTGAAAACTATTGTAACAATCCCCGTTTCCCCCTTCCGTGCGGCGGCGACGTTTGCGAAGGGGCGCACCCCGATAGACTAGAACGGTTTGCGGGGGCCGCTGACTGGTTCTGGTTCCGCGCATTCCCCGTTGGCCCTATGCTGCTGTCCCTCAAGATTGAAAATTTTGCCCTGATTGATGCCCTGACGGTGGAGTTTGGCCGGGGGCTCCATGTGCTGACGGGGGAGACGGGGGCGGGCAAGTCGATTCTGCTCGATGCTATTGATGCGGTGCTTGGGGGCCGCACGACGGTTCGCAGTATCCGCAGTGGGGCGACAGCGGCGGCGATCGCGGCGGAATTTGCCCTGTCTGCTGAATTGCGCCAGTGGCTCAATGATGAACTGGGAATTGCGGTGGCGGGCGATCGCCTCACCTGCGCGGTGGATCTGACCCTGACGGAGCCCAAAAGCCCCAAGGGTCGCCCCACGGTCCGTAGCCGCCTGCGGGTCAATGGCCGCATCACCCCCAAGGCAACGGTCCTGCGCCTGCGCGATCGCCTAGTGGAAATCGCCGCCCAGGGGCAAACGGCGGCCCTGATGGATGGCAACTGCCAGCGGGATTGGCTCGATGACTACGGCGGCCCAAAACTCCTCAAGGCGCGCCAAACCGTCGCCACCGCCCACGCCGCCGCCCGCGCCGCCCAGCAGGCCCTCGATCAACACCGCACCGCGATCGCCTCCCAGAAGGAACAGCGGGAATTTTTAGCCTTTCAATTGACCGAACTGCGAACTGCCCAGTTGGACGATCCCCAGGAACTGATTCAACTGACCCAGGAGCGCGATCGCCTCAGCCACGCCGTCGAACTGCAACAGCACAGCTACCAGGTGTATCAACTGCTCTATGGCGGCGAGGGGGACGATCGCGCCTGCGCCGACCTGCTGGGCAAGGCGGAAGCGGTCCTTTCGCAAATGTTGCCCTACGACGATCGCCTCGCGGGCACCCTCGAAATGGTCAGCAGCGCCCTGGCCCAGGTGGTGGCGGCGGGCCAGGACATCCACCGCTACGGCACGGACCTCGAAGGGGATCCCCAGCGCCTCGAAACCGTCAACGATCGCCTCGCCACCCTAAAAACCATCTGCCGGAAATATGGCCCCGACCTGGCCGATGCGATCGCCCGCCAGCGGGAACTGGAAAATCTGCTGGGGGACAATGACGGCCAAAATTCCACCCTAGAAAAATTAGAACAGGAGCGCGATCGCACCCGTCAAGCCCTCGAAACCGCCTGCGATCGCCTCCGCAGCCTGCGCCAAACCGCCGCCCACACCCTCGAAGCCCGCCTCACCGCCGCGATCGCCCCCCTAGGCATGGACCAGGTGCAATTCCAGGTGTCCTTCGAGGACATCGCCCCCACCCCCCAGGGCCGCGATCGCATCATCTACTGCTTCAGCCCCAATCCGGGCGAACCCCTCCAACCCCTCCAGGACACCGCCTCCGGGGGAGAAATGAGCCGCTTTCTGCTAGCCATCAAAGCCTGTTTTTCCCAAATTGAAAGCGCCGGTACGCTGATTTTTGACGAAATCGACGCTGGAGTCTCCGGGAGAGTCGCTGGGGCGATCGCCAAAAAACTCTACCAACTCTCCGACAAACACCAAGTTCTCTGCGTCACCCACCAGCCGCTGATCGCCGCCATGGCTGATTGTCATTTTCGCGTCAACAAACAGACGATCGAAGCAGAACCAAGTATCGAGGAACCCGCAGCCAACTCCGAACCAGTCGAACGTACAGTAGTCAGAGTTGCCGCCCTCAACAGTGAGCAGCGGCGGGAAGAACTCGCCCAACTCGCCAGTGGCCGGTCAGCAACAGAAGCTATCGCCTTCGCTGAATCCCTGCTTGTCGAAGCCGCCGGATTGCGCCAAACTCAGTCCGCCAAACCCTGATGACACACTTGAGCCGATCGGGGGGTTAAAAGGCGGAGTTTTTTCCGAGTCGGAGGTTACACTAAAAATGTCAACCGCAAATTTTACAAAAAAAAGCTGAAAACCCCGTGAATTTAGTGGGATGAAAGCTAAGAGCAGCAAAATAGAGAGAAATTCTAGTTAAAAACCACAATTGTGTAGAGAAGGGCACACATCACTAGCAACTGGTAGTGTCACAATTGCGGCTAGTCCCACAAGGCCACCCCTCTTTCAGCAGTCCTCCCGCCAGTACGCATTCATGTTACTGGGGGCGATCGGCTCAAAGCTCGGCAGAACATAGTTAAACCAGGTACGCACAATGTCAAAATCAGTTAATAAACCCTTTAAACAAGATTCGCGATCTCTAAAAAGATTGCAGCACTCCCACCGCCTCGTTACTCTCCCACCCTCCCTTGGGCAGCAAGGCCAACTGAATTGCCATTGCCTTGTGGCCGGAGTTCTGTAAACTGGGAAATACTTTCACCAAAAAACGAGCGAGAAGCCCCGGGCTACCGACATGGGGAGGAAAGCGGCAGCGACGACCGTCGCCTAACATCTTTATCCTCAATTAATTCCTTCATAGCAGAAGATAGGCG
>Ga0075176_1065209_pt1 | contig 16272 bp, 15 predicted proteins | sample JI81BgreenRNA_FD_77311 | JGI IMG/M metagenome (GOLD analysis project Ga0075176, IMG submission 77311) | Metatranscriptome of wastewater effluent complex algal communities from Wisconsin, to seasonally profile nutrient transformation and... | ecosystem: Engineered > WWTP > Effluent > Algae...
TGGATATTGATCCTTCATGTAAGCAGCCATATTGGCCTCTTCTGGCAAAAACCTCCACGGAATTACAGACGAGGATAGCCACCCTACAAACGAAGACATCCTGGTTTCAAATGGAATAATTCCGTTATCTACAAAAGAAATAAGTCTCGAGGAACTATGCACCACATCTCCTTGGTGACTGATATAAAAATCATCAGGGGAAGCAAAAACACTCTTCAAGGATAAATTCTCTAGGAGTGGTCGTTGCAAAAACTCTATTGGATTGCTTCGAAAGGATGAAAACAAAGAACTAAAATATATAGCACCAGACACCAAAACCAGATAAAGCCCAAAAGTTCTTTTCTCCTTGTAAAAAAGAATGAAAAGTAGAATTGCCATTTGAATAAATTCATTTCTCAAACCATAAGAAAAAGAAACTAAAATATACAAAACAGCTACAGATATCAGTAAAAACTTCGACCAAGAACCACTACTCGAAAACTTAAAAGCGATAAAAAAAAATAAAATGAAATATTCGCCTATGGCGAAACCACCTATGTTTTCTATTTCACTCAAACCATAACCGCCGCTGGAAAAAATAGATTCCCCTGACTTTGAAAATAATGCAATCAGCACGCATATGGTAATGTTAACGTAAAATATGAGAGCGTTATTCAATTTTGGAATTTCAATATTCCGGAGATTGCGGAAACTACCTGCAAAAAGAAGCACCATCAAAAGAAACAGTGCATACAAAAGCAAATACTTATTCAGCAAATAAATCTGGTTCGAATGGCTGTAAGACGTAATTATTCTGCCCCCAAAATGATAATAGTAGAATGGAATCAAATAAGAAGCGGCAAATAAGGACAATAAATTCAGTGGCTTAAAATATAAGGTTTTATAAATGAGTTGTGCAGCCAAAATAGAACAATACATCAGTAAAACCAACATTTGACTCTTATCGGTAAAGGAAAAGAGATTCATGACCGCAATTATCATGGGATATAAGCCCAGTGATAATGCCGACATCAAATGGTTACTCAACCAAATGTTTCGAACCCCATTCGGTTTACTCACTTTTGGCACCACTAAAATTTTCTCTTATCCATGCCAACATGTGCCGAATTGAATACGCTGCTGACTTAATTTTTATGCTCCAAACTCCTGCAGAAAAGAAAGCTAGCTGACCAAACAAACGCATTCTCTCCAAATTACTCAACGTATGATCGTTTCGTATCGTGAGATAATCCATCAAGGCCTTGACCCTATTCATGTGTAGATTTTGAAAGGGCTCAGTTGCAAAAAAATATTTCCATTTAACAATTTGGCCAAGGGTGTTTGCAGATATATTTCCTCCATGTACCCTGTAAGAGCCTAAAACCCCGGGTATCGATTCAATTTTGTGCCCTTGATAAGTGAGTTTTAATAAGAAAACAAAATCCTCAATTCCGTGATAATTTGGATTCTCATCGAATAAAAAGTCGATTGACAAAAGTTTTTTATGTACACATAAAGAAGAATTGACAACCCCGCCACCATTATAAAGCAATGTTTCAAAATCCGTATATCCTATCGAACGGCGATACTTGCCAATCACAGCACCCAACTCTCCGTATTCATTAATTACAGCAAAAGGATGGCAAAAAATACTACATTTTGAATGACGGATAAATTGCTCCAAGATTTCCAATTTTTTCGGAAGCCACAAATCATCCGAATCTAAAAAACAAATCCAATCATATTTAGCCTGTGAAATGCCTAAATTGCGTGGCGCGGCTGGACCTCCTGCATTTTCCCTTACCAAATGCCTTATTGTCAACTGCGCTTCAAAATCAACAACTACCTCGGCCGTGTGGTCAGTGGAACCATCGTCACAAACCAATACTTCAAAGGCTTTATAGGTTTGATTAACCAGTGACTGCAGACATTCCCTTAACAAGTCTGCACGGTTATATGTAGGAATAACTACAGAAAACATTATTACAAGATTGTTATTCTAAACACTAACGGCTTATTGAACTCATCATGGTTTTTTTCTGAGTCTTTTTAGCTTCAAAATGCATATGTCTAATATGCAAAGCCCAGAAAAGACGCTTCAATATTTGCTCGTTTGTTTTCAAGTATTTTAGCGTTACAAATATTCATGAAATTAAATCTTTAATTATCCACTTTCTCCCCTTCCCTCCTATTGCCTTTTGCTACTTCCCGTTTGAGGAAAAGGTGGTAATAACCGGTAAAAAAAGTATAGAATATCCTTGAAATTTTTAATCAATGGAAATGAAGAAAGTAACAAGCCAACGCTAAAACGCAAATTCTTCGTAATGTTTCTATTGTAGAAGCTCGCGTTAAAGTAATTTAATATTACTCGATAATACACATGCCTTGAAAAGTCATCCTTATTCACCTCCCATATGTCTTTGTACAACATGTGATGCTCCTTAATTCGCTTACTCTCTTCAATGCCAGAGAAAACTCCATTTGAGTGAATATTATAAACTCCCAAAGATTCCTTAAAATAGAAACCATCACCGAGCTTCATGCAGTAATAAAACAGATGGATATCCCTGGCATACTTATGTCTTTTCATAAATGCTAAAAGAGCAGGGCGATTTACGAAGACTGCTGTTAATGTGCTGAAAAACCACCGGTGTTTCATGTCTTCTAAGTCAAATGAAAAACCTTTTCTTCCAGCATCATTAACCTTTCGGTTATATATTGCTTCAAATTTATCACCTGTTTGCAAACTATTTCCAGAATAACCTCCAACGCATAAAGAATAACTGGGATTTTGCTCTAAAAAATCAACTTGTTTTTGTAATTTATAGTAATCACTCCAGTAATCATCACCTTCACAAATTGCTATATATTTTCCTTTTGCACGGGGAAATAATATATCGGTCCAAATGTTGACAGTACCCTTTGAATACTGGTTTTCAGTTTGATATATATTGTTGAAAAGCTCCGGATACTTTACTTCATAACTTTTTAATATTTCTGATGTATTATCCTTTGATGCATCGTCATGTACAATAATTTCAAATTTGAAATTAGTTTGCTGATTTACTAGCCCCTCTAAACAATCAACAATAAATAGCTCGTGATTATAGGTCGTGCAAATAATAGAAACTAAAGGCTTCGATTGTTCTTTCATCTTATTTCGGTAAAACCAGAACTTTTTCTTTAAATCTATAAAACACTGTTGTATTATCAGCTACGTCCTTATCCACAGTCATTCCCGCTTGAATTGTATTTCCTGAACCAATATGTACAGAAGGAATAACTGTTGAGCGTATTCCAAAAAAATTATTATCTCCCACTTCAACCTTACCTGCCAAACCCGCAGTTGAAAGAAAGTTCATGCTACCAATGATACAATCGTGACTAATGAAACTGTAAGAGGTAACCAAGTTAAAATCTTTCATTTTAACCTTTGGGCCAACAATAACATGAGGATAAATAATATTTCCTCTGCCCAACTCAGCGGAAGATGCCACAATGGCAGAATGGTGTATGAAATTAGGAAACCTCACGCCTTTTTGATCCAACTTTTCGATGAGGTTCGTTTTAAAGTCGACATTGGCTATGGCAATAAAAACTTCGGCTCCCGGTTGAAAATCATATGAGTCAATATCACCTAAGACGGGAGCCTTGAGTTCATATTTTTTCCAGTAGTTTTCAATATTATGAGCGTATTCTATGTAGCCTTTAACGTAAAACTTATCCCTTTCATCAGCAATAACCCTGTTATTATCTTCGAAATAGGATTCCAATTCGGCTGCCACTGCCCCTGTACCAAGTACCAGTATCTCTCTCATTTTTTAAACTAAATTAAAGTACTCCCCCCCCATCAACACCAAGGATGTTGTGGGAGCTCCATGACCCGGATAAACTGTATAGTTATCTGCGATAAAAAGCTCTTTCATCCACGATAAGGTCGAGGAAAAAGCCGATTTACTCCCAGAAGGTAACTTTGTGACCGTTTTCTCCCCAGGTATAAGTGTATCACCTGTAAACAACAAATCTCCAGTTAGGATACATATACCAGAATCGGTATGACCGGGAGTACTTTTGAATACAATTTGTGAATCATAAAATGAAAATCCATCCGACATCGATTCGGAAGGTATCGTATCAACCTTTACCGTAAAACCTACCTGATCATAAAACAAAGACAAGTTACTTTTGGCGACTGAAATGCGGTGACCACACAAACCGGAACAAATAACTTTGCACTGATATTTATCTACCAATGCCTGAACTCCCCAAATATGATCAAAGTGCTCGTGGGTAAGAATGATATAACCTGGAATTAGCTCATTTGATACTAAAAACTGTATTACATCCTCAGATCCATTTGTACCCGGATCAATAATCACACATTCCTCTTTTCCTGCTTGATATAGTATATAACAATTGGAATCAACGGGATGATTCTTGAATGTGTGAACGAGCATTAACCTGTTATGTTAATTGATCTTCCTCCGTCAACAGTGAACTGCTGACCGGTAATCCACTTGGCTTTTTCCGATAGAAGAAACTCGGCCATATAGCAAATATCTAATGCCTCCCCTATTCCCAGAGGGTAGGTTTCGGCCATACGTGTTCGTACTTGTTCATTATCAAAAATGGCCTGAGTCATTTCTGTTGGAATAGCTCCCGGCAAAATTGAATTTAACCTTACTTTGGGAGCCAGTTCAACAGCCAAACAACGCATCAACGTGTCGATAGCTCCCTTGGATGCACCATAGGCACTCATACCTTTAGCGCCCATATTACTGAGATTACTCGATAAAAACACAACTGATTTAAGTGCACTCGGATTGTATTTATTATTAGTAAGCGCTTTTGTTATTAAACTTGCCGAAATAATATTGGTGTTTAATGTTGCCGTCAATATTTGTGCTGTCGACATTTTTAAAGGCGCCATTTTCATGTAACCTGCACAATGCACATAACCTGTAATTTCAATATTATCTTGAACAATATAACCCGCTAGAGAGGATTCTATTTCATGAATATCATTTAAATCCTGAGACCAGATTTTATGGTCAAATTTAGAGTCACATTGAGATTTCACTTTTTCCAGTCGCTCTTTATCTCGTCCGTGCAAAATAATATTATTGGACCCTGACAGGTAGATAGCCATTTCCCTGCCAATTCCTGAGGAAGATCCCGTTATGAGAATGTATGAGGTTTTCACAATATGTTCCTTATGACTCATTAATAAAATAGAGTCTCACCCTATTTTGCGAGTTTTTTTCTTAATAGAATTAAATATTGATGTTCAACCATCCACAAAAGAGTTTAACCTTTATTTTTTGGATTGAATAAGCTGGTACAATCCTTCTACCGTCTTAGCGTTAAGGATGTCCTGCGCAGAGATGGTTACCGAATATTCGTCATCAACTAAAGCGATGATTGATAAACTCGTTAACGAATCCCACGCATCAAAAGAAGTAATTTCATCCTGAGCATTTACAGAATCTACTTCCAGTAACTCTGCCATTTGGTTTAAAAATGTTTCCATATTAATAATCTATTTGTTTACAAAATCCCAAAGGTCCAACATCTGTAACCATAGCTGCCCAGGTTAAACCTACGCCAAACCCTGATAAACACAATTTAAAATTGCGCTTCTCTATTTCGGAACCTAAATTAAAAGTAATCGCCAACGGTATTGTTACACCACTTGAATTTCCAAAATTCTCCACAATATTACTTGGCATTTTATCTCTGCTCACACCAATTTTATCGGCTAGTTTTTGCAGCATAAATCTATTCGGCTGATGAAACATAAAATAATCAATTTCATCTTTTGATACCTTAGCCAGAGCGAAAACATCTTCAATAAGAGGAGGAACTTCCGTTTGCACAAAGTTAAACACTTCGTCTCCTTTCATTACAAGGTGGTCTTTACTTCTGTAGTTACCGCTGGCATCTTCTTCCAATACAGCCGTTTCTGCACTGTTCGGTAATTTTGCTCCTCCTGCCGGAATTTGCAATGCAAATGCTCCTTGTCCGTTCATTTTTAATGAACATGAGATGGTTGTTGGGGTTGAGGACCGTTCTATAATGGTAATGGATGCAGCATCACCTATAAGTGGATTGCTGTTGCGGTCGCGTTTGGAGACTTTAGGGCTCAACACATCGGCATTCAACAATACCACTTTGCTTATGGCCTGCTGATCTAACAGCATAAAAGCCTGCAATAATCCAACTAAATAACCGGCACAACCTTGATTGATATCCAGACAAATCATATCATGTTTTAACCCAAGGGCTCCCTGAATCACATTGCTCGTTGGAGGCATAATGTAATCGGCTGATTGGGTAACCAGAATAAGTGCATCAATTTCGTCTTTGCTTAAATGGTTATTATTTAACAAATAATTTAATCCATGTAAACACAAGTCCGATCCGGTAACCCCCTCCTTTACAATACGTTTTTTATTAAAACCCATTGCAACCTTTAACTTCAGCGATTTGGCTTCGGAGAAGTTATAATTACCCATCTCGTCTTCAAAGGTTACTTCATTTCCGGGTAGGATAGTAAGTATACCGCTGATTTTTTTATCGCTAAATGTAAAATTCATTACCTAACTCCGTATTTACTTAGTAACGTTGAAATAGCTTCAACGCTAGAAAAATTATTGGGAACGATATCGGTTCCATCAATAGAAATTTTGTACTCTTCGTCTAATGCAGTTACTAAAGTTACAATATCAAAGGAATCTAGCATTCCATTCTCTATAAAGTTAATCTCCTCGTTAAAATCAAACTCTGATCTGATTTCCGTGAGTATACGTATGATATTATCCTTCATGTTTTTTGTTTTTATTGTTTAAGACAAAGTTATACATTCTCTCTTCCTTGAACCCGTAGTGTCTGTAACGCACTATGGCATTTTCATTGGTTTGTATCACCCAAAAAAGTTGACGTTTGGACGCTTTACCCTTATCGAGAAAAAAGTTAAATAGTTTAGATCCAATTTTTTTATCTCGATGGTTTGGTGAAACAAACCAATAGCGTAAATAGAGCGTTAGCCCGTTTAGTTCAAATATAATAAAACCTGCCAGTTCCTTATTTACTTTGTATACAAGCACTCTCCCTTGATTAATCCAAGCGTTTACCTCAGCTAAATCCGGTAATTGTTCTGCTCGTGGGTCAAAATACTGATTCAACAAATGAAACACCTGCTCTGCATCACTTGCACTTGCAACCGTTTGATTAGCATCAGCCAGAGCTTCTTCATTGATAGCAATGGCATCGGTTCTACTCATACGCACCAGTGAGGTGTACGTTACAAATCCACTTTCTGTAAAAACATCAATTATAGGTGTTGAAAATTGGGTTGATACGATATCAACTACAAACTCTTGTGTTCCGTATGTTCTTTTTATTTCTGCTAAACCTTGCTCAAGTGACTCGAGACACGATGCAAAAAAGTACAGATTATAGAAATCTCCGTTATTCTTAAATAGAAATATCGTTTCTTCAGTGGTTACCGAATATACTTTAGCCTCCTGTATGAGTGCGGCCGTTTTATCTGCACCCAAGAAATAATTGGTTAAGCTCTTTTTGCCGAAACTTTTTGAAAAGTTAATAGCATCCGTAACAAAAGAAGCTTGTTTTACTGGAGTCATCAGTTAATTTGATTCTTAAGCAGTAAGCGATCTATTTTGCCATTAGTGTTTCGTGGCATTTCATCCAAACGAATATATACTGTCGGAATCATGTATTTGGGCAAAATGGTTGCAATTTGTTTTCTGAATTCGGCCGGAGAAATTTCTGTTGGTGACTCATAAAACAAGGTAATTTCTTTACGTTGAGTTTGATACACCACACACCCACTCTTAGCCATTTTCAAGGTATTCACAATAACATGTTCTATTTCACCGAGCTCAATACGATACCCCAGATGTTTCACCAAACTATCTTTACGACCTTTAAATACAATCTCCCCAAAAGCATTTTTAGCTACAATATCGCCCGTACGATAAATAATTTCCGGATACGATGTATTCAATGGGTTTTGCACAAAGGCAGCTGCTGTTTTCTCAGGATTATTATAATATCCCATAGCCAGAGAGGTGCCTCGCACACAGAGCTCCCCTTCTTCGTCTGATGTCGCTAGTTCATCCCTATCATTCAAGATTAACACATCAGTATTTTTGCATGGAAAACCAATTGGTATAGGTTCTTCATCCGATAATTCTCGATCAACCACATAATATGTACAATCAACAGTACATTCTGTAGGACCATATAAATTGACGAAGGTGACATTGGGTAGATTTTTTCTCCAAATATTAAATTGTTTGGTTGGAAACACCTCCCCGGCAAACCAAACCATTCTCAGAGAACTGAGATTCACTTTGTCCAGTAGATCCATGTTGGCAATATTAACCATGATAGCTGGAACCCAGAAAATATAATTAATCCTTTCCCTTTCTATTACCTCAAGTAACTTAATAGGAAAGCTCGCCATGTTATTATCTAGAAGCACCAACTGCACCCCCTGCATCATCATCAAGGTAATTTCGTAGTTAAAATGATCAAAAAATGGAGGCGATAAAACACCTAAACGAAAATCACTACTGATATTAAAAGTACTTGTGGCCCAATTTGTGTAATTAATGTAACTACGATGATTTAATACGACTCCTTTTGGAGTTCCAGTTGAACCGGACGTGTTGATAATACACAGTGGATCAGTATCAATCTGTTTTTCATTTTTTTGAACAAGCAAAGAACCTGATTGCACCGAAAAATCGATTTGGTCAATGCAGATAACATCATCATCATTCATCAAATCAACAAGTTGTGATTTAAGAGAACTATTGGTAACTACAACACTTGGATTAATCTGATTGAAGATATTCTTAACCCTTTCTTGGGGACTTTTCACATCTATATTCATGTATGTGTTAGACGAATAAGTAACACTTATATCAGCAAGAATGAGTTCGATTGACTTTGGTAGGAAAATAGCCACAGGTTTATTCCTAATATTCTTCTTAGATAAAATCTCATCCGCAAGAATGTGAGCTTGTTTATCTAATTCTTCAAACGTAATCTGTCTATCTCCTTCTTTTATCGCAGGTTTTGTTTTATTCGTTGCGACAGTTTTAAAAAAGTACTCTAAAATATTTTTTTGCATAATTTACCTCTTAAAGTAGTATTTGTTAAATTCTTAGAACTATTATTCTAATTCGATTTGATTCGAGACGGTTTATGAATTATTCGAAACAATAATGATTAACTAACTCCTCTAATTATTTTGGGCTCTCAATAAAAGCCTGCAAACAAGGTCTACCTCCTCGTGGGTAATGGTATAGTATAGCGGTAAACACAACACACACTTAGCAATGTTTTCGGCTATCGGTGTTGGTTGCGGCTTAACATAATTCAATAAATTAAGGGTAGGATAAAAATATCTTCTCGGATAAATCCAGTTCGCATTTAATAAATCCATGGCCTTCAACAAGGCTTGTTCTGTTTCGAAAACAATTGGGAAATAAGCAAAGTTGAATTCCTTTTCATCGTAAGAAATAAACTTTACTTTGAGCGTTCTCAGTTGTTTTTCGTAATACTGATAAATTGATTTTCGTGCCGCCAGTATGCTATCTACTTTAGTAATGTTGCACAAACCCATTGCGGCATGGAACTCTGAATTTTTACCATTAATACCCACTTCTGCAAAATCCTCAGGACCGTTATGCCCGAAATTACGTAGGTAAACCATTTTTTTAAGCAAGTCAGGGTTCATGGTAAATACAGCACCTCCCTCAATCGTGTGAAACAGTTTGGTAGCGTGAAAACTTGTGGTGCTGATATCGCCAAAGGCAAAAACAGATTTACCTTTATATAGGGTTCCGAAACAATGTGCCGCATCATAAATAACCTTTATCTTGTGTTTGTCCGCAATTTTTTGGATAGCATCTATATCACAAGGATTTCCATACACATGCGTTGCCAGAATTGCTGATGTTTCGGGTGTAATAGCGGCTTCAATTTTTGAAGGATCAATATTGAGTGTTTGTGGATCAATATCAACAAAAACAGGATTACATCCCTCCCACACAATACTGCTGGTTGTGGCTACATAACTGAAAGGAGTGGTAATAATTTCACCTTTTAGTTCGAGTGCTTTAATGGCTATTTGCAGAGCAATCGTTCCATTATTCAAGAATAAAAGGTGCGGTAAATTGAGGTAGGATTTGAGTTGAAGCTCCAACTCATTTACCAATGGACCGTTATTGGTAAACCAATTACGCTCCCATATGCCCTCAAGTAATTTTGTATATTCCGCTATTGGAGGCGAAAATGGTTTGGTTACAGGAATCATAATGTTTTTAAAATTTTGATAATTTCCTTTGTACTCTCATTTTTAAGAATCACAGCACATGCAAGATAGGTCAGTATGCCCGATGTTCCTATAAAAACTAATCTCGAAAACACATTCAAATCACCCGAATAATAATTTAACAAATACATAACCGATGCCATTATGAAGGCAATGAAAAGCGTTGGTACTAAATCAATTAATTGCTCATGCATTTTGTATTGAATGAATAGTCCAGCGTAAAAGGTGTTTATAAACAATGCAAGAACTGAACTTACTACTGACCCTAGTAATAGGCCATAAAATCCAAAACCGATTGATGCAAAAACAACTATGACTAGCATGACCTTTTTGATAATTTCCAGTTTAAGAAACAAACCACTTTTACCTTTAACCTGAAGGATCATTAGATTATAAAGGTGTAACGGATACAGTAGGCCGGATAAACATAAAATTTGAAAAATGGGGACAATCGGCAACCACTTTTCAGTAAAAAGAATAATTACAATCTCCTTAGATAGCAAAATCATAAGAACTATTAGGGGAGTTACTATAAAAAAAATCATTAACATGATTTTTTTGTAAAGCTTCCTTAACTCAAGCGTATCGTCTTTTACTGCTGAAAACAGTGGGAATACTACCTTGTTTAGCACTGTAGAAATATTTCCAACAGGTAGCATAACCAAAGAATTTGCCCTGGTATAGTAACCAACCAACACCGGGCTATATAACTTGCCAATAACTATTTGATAAAGATTCGTAAAAACAGTATCCAACAAAGATGAAATGGTCATTTTGTATCCAAAATGAAAATGCATTTTAAATTTTTCACTGTCAAACGAAAAACTGGGTCGCCAATTCGAGGTTATCCAAAGTAAAAACGTATTACAAAAATTGGTCAGTAAAACCGAATAAACCAGTGCCCAAACCCCAAAGCCGTTAACTGCCAAATAAATACCCAATAAGCTCCCAATCACTAGTGAAGGAAAAGCCAAATAAGCTTGCTTTTTAAAGTTAAGTTCCTTCACAAGTATCGTATTTTGGACCGTACCAAATGCCAAAAAAATAAATGAAAGGCCGTATACTCTGGCTATATCAGTAAGTAATGGTTGGTTATAGAATTGAGCAATATAAGGAGCACTTAGGTAAAACAATATGTAAATAAGTACACTAACAATTAAGTTGAAAATAAAAACTGTTGAATAGTCCCTATTATCAGTAGCTCTTTCCTTAATTAAAGAAATCGTCATTCCCCCATCAAATAAGGCGCTTCCAACACCCATAAATACGGTAAGCATCCCGATTAAACCAAACTCGGCTGGCAATAGCGTTCTCGCTAAAACCAACTGGACAAGGAATGAAATTAATTGTGTTGAAAATTGCTGAATAAACGACCAAAAAACACCACCAATAAAATTCTTTTTTAACTCCACTACTACCGATTCAGAATATTAAACAGCACAAATTTCAACACAACTTCATGAATATCATTTCCATCAGCCAATAATCATATTTATAATCAAATTATTTGAAATTTATAGGCTTATGGCACAGATTCACTCATAGCGCCAAGTACCAGCCACAATATTTTTGAATTAACTTTCCTTAAGCTGATAAAAAGGGTTTGCAAGCAGTATGGTATGATTTTTTAAACGAAACAATTAAACCGCACTAACCACATTGAACCTTCAAGAGTACTCTGGAGACTTTGCTCGCATTTCGGTCAGACCAAACCCTACCCAAATAGCTTTGTTCAAGTTCGACCTGCTCTATACCAGTCATAGGCTAATTGCAAACCCTCGCGAAATCTTATTTTTGGCTCATAGCCGACAGTATTCCTTATTTTATCAATGCTCGCTTTTGAATGTCGAACATCACCTGCACGCTGTTCTCTGTATTGGGGCTGAATATCTTTTCGTGTGATTTCGTTGAGGGTGCTGATAATTTCATTTAGGGTAATTTGATCACCGCAAGCCACATTAAACACCTCATGTCGTTCCAGATTGAGGCCATTTTTAACTTGGTTCTCAGTATTACCAACCGAGGCAAACATGGCTCTCACATTGGCCTGAACCGCGTTTTCAACAAACGTAAAATCCCTACTCGTAAGCCCATCGCCATTAATAGTAGGAACAGTGCCATCGATAAAATGTTTACAAAAGATTGGAATTACCGCTGCATACGGATTATTCGGATTTTGTTTTGGCCCGAAAACATTAAAATAGCGCAACCCAATAGCATGAAAGCCATAAACTTTGCTAAAAACATCGCCATAGTACTCATTGACCGCTTTGGTTACAGCATAAGGACTCAACGGCTTGCCTTCTCTCCCTTCTACCTTTGGTAATTCTGGACTATCGCCATAGGTACTTGAAGAAGCTGCATATACAAAACGCTTGCAAGTGGGACTTTCTTTCGCTGCCACAAGCATGTTTAAAAATCCAGAAATATTCACAGCATTTGTGGTAATTGGATCATTGATGCTCCGAGGAACGCTACCAAGAGCTGCTTGGTGAGAAATGTAATCCATCCCTTGCACAGCATTTTTACAGGTGTCGAAGTCGCGAATATCTCCTTCGATGAACTCAAAATTTGGCAAATGCAAGAAGTCCTTGATGTTTTCAAAATAGCCATTGGATAAATTATCCAGCACCCTTACCAAACCAACGTCAAATCGCAACAAGTACTCTACCAAATTGGACCCAATAAATCCTGCCCCTCCAGTTACAAGTACTTTCGCGTTCGAAAGCTCAAATGGATGAAATGCTTGGTTGTATAATTTATGGTTAAACATGCAAATAGCTTATTTCAAAGGTGAACGTATACCAAAAATACTTACTCGACGACGGGGTAATACTTACAGCCTCGCGTCTACCAATTCCTTGTCCAGAAGCCCTTTTACATCAAAAACGACCTGCTTATTAGACTTTCTAATATCTAGTTTTCTGAATTGATGATGAGAAACTGCTAAAATAATTGCCGCGTAATCTTGGAGCGCAGGCTCTTCTGTAAAAATACTAATACCATATTCATGCGATACCTCTTCTGCGATTGCCCACGGATCATAGACATCAACCGACATTTCAAAATTTCTCAACTCGTTGTAAATGTCAATCACCCTCGTATTCCGTACATCGGGACAATCCTCCTTAAATGTAAAGCCCAAAATCAAAACCTTAGCATCCAGTACTTTGAGGTCCTTGCGCATCATCCATTTTATCGTCTCCAATGCAACATGTTTGCCCATAGAATCATTCAAACGACGTCCAGCTAAAATGATTTCGGGATGGTACCCAACTTCTTGCGCTTTCTGTGCTAAATAATAAGGATCTACACCGATGCAGTGTCCACCTACCAAACCCGGTTTAAACTTGAGAAAATTCCATTTGGTGCCTGCTGCCTCTAATACTTCATGGGTATCAATACCCATGAGATTGAATATTTTTGATAACTCATTGACAAAAGCAATGTTGATATCCCGTTGCGAATTCTCTATGACCTTGGCTGCTTCGGCTACTTTGATGCTAGAGGCCTTGTGGGTGCCTGCCACAATCACGCTTTTGTAAAGCGCATCTACGTAATCGGCAACTTCAGGAGTAGATCCCGAAGTGACTTTCAAAATCTTGGTAACGGTATGTTCTTTATCTCCCGGATTGATCCGTTCAGGTGAATAGCCACAATAAAAATCCTGATTGAAGGTTAGCCCTGAGTATTTTTCGAGTACAGGCACCATTTCGTCTTCGGTCACGCCAGGATAAACGGTGGATTCATAAATGACAACATCCCCTTTTTTCAACAATTTGGCAATGGTTTCACTGGCCTTGATCATGGGTGTGAGCACGGGCCTGTTGTGTTTGTCGGTAGGTGTGGGTACTGTAACAATGTAAACGTTACAATCAACCAAATCACCTCCATCGGTTGTAACCAGTAAGCCTTTATTCCTTTCTTGAGCGCGGTGAACAATCACTTTTTCTAAGAGCTGGTCTTCCACCTCCAAAGTGTGGTCTTTGCCTTTTTGAAGCTCCTCTACCCGCTGTACATTGATATCAAAACCAACTACCTTGTACTTCTCTGCAAAAGCAACCGCTAGGGGTAAACCTACATATCCTAAGCCAATGATGGCAATATTGGTATTTGAAAGGTCATTTTTGACCATGATTTTAGAAATTAAGTTGTGATTTTATAATAAAAAAAGCTGCCCCTCCGAACAGTCCTGCTAATCCCCACAAAAATGCTGCCTTAAGCTTACCTTTTCCCGTTTTTGGCAGTGGCGAGCGCGGGGTATCTAATATTTCAATCAACGGCTGCTCTCGATCAATGGAAAACTTTGTAAGCTCTATGTTTTTAACTAATTCCGCATTCAAACCAGATAAAATTTGAGCCTGCATTTCCTTTTTCATCTTTGTTACCCGGGGCTTTGCTTGAATGATACCTAAGCTTTGATCCGTTTCTTCTGCGATGCCAAACATGGTATTTCCTAACTGCCTTTGTACCGAATCCAATCGGTTTTCCATGACCCTAAGGTTCTTCATGGACTTGCCAATTTTTATTTCCATGTATAGGTTGGAACATTCCTTTAGCAACAACCTGCTAAAGTCAAGTGTCCACTGTTCGTCTTCCCCTTTAACCACCAATTCAATGATTCCAGCCTTTTTGTCGACCTTTCCTATAGTGATTTGTTCAATTAATATCTTGTTCAAGGCGACCAATGAACTATCATGCGCTCTGCTGAAAGCTTCCCGAGGCAAATCCGAAGAAATCAAGGGCATTTTCCCCTCTTTGATTTCTTCAGCGAGATTCCTGACCAAATATTGATTGTACAAGTTGCTATCTGGGTTGCTCCTATAATTTGCTAGCAAGGTTTGTTCTAAAATGCGATTGGATTTAAGCAATAGCATCAAGTTTTCTCCCGTGAATAGGTTTCCTTCTCCACCGCCAGCACCAAAACCGAATTGACTGGCCAATGAAGATAAACCCGAACTGCCGTTTTTTTCTTCTATTAAAAAGGTGGTCCGGCTAGTGAATAAGTCGACCTTGGTGAAATGAACGTAAATAACTCCCAGCGCGGCCGTTATCAGCGCTATTAAAATTAACTTCCATTTAGCACTGAACAATATTCGACCAAATTCCAATCCCTTGTTTAAAATGTCTTTTAATTCTATTTCATCCCCATGGGCAGGCTGATTCATATGGCTACTTTTAAGGTTGAAGCTGACGTGCAAGGATTAAAATTGTCATAATTGACGTAAGAGACGTCAAAGTTCTGGTATAAACCGCGTCAATGTTAACCTCTTTCTTTTCTCCTTTTGGCTTTTCAATCTTGTAGGTAAGTGAAATTATTCCGCCAGGCCGCAAGTTCGGATAATCACGGATTACTCCAAAGTACGTACGGGTTCCTCGTACACTTCCATCGGGATAGATTACGGTAACGCTGTTTTTATTGGCTTTTTCCGCAAAACCACCTGCCAAGTTACGCACATACCAACGAGCAGTCCGATTGCCGCGATAGGTGAAAAAGCGTAGATCATTTTCGCTCGTATTACCTACTGCAACCCCCGCATTGAGTAAGTCGGCTTCGCGGGTAGCTCGCAAACGGATTCCCACTGTATTTTGTAAAGTCTGAATTTCTATCACATCACCTGGCAATAAGATTGGGTCATGCTTCCGGTTTCCCTCATTGGCCAACGCCTTTCTTGGATTAAAACCAATCTGTTTTCTGGTACCCGAAGTTCGAATGATGATGCCATTTTCTGTATCTGCCAATACATTTAATCCACCAGCCTTTTTCAAGATGTGACTTAGGTGAATGCGGCTTGCTTCGAGTGGGTAAGTTCCTGCATACAACACTTGGCCTGATAGCTGCACGGTTCGGTCCAAATCAAACAAAGGAAGGTCGCGCACCACCACAATATCGAAAGGTGCTAAGCGAAAATCCTTGCCGATGA
>Ga0075176_1131814_pt1 | contig 15712 bp, 26 predicted proteins | sample JI81BgreenRNA_FD_77311 | JGI IMG/M metagenome (GOLD analysis project Ga0075176, IMG submission 77311) | Metatranscriptome of wastewater effluent complex algal communities from Wisconsin, to seasonally profile nutrient transformation and... | ecosystem: Engineered > WWTP > Effluent > Algae...
AAAAAACTCGGCATGACCAGCATCTACGACAACAACGGTAAAAACGTTGCTTGTACGATCATCGAAGTTGGTCCTTGCGTTGTCACTCAAGTGCGTACCCAGGAAAACGACGGCTATGAAGCCCTCCAGTTAGCCTACGGCGAGCGCAAATTAAAAAACACCCCGGCACCCCTCAAAGGACACTTTGAAAAAGCCGGTACCGAACCTCTTCACAAAGTGAAAGAGTTTCGCAACATGAATCTGAGCAAATCGCTCGGCGACGAAGTAAAACTGGAAGAAGTTTTCAATGAAGGCGACCGCGTTATCGTAACCGGCACCTCCAAAGGTAAAGGCTTCCAGGGCGTAGTAAAACGCCACGGCTTCGGCGGCGTAATGCAGCAAACCCACGGTCAGCACAACCGCCTCCGCGCACCAGGCTCCTTGGGTAACTCTTCGTTCGCAGCCAAAGTAATGAAAGGAATGCGTATGGCAGGCCACATGGGCGCCGATCAGGTGAAAGTACGTCGCCTGCAGGTACTCAAGGTTTTCCCTGACCAGAACCTGCTCCTCGTTAAGGGTGCAATCCCCGGACACAAAGGAGCTTACGTAACGATCGAAAAATAATTTCTCTGGCTCTAATTGCGAACACCATGCAAGTTAAGGTCTATAACACTAAAGGTGAAGCTACCGGGCGCACCATCGAGCTGCCCGACGACGTGTTCGGCATTGAACCGCACGAGCACAGCGTATGGCTTGACGTGAAACGCTACCTTGCCGCACAACGTCAGGGTACGCATAAATCCAAAGAGCGCAGCGAAATCAGCGGCTCTACCCGTAAGCTCCACAAGCAGAAAGGTACGGGCGGTTCGCGTAAAGGTGACATCAACAACCCGCTCTACCGCGGTGGTGGCCGTGTATTCGGCCCGCGCCCCCGTAACTACGATATTCAGGTAAACGCCAAAGTGCGCCGCCTGGCCCGTCGCAGTGCCCTGTCGGCCAAAGCCGCAGCCGGTAAAATCGTGGTGGTGGAAGATTTCACCCTCGAAACGCCGCAAACCAAAGGCTTTTTCAATATCCTGAAAAACCTCAACGTGGCTGATCAAAAGCCCCTGACGGTTCTCGCTGCCTACGACAAAACACTCTACCTGTCTTGCCGTAACATCGAAAAAGCCGAGATCGCTCCGGCTCAGGATCTGAATACGTATCAAATCATGCGCGCCGGCACGATTGTACTGGCAGAAAGCGCCGTGGAAAAAATCAAAGAATTCTGCGACTAATTCTTAAACAGTAAACAACATGGCTAAGCAGATTCTGATAAAACCGGTTATTACCGAAAAGGCAACCAAACTCGCTGACAAGCGTAACACGTACGCCTTCGTGGTAAACCGCGACTCGAATAAAATCGAGATCAAGTCGGCAGTTGAAAAAATGTTCGGCGTGGGCGTCGAAAGTGTGAGCACGGCTGTAATGCCAGGCAAACCAAAATCGCGCAGCACCAAAACCGCCATCGTGCGTGGTACCAAATCCGCTTATAAAAAAGCGTATGTTACCCTCACGCCCGGTGACCGCATCGATCTCTTCGGCAGCGAAGAACAATAAACTGAAAACTTAACAACTCTACAGTCGTGGCAGTTAAAAAATATAACCCGCTTACTCCCGGTCTACGTTTCCGGGTCGCTATCAAACGCGATGAGCTGACCAAAGGCGCACAGCCCGAAAAGTCGCTGCTCTTTACAATTGGTAGCACCGGCGGTCGTAACAGCGATGGTCGCCGTACAATGCGCTATCGCGGCGGTGGCCACAAACGCCGCTACCGTATCATCGACTTCACCCGCGATAAAGAAGGCGTAGCAACGGTTGATTCTATTCAATACGATCCCAACCGCAGCGCTTTCATCGCCCTGGTCACTTACGAAGACGGTGAGAAAAACTACATTATTGCGCCGAAAGGCCTTAAAGTGGGCGACAAAATCCAGTCGGGCCGCGGTGCAGCGCCGGAAGTAGGCAACTGCCTCTACCTCGCCGAAGTACCCCTGGGTGTTTTCGTACACAATATCGAACTCCATCCCGGTCAGGGTGGCGTACTGGTGCGCAGCGCCGGTACAGGAGCCCAAATGATGGGTCGCGAAGATCGCTACGCTGTACTGCGTATGCCCTCCGGCGAAATCCGTCGTATCCTGCTCACTTGCCGCGTAACAATCGGCATCGTCAGCAACCCCGACCACAACTTGGAAATCAACGGTAAAGCTGGTCGTAACCGCTGGAAAGGCTGGCGTCCGCGCAACCGTCCTGTAGCGATGAACCCGGTCGATCACCCCATGGGTGGTGGCGAAGGTCGTGCCTCCGGTGGCCACCCGCGTTCGCGCAAGGGCCTGAAGGCTAAAGGCGCCAAGACGCGTAGCCGCACCAAGCCGTCCAACGCACTGATCATCAGCCGTCGGAAGTCTTCCAAGTAATTGAACCCATAACACGAACGTCGAAATAACTCATTTACGATGCCGCGTTCACTTAAAAAAGGCCCTTACGTACATCACGCGTTGATGGAAAAGGTGCAGAAATCGAAACAAAGCAACCGCAAACAGGTGATTAAAACCTGGAGCCGGGCTTCCATGATCGTACCGGATATGGTGGGTGAAACCATCGCCGTACATAACGGAAAAACCTTCGTTCCTGTGTTCGTCACCGAAAACATGGTAGGCCACAAGCTGGGTGAGTTCTCTCCCACCCGTAACTTCCGCGGCCACGCTGGTAACAAAAAGTAAAAACGGATAATAAGCCGGTTCAACAGCTAACGCATTTTACCGTCTTTAATCACTTTTTCTACAACAATGGAAGCAGTAGCTAAACTGAGAAATTGTCCTATGTCACCGCGCAAAATGCGCCTTGTCGTGGATAACATCCGCGGACGCAACGTGGTTGATGCGTTCAGCATTCTCAAATACACGAACAAAGAAGCCGCCGTATGGCTCGAAAAACTCCTTCTGTCCGCAGTTAATAACTGGGAACAAAAGGCCGACCAAAGCGGTGCTTCCGATGATTTCGACCTGTACATCAAAACCGCACAAGTGGATCCGGGTAGCATTATCTACCGCTTCCTTCCGGCACCGCAAGGCCGCGCATACCGGGTGCGCAAACGCCGTAACCACGTAACGCTGGTTGTCGCCAACCGCGTCGCACTCGACGGCGAGTAAACCTTAATAGCAATCACTCATTCACGCATTGAATAAATGGGTCAGAAAGCAAATCCAATCGGTAATCGCTTAGGAATCATCCGGGGCTGGGACTCCAACTGGTTCGCCGACAAAGACTACGGACTTAAAGTAGTAGAGGACGAAAAAATCCGCAACTACCTCCGTGCCCGTCGCCCGAAAACAGCTCAGGCCGACCCCCGTGATCGCAACAAGCCGATGCAAAACGGTATCGCTCGTATCGTGATCGAACGCACCATGAAGCGCGTTACCGTAACCATCCACACCAGCCGTCCCGGTATCATTATCGGTAAAGGTGGTAAAGAGGTTGACCTTATCAAAGAAGAGCTCAAAGTACTGACCGGTAAAGACGTTCAGATCAATATCTTTGAAATCCGTAAACCCGAACTCGACGCTAATATTGTCGGCGAACAAATCGCCAAACAAATTGAAGCGCGTATCAACTATCGCCGTGCAACCAAGGCTGCTATTCAAAGCACCATGCGCGCCGGTGGCGAGGGTATCAAGATCCGCCTCGGCGGCCGTCTTGCAGGCGCTGAAATCGCCCGTACGGAAGAATTCAAAGAAGGACGTACGCCCCTGCATACTTTCCGCGCCGATATTGATTACGCACTCGTTGAAGCCCTGACCGTTTACGGCAAAATTGGCATCAAAGTGTGGATCTTTAAAGGTGAAGTACTGACCAAACGCGAACTCACACCTTTCGCAGGCACTGAAGGCGCAGGCACAGGCAATGATCGCCGCGAAGGCGGAGATCGTCGTGGTGGCGGCGGCGAACGCGGTGAACGCCGTGAAGGCGGTGATCGTCGCGGTGGCGGAGATCGTCGTGGCGGCGGTGGAGATCGCCGTGGTGGCGGTGGAGATCGTCGCGGTGGCGGCGGTGGAGATCGCCGTGGCGGTGGTGGCGGCGGTCGTCGCTAAACCCAACTTGTAAGAAATATACGCTTTAACGGCTTGTTTTGAAAAAAGCAATTTGTAAATCAAGCTGATTAGCGTACCTTTGCAGCCCTTTTCCGAGAGGAGAGGAAAGCTATAAATCTAAATCATTGATTGACAGGCTTTTAAATCTAACATAAGATGCTTCAGCCCAAACGTCAGAAATATCGCAAACAACATAAGGGTCGTAACCGCGGCCTGGCGTACAAAGGAAGCACGATCTCTTTCGGTTCTTTTGCGCTTAAATCGCTGGAGTTCAGCCGCCTTACGAGCCGTCAGATTGAATCTGCTCGTATCGCCCTGACCCGTAACATGAAGCGTGAAGGTAAGGTGTGGATCCGGGTATTCCCCGACAAGCCCATCACCTCGAAGCCCGCTGAAGTACGTATGGGTAAAGGTAAAGGTGCTGTCGATCACTATGTTTGCGAAGTACAACCCGGTCGTATCATCTTCGAAATCGAGGGTGTAAGCGAGGAACTGGCATACGAATCGCTCCGCCTGGCCGCCCAAAAGCTGCCCGTGCTGTGCAAATCGGTCACGCGTTATGACTTTGAAGGTTAATCGCGCAACCGCTCATAATATTAACAACATTGCTAAATTGCTGAATAATGGCTACGCAGAAAATTGACTTTGCCGCCATGAGCGATGCTGATCTGAAACAGGAATTGGAAAGCCGTATGGGCGAAATCCAGTCCGCCAGCTTCGATCATTCCGTTAAAGGTATTGCCAACCCGATGGAGCTTCGCGCCATGCGCCGTAACATCGCCCGTATCAATACCGAAATGCGTAAACGCGAGTTGGCTGCAAGCTCTGCTGAAGTGCTCGAAGGCCGCAGCAAACTCCGCGCTCGTCGCAGCCGGCAGAAAAAACAAGCTTAAATAAGTTCGAAATGGAATCAGCAGCAAGAAATCTCCGCAAGCAAAAGACCGGCGTAGTGGTATCCAACAAAATGGATAAAACCATCTCCGTAAAAGTGGAACGCCGCCTGATGCACCCGATTTATGGCAAATTCGTAAAAACTTCCAAGAAGTTCTTCGCACATGACGAAGCGAATAGCTGCAACATCGGCGACCTGGTCCGCATTATGGAAACCCGCCCGCTCAGCAAAAACAAACGCTGGCGCTTAGTGGAGATCATCGAACGTGCAAAGTAATTTTTTCTCGATGTTCAGTGCCGGTCTTCTTTAATACAATGAATACCGCACCTCAACCGCTCGAACGATAAAAATCTAAACATCATGATTCAGCAAGAATCTCGTCTCAACGTAGCCGATAACTCCGGCGCCAAGGAAGTGCTCTGTATCCGTGTACTGGGCAGCACCGGTCAGCGTTATGCCGGCATCGGCGATAAAATCGTCGTGACGGTAAAAGACGCCTCCCCAGGCGGCGTAAAAAAAGGTATCGTCAGCAAAGCTGTTATCGTACGTACCCGCAAAGAAATTCGCCGTAAAGACGGATCCTATATCCGCTTCGACGACAATGCCGTGGTACTGCTCAACGCCTCCGACGAACCCCGCGGCTCCCGTATCTTCGGTCCGGTTGCCCGTGAACTCCGCGATAAAGATTACATGCGTATCGTATCGCTGGCGCCTGAAGTACTCTAAAAATACGAACGAAAGGCGCCCTTAAGCACCCGCCGTTCACCACATCATAAGAGCACATTGAACAATGGCTAATAAATCAACGACCAAACGCTTCGCTCCCAAACTCCATGTACGCAAGGGCGACACGGTGATGGTGATCGCCGGAGACGATAAGGGCAAAACCGGAATCGTACTTCAGGTTTTCCCCGACCGCAACCGCGCTACCGTGGAAGGAGTGAATATCGTTAAAAAACACGTGAAAGCCACGCAAACCGAGGAAGGCGGCATTCAGGAAGTGGAATCCACTATCCACCTGTCCAACCTCGCCGTTGTTGATCCCAAAACCGGAGAACCAACCCGTACAGGGCGCCGCAAAGAAAACGGTGAATCGGTTCGCATTTCTAAAAAAACCGGAAACATCATTAAGTGATGAAATACGTACCGCGTCTTAAAACGAAATACCTGCAAGAAGTTGTACCCGCTCTCCAGGAGCAGTTCAACTACAAGACTCCTATGCAGGTGCCCCGCTTGCTGAAAATCAGCATCAACCAGGGTATCGGCGACGCAACGGGCGATAAAAAGCTCGTCGACAACGCCGCTCAGGAACTCTCCATCATCACAGGCCAGAAGGCAGTACCGACCCGTGCCCGCACCTCGGTTTCTAACTTCAAACTGCGTGAAGGTATGCCGATCGGTGTACGTGTAACCCTCCGCGGTGAACGTATGTATGAATTCCTCGACCGATTCATCACTGTTGCCCTGCCGCGTGTACGCGACTTCCGTGGCATCAACGATAAATCTTTCGACGGCCGTGGTAACTATACCCTCGGTATCACCGAGCAAATTATCTACCCGGAGATCGATATCGATAAGGTAAGCAAGATCATGGGTATGGACATCTCCTTCGTCACATCGGCCCAAACCGATGCCGAAGCTTTTGCCCTGCTCAAGGAACTCGGTATGCCTTTCAAAAAATAAACAGACCCTCACACGAATATAATTCGATCCGCGCACTACCATGGCAAAGAAATCTATCATCGCCCGCGAACATAAACGCACCCGTCTGGTTGCTAAATACGCGGACTTGCGCAAAAAACTCAAAGAGGAAGGCGACTACGATGCACTCGATAAGCTGCCCCGTAACTCTAACCCGATCCGCAAGCACAACCGCTGCCTGCTGACCGGCCGCCCAAAGGGCTATATGCGCAAATTCGGTATCTGCCGCGTGAAATTCCGCCAAATGGCGCTCGACGGCAAAATTCCGGGTGTAACCAAAGCCTCTTGGTAATTAACTCGAGGGTATTCTATCACGACTCATCAATCGCCAGATACAATGCACGTAACTGACCCGATAGCAGATTATCTGACCCGCATCCGTAACGCACAGATGGCTGGGCATCGTATCGTCGAAATTCCGGCTTCGCGCATTAAAAAAGCCATAACGGAGATTTTGTACGATCAGGGTTACATCTTGAAATACGTTTTCGAAGATGAATCCGAAAAGTATAAACAGGGCCTTATCAAAATCGCCCTCAAATACGACGCGCAAAGCAAACAGCCGGTTATCCGCGAACTCGTGCGCGTAAGCCGTCCGGGTCTGCGTAAATTCTCCGGAAGTACCGACATCCCGCGCATCATCAACGGCCTCGGTATCATGATCGTCTCTACCTCTAAAGGGGTAATGACCGACAAAAAAGCCCGCGAGCTGAACGTCGGCGGAGAATTGCTCTGCTACGTATACTAATTCCTGACCGCGCTCTGACGCCTTAAGGATCTTTTTTAAACCCACAGTTGAACAACAACTAACAATATCGGAATATGTCACGCATCGGCAAACTCCCTATCACACTCCCGGCGAAAGTGGAAGTTTCGGTAAGCCCCGATAACACCGTTACGGTGAAGGGCCCGAAAGGTTCACTCAGCCAAAAAATTGACCCCGATATCGCGGTTAATACGGAAGATGGTGTGCTCACCGTTACGCGTCCGACCGAACAGAAGCGTCACCGCGCACTCCACGGTCTCTACCGCGCCCTTATCAACAATATGGTGGTAGGTGTTAGCACAGGTTATGTGCGTGAGATGGAAGTAGTCGGGGTGGGCTATCGTGTGGAAAACACCGGTAACCTCGTTACCTTCACCCTCGGTTACTCGCACCCGGTGATATTTTATATCCCTGAAGAGCTTAAGGTGACTACGGCCATGGAAAAAGGTTCCGCGCCGCTCATCCGCCTCGAAGGTATCGATAAAGAATTGCTCGGCCAGGTTTGTGCCAAAATTCGCTCCTTCCGCAAACCAGAACCTTACAAAGGAAAAGGTATCATGTTCAAGGGCGAAAAAATCCGTCGCAAAGCGGGTAAAACTGCCGGCGGTAAAAAATAATCCGCTAAGCTTTCTTTTTAACTGGATAATATGTGTGCTGGACGGAAATCAGCGCATCAAATTATAGACAGCAATGAAACTGACAAAACAACAAAAACGCAAGCGCATTCAAATGCGCGTCCGGAAGAAAATCAACGGTACGCCGGAGCGCCCCCGTTTGAGCGTCTTCCGTTCCAATAAAGGCATCTACTGTCAGATCATCGACGATATTAATGGCACTACTCTGGCCGCCGCCGCCGCCAATGGCGTTAGCGGTAACAAAACAGAACAAGCTGCTGCCGTTGGTAAACTGATCGCAGAACGCGCCCTTGCCGCCGGTATCAATACCGTAGTATTCGATCGCAGCGGTTATCTGTATCACGGTCGCGTCAAAGCCCTGGCTGATGGCGCCCGCGAAGGCGGTCTGCAATTCTAAACGATTCACGAATTCTTTCAACGCATATAACTTTTAGCTCACAATGGCTAAACAAGAAAGAGAAAGAGAAAGCCGCACCTCCGAAGACTCCGGTCTCAAGGAAAAGCTCGTTGCCCTCAACCGCGTGTCCAAAGTGACCAAAGGCGGTCGTACCTTCAGCTTCGCCGCCGTAGTGGTCGTTGGCGATGGTAAAGGCCAAATCGGTCAGGGCTTGGGCAAAGCCCGCGAGGTTTCGGAAGCAATTTCCAAAGCGGTTAAAGACGCTGAGAAAAACCTCGTGAAGGTGCCTGTCCACAACGGTACAATTCCCCATGAAGCTTATGGCAAATTCGACTCCGGTCGGGTGTTGATCAAGCCTGCTGCTCACGGTACGGGTGTAATCGCCGGTGGCGCCATGCGCGCAGTACTGGAAATGGCCGGTGTACACGACGTACTCGCCAAATCCCAAGGCTCCTCCAACCCGCACAACGTTGTGAAAGCAACGATTGAGGCCCTCAAAAGCCTGCGCAGCCCGGTTGAAGTTGCCCGCCAGCGCGGTATCTCCATGGAAAAACTCTTCAACGGATAAAAAAGCGCTCCAAGCCCGTCGAAGTGCTTATCTTCGCCCGGCCTCAAAGCACTGTAAACCATCTTTGCAAACATGAGCAAGGTTAAGATTAAACTGGTTAAAAGTCCGATTGACAAAAGCAAACGTCAAAAAGACACCCTCGCAGCTTTGGGTTTCCGCAAGGTAAATCAAGTTGTTGAGCATGAAGCAACACCCCAAATTCAAGGTATGCTTCGTGTTGTCAGCCACCTGGTCACGATCGAAAACGCTTAGTCAGGATTTTTTTTAAGCCATTCATTAAAACCTGCGGGCCTTAAATCCCCACAGGTTTTCATATCGAATAAAAGAACGCTATGGAACTGAATAATCTTCGTCCGGCATCTGGTGCGGTTAAAAATCGCAAACGTATCGGCCGCGGTACCGGCTCGGGCCGTGGTGGCACCTCCACACGCGGTCACAAGGGCGATAAAGCCCGCAGCGGTTTTAAAGAAAAGCGCCACTTTGAAGGCGGTCAGACGCCTATGCAGCGTCGTCTGCCCAAACGCGGCTTTAAAAACATCAACCGTATCGACTACCTGCCGCTGAACCTCAGCGCGCTGGAAGCACTGGTGCAGAAAACCGGACAGAGCAGCTTCGATGTTGAAGCCCTCATCGCGCTCGGTTATGGCAAACAGAGCGACAAAATCAAGGTACTCGGAAACGGTAAGCTCGCTTCCAAAGTGAGCCTTAAAGTACACGCTATTTCTGCCGCCGCGAAGGAAGCGATTGAAGCCTTAGGCGGTAGCGTTGAACTCGTTTAACTTTCTTCGTAGATGAAACTGTTTACAGTTATCGGTAATATCTGGAGTATTAAGGAACTCCGCCAGCGTATCCTGTATACGTTGTTACTCCTGCTCGTCTATCGTGTGGGTACCTTCGTGGTTCTGCCGGGTGTTGTACCTTCCGTTCTGGAAAGCAGCGCACAAAATCGCAAAGCCAATGACCTGCTCGGTCTGATCAACGTTTTCACCGGTGGCGCCTTTGATAACGCGGCCATTTTCGCCCTTGGCGTAATGCCCTATATCACCGCCTCCATTATTGTACAGTTGCTCGGCTTCGCAGTACCTTATTTCCAGCGTCTGCAAACAAAAGAAGGCGAAAGCGGTCGTAAAAAACTCAACCAATACATGCGCCTCCTCACCGTGGCCATTGCAATGGTTCAGGGCGGCAGCTACCTTCAACTCATCAGCAGTACCCAGGGCGCTGTTCAAGGCCTTAGTCCCAGCATGTTCTGGTTCTGTAATATCATCATCCTGACCGCCGGTACCATATTCTGTATGTGGCTTGGCGAACGGATCACCGATAAAGGGATTGGTAACGGGGTTTCGCTCATTATCCAGGCCGGTATCATCGCCCGTTTCCCGCAGGCATTTGCCTTCGAATTCCAAAAATTGGCCGGTGAAAGTAAATTCCTGTGGCTGATTCTGGAAATGGCTGCCTTCTTTATCATCGTATTGCTTACCATCCTCGTGATCCAGGGCGTTCGCCGTATCCCGATCCAGTTTGCAAAACGTATGGTTGGTCGCTCCGGTGGCGCAGTGCCTTCGGCCAGTTCCCGCGACTACCTGCCCCTCAAAGTAAACTCTGCCGGTGTAATGCCGATCATCTTCGCCCAGGCGATTATGTTCCTCATCGCTGCACCGTTCCAATACCTTTCCGGCAACGACTTTGGCGCCAACAACGTATCCATGCTTACGGATATCTATTCCTTCGGATACAACGCCATCTTCTTTACCCTGATCGTTATCTTTACTTATGTGTATACTGCCCTGATGGTCAACCCGACCAACTACGCAGAATACCTCAAGCGCAACAATGCCTTCATTCCTGGCATAAAACCGGGTGAAGCTACTTCTGAATATATCGACAGCGTGATGACGCGCATTACCCTGCCGGGTGCAGTTTTCCTCGGCTTTATCGGGATTTTGCCTTCACTCGCTCAGGCACTGGGTGTCAACCAGCAATTCGCACTCTTCTTCGGCGGTACGACACTGCTGATCATGGTGGGTGTTGCGCTGGATACCCTGCAAGTAATTGAAAGCTACCTGCTGACCAAAAAATACGACGGTCTTATCAAGTCCGGCCGTATTCAGGGTCGCAACTCGCAAGGCGTACAAGTAGGTCAGCCTCAGTAATACAACCAGCAACCAAAGCGCACAACCAAACCACACCATGGGCTTATTTACAGAGGGCACTGAAAAACGTGTCTACTACAAGACCGATGAAGAGGTGGAGCTGATGCGCCAGGCAAATTTGGTGGTTTCAAAAACGCTGGCTCACGTCGGCGCCATGTTGAAACCGGGTATTACCGGTTTGGAATTGGACAAAGCGGCAGAAACGTTTATTCGCGATCATAAAGGCCGACCAGCTTTTAAAGGGTATCACGGATTTCCGGCTTCGCTTTGTATCTCTTACAACGACATTGTGGTGCACGGTATTCCGGGCAAGCGCGAGTTTAAGGAAGGAGATGTGGTTTCAATTGATTGCGGTGTGGAATTGGATGGATTTTTCGGCGATGCCGCTTTTACCTTCGCATTTGTAGGGGTAGAGGAAAAGACGATACAGCTGCTTGAAGTAACCTACGGCTCTTTGTACAAGGGTATTGAGCAGGCAATTGTTGGCAAACGCATCGGCGATATTTCTTATGCCATTCAGGAGTTTTGTGAAATAAAGCATAAGTATGGCGTGGTAAGGGATCTGGTAGGGCATGGCATCGGCCGCGCACTGCATGAAGATCCGGAAGTGCCAAACTATGGAAAAAGAGGAAAAGGAATGTTGCTTCGGGATGGTATTGCAATCGCCATCGAACCCATGGTAAATATGGGCGTTCGCAATGTTTACCAGGAAAATGATGGCTGGACCATCCGAACCAAAGATAAATTACCCAGTGCACACTACGAACATTCGGTGGTTGTGCGCAAAGGAAAGGCCGATATTTTGTCTGATCACAGTTTTTTGCAAGAAGAAATAAAAAATAATTCTTATTTGCAGGAAATTACGCCAAAAAATTAGACCTTTGCAGCCCGAAAATTAAAGGGGTCATATTCTATGGCAAAAGAAGACATAATCAAACAAGACGGGGAGGTAACGGAAGCCCTCTCCAACGCCAACTTCAAGGTACGCCTGCAAAACGGGCATATTGTACTGGCGACAATTTCCGGTAAAATGCGGATGCACTACATTCGTATTTTGCCTGGCGACAAAGTTTCCGTTGAAATGTCGCCTTACGATTTGACCCGAGGACGCATCACTTACCGTTACAAGTAATTGTTGCCCGAGATACGACACAGCATTTTTGAATAAACGCCAAGCTAACAAGCGATGAGAGTCAGACCGTCCATCAAGAAACGTTCTGCGGATTGCAAAATAGTGCGCCGTAAAGGTAAACTGTATGTAATCAACAAGAAAAACCCGAAGTTCAAGCAACGTCAGGGTTAAACTCAGGTTTAAACAACTAAAGACAACACTATATGGCACGTATTGCTGGTGTGGATTTGCCCCGTAACAAGAGAGGGGTAATCGGCCTGACTTACATCTACGGAATCGGTTCGTCTTCTGCCCGCGCGATCTTAGAGAAAGCAGGTGTAGAAGAGGATACAAAAGTAGAAGGCTGGAACGACGAGAATATCAAAGCAATCTCGCGGATCATCGCCGAGGAATATAAAACGGAAGGTCAGTTGCGCTCCGAAGTTCAGATGAACATCAAGCGTCTGATGGATATTGGTTGCTACCGCGGCCTGCGTCACCGTAAAGGGTTGCCGCTTCGTGGTCAGCGTACCCGTACCAACGCGCGTACCCGTAAGGGCAAGCGTAAAACGGTGGCCAACAAGAAAAAAGCAACGAAGTAATCGTTTTGCCTTCATACCGCTCCGCCGCGCTGCTTAGCGTGCTTTACAGCGGATGTATACGGGCATAACGGTACGTTCTCAAACATTTATATAATGGCAAAGAACACATCCAAGAAAGCGGTCAAAAGAAATGTAAAAGTAACCCCGGAAGGGCTGGTTTACATTCAGGCTTCTTTCAACAACCTTATCATTTCGATCACGAACAAGCAAGGCGAGGTGATCTCCTGGTCTTCCGCCGGCAAATCGGGTTTCCGCGGTTCTAAAAAGAACACCCCGTATGCTGCGCAGGTTTCTGCCAATGACGCCGCCAAGGTTGCTTTCGACGCCGGTATGCGCAGTGCAGAGGTCTTTGTGAAAGGCCCGGGATCTGGTCGTGAGGCCGCTATCCGCGCCATTGACCAGAGCGGTATCAAAGTGATGGTGATCCGTGACGAGACGCCGCTGCCCCACAACGGCTGCCGCCCTCCAAAGCGTCGCCGCGTATAATTTTTAAACTCTCTCAGCACATTTAACGATGGCTCGTTATACTGGACCAACTACCAAAAAAGCACGCACGTTTGGCGACGCGATTTTCGGTTACGACAAATACTTTGAACGTCGTAAATACCCGCCCGGCCAGCACGGCTTGTCGCGCAAGAAAAAAGCGCCCTCCAACTACGCTCAGCAGCTCTCTGAAAAACAGAAAGCCAAGTATACCTACGGCGTACTGGAACGTCAGTTCCGCCGCACTTTCCACAACGCTACCCGTCGTCACGGTGTAACCGGTGAAGTGTTGCTCCAGCTCCTCGAAGCGCGCTTGGACAATACGGTGTACCGCCTCGGAATCGCCCCGACCCGTCGTGGCGCCCGTCAGTTGGTGGGCCACCGCCATATTACCGTTAACGGTGAAGTGGTAAACATTCCTTCCTACTCGCTGAAACCCGGCGACGTGATTGCAGTACGCGGTCGCTCCAAAGGTATGGATGTGGTTACTACCCACGTTGGCGCCAAAACCGCCGATGTGCGCAAATTCCCCTGGTTGGAATGGAACCCTGATAAAATGCAGGGCATTTTCCTCTCTTACCCGGAGCGCGCCCACATCCCGGAAAAAATCAATGAGCAGTTGATCGTCGAGTTGTACTCGAAATAAAACATAAACGCAAAACAGGTTGGCGCTCCACCAGGACGCCAACCATTTTGCGCTTTAATATATTCCCCAAACCGCTCGCCTTTCCCCAACAACTTTCGATTCCAGTTACAATTACGGAACGTTCCACCATATGAGTATTCTCAATTTCCAAAAGCCCGACAAAATCCTGCTTCAAAAAGCAACTGATTTTGAAGGCACCTTCGAATTCAAACCATTAGAGCCGGGTTTTGGCCAAACGGTCGGTAACTCGCTCCGTCGCGTACTCCTTTCTTCGCTGGAAGGTTATGCCATCAGCGCCGTGCGTATCGGCGGCGTTGACCACGAATTTGCCACCATCCGTGGCGTCGTGGAAGACGTGGTGGATATCGTACTCAACCTCAAACAAGTCCGTATCAAGCCTACCGTTCAGGACGAAAAAGGCCACCCGGAAAAAATCTACCTGACCATCAGCGGTCGCGAAGAATTCCGTGCCGGTCATATCGAGGAGTTCACCAACGTTTTCAAGGTGATGAACCCCGAACTCCTGCTCTGCCGTATGGAGCCTTCTGTTACCTTGGAAATGGAACTGACCGTTACCAAGGGCCGTGGCTACCAACCCGCAGAAGACGGCATGGCTAAAGATGCCGCAATCGGTGTAATTCCGATCGACGCCATCTACACGCCGATCAAAAACGTGGCATACCGCGTGGAAAATACCCGCGTAGGCCAACGTACCGACTACGAAAAACTCACCATCGAAGTGAAAACGGACGGCACCATCCACCCGGAAGACGCCATCCGCGAAGCCAGTCGTATCCTGATCCAGCACCTCATGCTGATCACCGACGACAACATCACCTTCGATACACCGGCCAGCCGTGAAGAAAATGTGGTGGATGAACACATCCTGCACATGCGCAAACTGCTCAAGACTTCCCTCGAAGATCTCGACCTCAGCGTGCGCGCTTACAACTGCCTCAAGGCTGCCAAGATCAACACCCTGGCCGAACTGGTTCGCTACGACACCCACGAACTGCTCAAGTTCCGCAACTTTGGTAAAAAATCGCTGGTAGAAATCGAAGAGCTGCTGCAAGACAAGGGCCTTACCTTTGGTATGGACCTCTCCAAGTACAAGCTCGAAGAAGACTAGTCCCCGGCGTAACGCACTATTTTTCTAACAAGTGCGGTAACCGTTCTGAGCACAAGCCTGCTCCGGTGCCGCCACCTTAAAACAGGTATTTTCAGACATGAGACACGGAGATAAGGTGAATAACCTCGGCCGTAGCGCAAGCCACCGCCGCGCCCTTTTAGCCAATCTGGCTATCGCCCTGATTACGCACAAGCGCATCACGACCACGCTGGCCAAGGCTAAAGCCCTGCGTCGCTACGCGGAGCCGCTCATTACCAAGGCGAAAGACAACACTACGCACTCGCGTCGTGTGGTGTTCAGCTACCTGCAGAACAAAGATGCCGTTACCGAACTCTTCGGTACTATCGCTGCGAAAGTAGGCGATCGTCCGGGCGGTTATGTACGCGTGATCAAGTTGGGTTTCCGTCGCGGTGACGGCGCCGAAACAGCGCTGATCGAGCTGGTAGACTTCAACGAAAACTACAATCCGAATGCAGGCAAAACACGTCCGGCAAAACGTACGCGTCGCGGTGGCAAAAAA
>Ga0075176_1060784_pt1 | contig 15664 bp, 1 predicted proteins | sample JI81BgreenRNA_FD_77311 | JGI IMG/M metagenome (GOLD analysis project Ga0075176, IMG submission 77311) | Metatranscriptome of wastewater effluent complex algal communities from Wisconsin, to seasonally profile nutrient transformation and... | ecosystem: Engineered > WWTP > Effluent > Algae...
GCCTTCTAATTTTATTGAAAATAACTATTACTCAACTATGATCATTTTCTTAGTCGCAGTAAAGTCTCCACTTTCAAGAGTGTAATAAAGTACACCACTAACACCTAATTGCTCTTTGGTGAATACTTCATTGTTCATACCTTTTACAGCATCAATGTTTCTAACAACTACAAGTTTACCAGTCAAGTCATAAACACTTAGTGTAGCTGTAGCTGCTTGTGGCATACTGAAGCTTACTGTGGTTTGACCTCTGAATGGGTTTGGTTCGTTTTGGAACAATTCGATTACTGAAATCGGTGCAGTACGTACGTTAAGTTTTACTCCTGCTACTTTCAGGTCGCTTGAGTAAGACTCTGCTTTAGTTACATTTGAATTCAATGTCATCATTTCACTTACACTGGTTGCTTTGTCTGCTTTAACAGATATAGTGAAAAGTACTTCATTACTACTCAAATCTACATTCTCAACAGCTGCATAACTCATGGTTACATTGCCATTTTCAAGAATTCCTATATTAGCATTGTTGACATCTAAAGATCCACTGTTTACACCTACAAGCTTAGCATCTTTAAGGTTCATTGTAAACTGGAATCCTGCCAACTCATCCATATTAGATGCTGTAAATGGTATTTCTACGGTTTGTCCAGCTTCTATATTGGTTTCATCAACATTAAAGATAATTCCTGTATTTGATCTTGGCTCTGTAAGCGCATTTACCACATCAGTAGTAGCACTAGAGTTAACATCTCCAATTTTTACAGCTACTAAATCCTGACCTGTTTTGGTCTCATTCAAACCTTGATATTCAAAAGCATCAGTGTAAGGGAATGGATTCTTAGCATCTAAAGTTTGTCCTTTAACAGGGAATCTCCAGCTTGCATTTCTGAATTCATCATTTACACCCAAGATTACTTTACGTAATTCTGTAAGGTCACTTGCTGTTACTCTTCCGTCATTGTTTGCATCAGATGCAATCACTTTGTAGGTATCATTAAAGACATCTAATCCTAAAATGTGTCTCTGAATCAATACAAGGTCAAGCGTTGTAACACCGTTAAGGTAATCACCACCTTTAGCTGCAGATACTTCATAATCCATATCTGAAACTACTTCCATTACATAGTTACCAGCTGCATCAGGTTGAACTGTTTTAGGGAACTCAGGTAAATTAGTTTCAAATGTTACGTTTACATTTTTAACTGCATTACCAGTTGAAGTCAATACTGTACCAGAAACGATAGGTTTGTTAGTATCACAACCTCTGATATTAAGTAAAGTTGAGCAGAAGTCTGTATTCCAAGCTTCATCCCATACACTTACTTCAACAGTAAAGTCACCACATGTTGTCCAAACTTTTCCAGCGCTTCTTGCTGATGGTAACCACTTATAAGCTCTACCTTGAGCATATTCTGCTGCTGTTGCATTTACACTTCCGTTTGCACCTGCTTTGTAGAAGTGCTCGTCATTGATTCTAGAATATATTGGAGCCACTTTATCAAATGTAAAGTATAGTTTAGACTGAGGTGTACAGTTATCAAATGCACCTTTGTCGAAATCTTTAGCCCACAATTCAACCATCTTAGGATTAGTCTGCATTACAGCTGTGTTGATGCTTACACAGTAAGGCGTAGGTGCTTTTTTGTCCACTACCATTACTGTACTTTCACATTGTGCCACATTACCACATCCGTCAGTTACTTTCCACAATACTTTGTGGCTAATGTTCTCTGCGTCTAAGATAAACGCTGTCGCACCTGTTCCTACTGGTATTTTCACAGTCTCACCACTTGCTTTTGTAGGTCTGATGTACGTTACATACACTAGATCTGCCAATGGTGCTCCTGGATGTTGTTGCTGTAATTGCGCCCATACTGGGTTTGGTGCTCCTGTAGCCAACAATCTTGCTTGTGCTACCCAAATACCATTCCATGATTTGTTCACAAAGCTTGATGCTAATCTGTCTACTGTTCCATTGGCCCAGCCGTCAAAGAACATCTGCCACTTGATCCAGCTTTCGTCAGCACATACTAACGCGTCTGTTGCTGATGCTTCTAGTGCTACCTGAGCCTCACATCCTCCGTTAGGATTAAGTGCGCTTGGGTTTGCTGCAAACATCTGATCTTGACATGTCAATACTGGTTCGATTTCGTCTTTGTAAGTATAGAAGTGAACAAATGGTCCTCTATCTTCACCAGTACACCAGTTTTTATAGTTGTACTCTACTCTCCACTTCTTACAAGCTCCATCTTCGAATAAGAAAGTATCAATTTTGATATTCTCACCGACTATATCACACTGACCGTAATTTACTATTGGTTTCTTGATAACAGGATTGTTAGCATCTCTAGCATCTGCTAAGTCAAAGCTACACTTATTCCACTCAGTCGTTGTATTATTTTGTGGGAACGTCACTGTAAATGGTGCCGTAATCGTCGTAACTGTAATGAATTGAACACATGTAACTACTGTATTACCTTTAGTTACTTTGAATGTTCTTCTTAGTGTTCCACTCTTACAAACATCATTGAATTGTCCAACCCACTGGTCTCTGTATGTAATGTCTATGTTAGAACAAAGATCATATGCTTTAGGTAATCCTGTCATGGTAAGGCTAGAACTAACTGGCGTGTCAGCGTCTAAACTTAAGTTCAACTCCATATCACATGTTACTGTAACATCAGCAGGACAAACCAAAACTGGAGGAAGCTTATTCTCTACTCTTACAGTCACCCAAGTGGTATTGTAATTATCTCTCATTCCATTAATGATAAGATTATCACCGTACACACCATTCATGTTACCATCATCCCATACTCTCAATTCCACATCGTGTAATCCAAACTCAGCTCCTGCAGGGATATCCTCACAACAGAACTTAACATATTCACCACCATCTGTATCAATGATAATATTATTATCTCTAGTATCATTAGGGTGTGCCCATACATTGTTTGGAACGTTGTCCACAGGTGAGTGATTGTATGTGCTATTGTTATTATGATTGTTTGCTCCTATGTTTCCACATGAACCACCACTCAATCTTCTAACTTCAAGTTTCACATCTGTACAGTGGTCATATGAACCATTATCAGCTGCGTCTGCATAAAGTTTAGCAAAACCGTCACCTTCACCACCGGTAAGACTTAAAACTATGTTTTGTAAGCCTATCGCTACTGGTGGACTAAAGTCACCTACAGTCACGTAGTAATAACATCTAGAAATATTACCACACTCATCCATGATAGTATACTCTACTAAATGTCTTCCTTTTTCAAGACCTTCCACTCTAACTTTAATATCGTGTTCGTCGTGTCCAAGGAAACCACCTGTTACTATGGTTCTTCCTGGTCCAAATACTTTTGCAGTAAATGAAGCAACAGAAGAACAACCATCAACCATTACAGCTGGTACAGGTAAGTCACTATGTGCAACACATCCCCAAGGATCTACACCAATAGTGATATCGTCAGGACATTCGATAATCTTAGGTCCTTTAGTATCGTTAACTTTGATAACCTGAACATGTACTCTTGGATTTGTAGAAGATAGTGGTAAACACATATTTCTAACTTTCCAAGTTCTCAATATTTCATAACTACCTGGACAAATGTCAAAGATTTCGTCAGAAACATTTACACTCACCATACATAGGTTACCTGTTTTATTAACCGGTGTACCATTTAATGATGGGAAGCCTGTATTGGAAGCATTAGTAAGACTTGGCGTTTGTTTAACGTCAGTACACTCTAAAGCTTTGTCATTAGTAAAGTCTGCCGGCCAAACAATGTTATCAAGATTTAAACCTTCAATAGTTATGATTTGGTCACAGCTTACTGTCTCACCATTACCATATGTTGAAGTCCAAGTTCTTGTTATGATTGCTCTCGGTGTAGCACACTGACCTCTATCATCAAACCAATCTTTGTAAGTGATTACTGCACCTGGCTTACAAGTTCTTAAGAAAGCTTCACCAGTTTTCAATGCGCCAGGTACTTTCGTTCCATCTGCCAAAGTGATGATAAATCTTTCATTTACATCTGTATTACAAGTTACTGTAACATTCGCAGGACAATTGATTTCAGGAACCAATTTCTCCTCAATTGTCACTGTACCCCAACAACTGTTGCCTGTACCATTACAATCTACGATGCTCACTTTGAAAGTCTGATCTTTGTCGGAGATGTCAAAGAAGTTTGCATGAGGGATACCACTTAAAGTAGTAATCTCAATACAATATCTGTCAAAACATCTGTAATCATTACCTTCTAACAACATATCAGGATTAATTCTAGCTTCACAATTGTTGTCTAGAGATAAGTTGATATGGTCATTACAAGTAATCGTGTTACTTGGAATGTTTTCTTGTACCACTACAGTAAATGAACATGTTGCAGTGTTACCTGCGATATCAGTTGCTGTTGCTGTAATTACGGTAGTACCAATCGGCAAATTAAGATTTGCAGGACTGTAAGTTACTACTGCACTACAATTGTCTGTGGCAGGTACAGCACCAGGCCATTGGAAGGTACATTGACCTGATCCTAGTCTGAATGTCTGGTTACCCGGACAAATAATAGATGGTCTAGTAACGTCCCTTACAGTTACCGTTGCAAAACAAGCTGCTTCATTTCCACAATCATCAATTACTTTAACCAATACTTGATTTGGACCTAAGTCTGCACAAGTAAAGTTCAATTTTGACAATTGGAAAGTAAGGTCTGCTGCTGCACTACATGCATCAACTGCACCAGCTATTCCACCTTCGATCACATCACCCGCAGTGATAGATACTTTTCCATCTGCATCAAGATCTACATTAATATTTTTACATGTAAACACAGGTGGTCTTGTGTCTCTAATTGTAATTCTTTGAACACCACTACTTCTATTTCCACAAGGGTCAGTTGCTGTCCAAGTTCTAGTAATGACACCTGTAAATCCACAAGTTCCTGGAGCAAAAGTCTCAGTAAATTCTATACAAATGAACTGAGAAGGTGCACAGTTGTCAACAGCGGCTGCTACTCCAAACTCTGCAAATGTTGCAGTTGGTGCAAAACTTCCTGTTGCAGGATTACAAGTAAATGATTTAACTACATATGGTCCTGTACATTCAACAGTTACGTTCAATGGAACCGTAATTTCAGGAGCTTTAGAGTCTCTTACAGTAACAACTTGATTCCAAATTTGTGCGTTATTGGATGCATCTCTTACAGTCCAAATGTTAGTCAATGTGTAATTGTAATGAGCACACAATGCTTGGTTAGGACTCTTAGTAGAGTTTTGTACAAAAGCAATGGTCGGTGCAGCAGTACAGTTATCTTCTACATCATTTGGATTTAATACCAATGGTGCAGGTACATTATCACATTCTACAGTGATATTTTGTGGTTTACCCACCAATATCTCTGGTTGTTGTGAATCTAAGACTAAGATAGTAAATGTACAAGTCGCTGTATTACCATCATTGTCAGTAGCAGTATATCTGATGGTGTAAGGTCCTCCTACAGGTATTACATCTCCAGGTACAAATTGATTTGTTGGAGCGGCAACCACTGTAAGTGGAACATCACAGTTATCCACTGCATATGGTATATCCCAATTTACTTTTGCACTACAACGATCTACGTCATTATTCACCATGATCATTGAAGGACAATTAGTAAAGAATGGCATTGCTCTGTCTACTACAGTAATGTTCAATGAACAACTACCTTCATTACCAGCAGCATCTCTTACATAATATCTCAATACACTTAAACCTTCTTCAAAATCATAAGCTACATTTCTATTTCCGCCTGCAGCAATAAGCTGTGTAAGTGTAAATGGTCCTGCTACAGTTCCATCAGGGTTAGTGATGCTGTATGTGTAAACCGTAACTCCACAATTATCCGCAGGTATAGGGTGTGTCCAAGACATCTGGCTTTCGCATCTAAAGATTTCCGTAACTAATGGATTGTTAGGAATAGATGCACAACTTACAGTTGGCACTTGTCTGTCTTCAACAGTCACTCTGATTGAACATGTACTTGTATTACCAGCTACATCTGTTGCAGTCCATATTACTGTAGTTGTACCCACAGGGAATACAGCACCCGCAAGTGTAGCTGTGTTGTTAAAGTTATTTCTAAGTGTAACGGCTCCTGTACAGTTATCCGTTGCAGTTGCATTTAATGCTGTTGCAGGAACTGTATATGAACATGCGTTATTGTCAGCTGAGAATACAAATGGACTACCCGCAGGGCAAGTAATAGTAGGTACTTGTCTGTCTACCACCACGATGTTAAATGAACATGTGCCTATCAAAGTACCATTTGCTTCAGTAATTCTGTATGTTACTGTACTTGTACCCAAATTGAATACTGAACCCGCTGCGCTATTGTTACCGGAAGCTGATGTAGCACCTGTAATTGTGTATGTCACAGTGTAAGGACAGTTGTCAAAATTGAATCTTGGAGCCACAGCATCAGCGGTAGAAGTCCAAGAACAAGTGTTATTGTCTGTTTGGAATGTTTGCGTTACAGATGGACAGTAAATCTCAGGGTTCTGAGTATCTACAACCGTCACTGTAAATGTACATACCGCAGTATTGTTATTAGCATCAGTTGCTAAGTATCTGATCACATAAGTTCCTATTGGCCAAGTACCACCTTGAGCAGGACCTGCATCAGTTCTTTGAACATTAGTATATCCACAGTTATCAGAAGCAATTGGATTTGCCCAAGTTACTGTAGATGAACATAAATCTGGAGAGTTGCTTGCTGTAAAGTTGGATGGGCATTGTACAAATACCGGAACGGTATTGTCCGTAACCACCACATCAAAGAAACAAGTATTAATATTACCGTTAACGTCTCTCACGTTATATCTCACTCTTGTAGTACCTACAGGGAAGTTATAAGTTGTAGCTAATGAGCCACCACTCAATAATGTTCCTGTTAGGTTGAATGGTCCAAAAATATCACCATTCGGTAACTCCAATCTGTAAGTATATAGACTTATTGTACAATTATCTGTAGGTGTAGGATGATTCCAAGAATGTGGCGCCGCACAATCTGCATCATCAGCACCTGTATTAAGCGCAACATTAGTAGGGCAAGCAATCGTTGGTACGACATTGTCTCTTACTTCAAAGTTAACTGTACATAGACTTGTGTTACCTGAACCATCCGTTGCAATAAAGTCAATCGTGTAGAAACCAGGTCCATAATTACCTGTAGCGTCTGCTCCAGCATTAAAGAAAGGATCATTATGATTGATGGAAGCTACTGAACAATTGTCAGTCGCTGTTGCCACTAAAGGAATATTCACTACACATGCATTTGCAGGTACAAAGTAAACTGCCTGAACAGATGGACAAGTAATTACTGGAGCAGTAACGTCTCTTACGACCACAGTTGCTGTACATGTAGATCTGTTACCCGCTGCATCAGTCACGGTATAGGTTACAAAAGAAGTACCTAAGTTAAATGTTTGAGTAGTAGGTACACTGTTTTGACCTGTAGCAGGGCTATTTGCGGTAGTTACACCAGTAATAGCATAGGTTACTGTAAGGCCTGCAGTCATACAATTATCACTAAACACAGCTGCGTAAGGAGCAGGTAAAACGCCTACACAAGTAGCATTTGCATTTAATGTGATATCTTGAGGACAAGAAACTACTGGAGCATCATCGTCAGTTACGGTCACGTCTACTGCACAAGTACTGGTATTTCCACCAAGGTCTGTAGCTATGAAGGTAACTCTAGTAGTTCCTGATATACCATTAGTACCTGGATAGAATAATCCTGAAGTAAATCCTGAAACAGCTGTAGCTGCACTAGTAGCCGCAGGGTTTGGCAATTGTGATGGAGCTGCTGCACCATTTCCAAAGAAATGAGAAATAGCAACATCTGTACAATTGTCACTCACTGTAGGTTGTAATGGCACGAATGCTGTACATCCCGCAGAAGGATCTGTACCCACAGTCACATTAGCTGGACAAGTTATTACCGGGTCTCTGTCGTCTACAACTGTAATCACGAATGAACAAGTTGCAGTGTTTCCGCTCATATCTGTTACTAAATAACTTTCAGTATGTGTACCTGCTCCATAATTTTGAACAGCTGCACCTTTACCGTTAGTTAATTGGGTAATAAACATAGGACAGTTGTCAGAAGCCACTGGAGCTGTATAAGCAATATTTACAGAACAGTCATTAGCCGTAGCTGGTTGAGTGATCACAAAACCTCCTACAGGTGCTGATGGTGTCACCGTAAATCCTGCATTAGTAATATTAATTGTAATATTTTCTGGACAACCTGTAAACTGTGGTAATACATTATCAACAACGGTTACCGTGAAGGTACATACAGATATGTTACCACTGGCATCAGCTGAAGAATAGGTAACTACAGAAGTACCTTTTGCAAAAACATATGCATTTACTGCACCTGCTCCGTTAGCCACGGTTTGATCAGGGTTCAATATAGTATATGTTAATACTGGTGGTACAGTACAATTGTCTGTATTGGTAACTGGAGCTAAGCTTCCACTGGTCCAAGTACATACTGTATTGCTGCTTACGTTCATAGTGATGTTAGCAGGACAAACCAATGTCGGTGCTATGGCATCAACCACAGTTACGTTTGCAATACATGTAGATGCATTACCGTTAACGTCAGTAACCAATAGAGTAACGTCATTTTGACCGATTTCATTACATGTAAAGTTACATAGTCCAGGAGCAGATTCAAACATAAACATATTTGACACTGTAGCAGCTCCACCAGGTAACAGTGTAGTTGCATTTTGTCTAAAACAGAATTGTTGACCAGCCAATACATTGATTGCTCTAGTACCTGACTGAGTAGAGAATAGTGGAGGAGTACTGGTTATTCCAGTAAATACACCATTTATGGTATATCCAAAAGGAGAATTTACTGAACTTCCTACTAAGAATGGATCAAATACATAGTCAAAAGATAAAGTACCACTAGCTGGAATATTAATACAAACATTAACCTGACCTGCTTGCAATAATAAACTTCCAGCAATCATATCAAGGTTTGAACTACTAGGGAAGTTAGCACTCGCAACTCCAGTTGTTGAAATATTCCAATTTGCTGGAGCAAACGCACCTGTAAAGTCAGTAGCATCTGGACAAATGTACAAACTGGCAACGCCACAATTATCACTGCTACCACCGTCTACATCTGCTGCAACGATACTTGCTTCACCATTTGCATCTAAGAAAAGAGTGATATCCTTACAATTTGCTATTGGATCCTCAAAGTCCTCAACTGTAGCTGTATAAGTGCAAGATACTTCTGGTGCTAAAGGAGTAAATACCCCCGCTACCAAAGTACCCGCGATAGCATGCACTGTATTCACACCTACATTAAATGCTGTTGCATTGATTGTACTTAGTGTCACAGGTGATGCCATAGATGCGATTGTAGTTGCACCCGTCACCCAATATCTGATAGTGAACTCATCAGCACAATCTGCATTGATTTCTGCAGGTATTAAATTCATAAATGTATTGCAAGAACCTGCATCAGTTGCTGCTGTAAAGTTAGCAGGACATGTAATAATAGGTCCTGAATAAGTCACTGTAATATCTGTCACTGTAGTACACATTGGGCCATTAGCTCCATTAGTACCGTTGTTAGGATCAGTAACGGTGAGTCTGTAAACATAATCACCTGGAGTAGCTTCAGTAACTGTAACTGTTCCAGTTGTTCCTGCGATAGGACCAGCAGTAGGACTCACTCTTTCCCAACTGTATGTATATCCAACACCACTACCCGCTACAACAGTGCTCACTAATTGAACAGGCTGAGTGATACAAGAAGGATTTTCTATAGCAGTAAGGGTTACAATAGGTCTATTAACTACTCTTAATTCGATCGTTCCAATATAGAAACAGTCATCACCTGGAAGACCATCAACGTTGTGACCGATTCTGACATAAATAGCTGCGTCAGAAGAAATATAATCAAATGGTGCCGTTGCTGAAATCAAACCGGTAGCGCCACCATTGACTGCGTTATTATAACTGTTATAGTAACCGAGTACGGTTATGCTTTGCGGAGCAGGTACTGTAGGCAATGTATATGTTATACCTGTGAAAGTACCTGAATTTCCACCTGGAGTGGTTGGACAAGTTTCTAACAAAACATCAGTAAGTGCAGGTGCATCTATGATACTTAATGTAAATGTTGTTGCCAATTCAGCACATCCACCACATCTTTGCCATATTTGGTAAGTACCTGGAATAAATACAGGTTGGAAACTAACCGGTGCACCATTTCCTGCAATAGTTTGCACTAAAGCATTGCCAATAGGTGCAGCTAATGGCGATGTAGAAAGATTATAATATAACTCATATGTACAAGCAGCATCTGTATTCGCTGTTGTTGATAATGTCCAACCATTGTTATTAGCACACTGTACAGCGGTGTTTGGAGATGTTTGCCATCCACCTGTTGGTGCAAAGTTCGGTTGTACTGTGATGCTAAATTTAACTTCAGCACCTTGACAAGTTACACCATTTAATGTAATCTGTGGCGTAACACCAATAGTCACTACATTAGGGAAATTGTTTCCATTTTCACCCATCCACATTAACTCAGGTGCATTATTTGGTAAGCTATTTAAGGTACCCGGGGCTACCACAAGAGGATCGCTACTGGTAACTAAATAGGAAACTGTAGCTATCCCTACACCTGTGGCAGGATCTACCAAACATGCAGGTACCATTTGCTCTAGGTATTGTAAATCTATTTTTCCATTGTCACCCAAACATACGGTGATGTTGTTTGGTGTGATGGCCATAGGAGGCGCAGGAAGTACAAAAGCATCTTGGCTGCCCACACATGCTGCATTAAATGATGCAGGCACGGCATTGATGATCGCAGCAGTTTGCATATCCAAAGGATTCTGAATATTTGAAGGGAAAACAGGTTGTGGACTTCCTAATATTCCTGTACCAGCGGTAATTGAACCACAGTTTGCAGTTCTAACAGGCACTACTTCTACTTCATAACATCCAACTGCAGGATTTATCCATGTTGGAAGTACTTGCCATCCACCCACTACAGTGTTTGTAACAGTATTCACCAATCTATATCTCCAACCATAACCTGCAGGGGCTAAGTTGCTTGGCACTGCTACTAGACTTCCACCTGAACAAACCGGTGTAACCGTTAAAGTTGGTGGAGCCGGGAAAGTAATGAAGTCTCTACTTGCTGATTGACAAGATACAGGTGCTATGTCACCAATTGCGGCTCCATCAGGTAATACACCACATGCTGTAGTAGCTCTTGCACTTACTCTGATATTGTGACAACCTGTTGCAAAATTAATAGCCTGAAGTCCTGCAAGGTTTACTGGACCGAAAGCAGCACCATTATTAGTACCTGTGTATACCAACTCCATTCCCGCAGGTATAGAAACAGGCGCAGAAAGCGTAACAGTAGATACATTTGTAGTGGTACCACAATTAGCTGCCATGCTTACAGTAGGAGTCACAGTGCTTAAATCAGGCCAAACAATAAATGTTCTAGTAGCCTCACAACTAGCATCAGGACTCACGGTTCCTGCTGCGGTAGCGCCACAAGCTGATGTCAAGGCATATCTAACAGATAATGAATGACAACCCGGAGCTATATTTGTAGGTAGTGTGGTACTGTAAGCACCACCATCTAAACTATATCTAAGTTCAAAACCAGGTACTACAGCAGGTACCACATCCCAGTTTACTGAGATATTGGTATTTCCGCATGTGCTACCTTTGGTAATGGAAGTAATATTGCTGGTAACATCTGGGAAGATGGTCATTTGTACAGCGTTACTAGCCTCACAAGCAGGTAGTGCCGGAGTACCTATAGGGAATGAACCACATGCCGCTGCTAATACGTATCTAGCTCTAACTGAATAACATCCAGCTGCTGTTGTGCTTGGATTGGTTGCCCAAGTCACACCATTGTCTACACTATATTGAACAGAGTATCCTGGAACAGCTGGTACAGTAGGTAATGTAAACATAGTAGCACATGTATTTGCCGTAGCTGTAATAGTTGGCGGTGGTGGCGTATTGTGTAAGTAAATTGTTGAACTGACTCCACATGCGGGATCAATTGACTCTCCGCTGGTACCTGCTAAAGTACTTCCACAATCAGCAGCCAACACATATCTTGCTGCAACAGGTCTACAACCAACTTCAAACCAATTAGAAGGGAAAAACAATCCCGGAGCTAACCATACACCATCCCAGCTTAATTGTATATTGAATCCAGTTGGAGGAGGAGCATAGAAAATTGTAAGACCTGCACCAGGGCACCTTTGTAAATCAGTTAAGGTTAAAGAATTAGCCCAGTTTATAATTGCACTAGTTGGGAATATAATAACATTTACAGTATTACTTTCTGCACAGGCACCTGGCCCTGCCGTTAATGGTGCTACAGTTCCACAAGCCGCAGTATTGACATATCTAGCTTGTACTGAATAACATCCTGCTGTAGTGGGAATTACAGGTGCATCTGTCCAATCAATGATAGTCCCTGTAGATGTGTTTACTACTCTGTATTGAGTAGTGAACCCAACAAATGAAGGCACTGTCGGCAATGTAAACGCTGCATTACAGGTATTAGCTGGCGCAGTAATTACCGGCGCTGCTGGATAAATCAATGCATTTACAGGAGCACTAGCTGCACAAGCTGCATCTGCACTACTTGCTCCCGCAGGGTTAGTACCACAAGCTGCCGCAAGTACGTATCTTGCTCTTACTGTGTAGCATCCTGCTAAAGTAGTGCTCGGAGCTGCCGACCAACTGCCTGAATTATTGAGTTCATATTCTACATTAAAACCAGTCACTGGTGTAACAGTAGGTAGCGTAAACATAGCATTACAACTACTTGCTGGTTGAGCTAATGTTGGCGCGGTAGGGAAAATGACTACGCTTACCGTGTTACTAGTTGCACATGCACCAGGGCCTGCTGTATTAGCCAGTGTGGCTCCACAGTCTGCTCCAAGTACATACCTTGCTGCAACTGTATAACATCCAGAAGAAGTAGGGACAGTAGGGGCAGCCGCAAATGCTCCACCATCTATAGAATACTGTACAGAAAAACCTGGAACAGCAGGAACCGCAGGTAATGTGAATGCACTATTACAAGTGTTTATTGGCGCAGTAATCGTTGGTGCCTGTGGGAAAATAACCACATTAACAGTGTTACTGATACCACAAACACTTGGCCCCGTAGCGCCCGCAGGTGTCGTTCCACACGCTGATGCAAGAACATACTGTGCCCTTATATTGTAACATCCTGGAGTCGTAGGTAAAACAGGTGTACTGGTAAAAGCACCACCATTTATACTCCACTGAACATTAAATCCAGGAGTAGGGGTAACAGTTGGTAAAGTGAATGCTGCCGCACATGTGTTGGTTGGTGCAGTTAATATTGGAGCTTCAGGGAATATAACTACATTTTCTGCGTTGCTTGGAGCAGTACATGAAGAAGTAACTCCATCAGAAAATGAACCAGCAGGAACAATATTAAATGGCAATGAACCACAAGCTGCAGCTGTTACGTATCTAGCCCTAATTGAGTGACAGCCTGCCGCTAAATCATTAAGCGTCACACCTACTGTTGCGTATGCATCAGAAAATGCAGCACCGTAATGACCACCCCAATATCCATTGTCAGCGCCACCATGTTCTATATAAATGGATCTTACACCAGGACCATACCCGCTGAAAGTATGCGATATCTGTAAAGGTGTTAAACCGATAAACATTGGAGCTCCTGGAGTACCTTGACCGAAAGAAGCGATAACGTTATTTGAAGCATCTCTTAATTCGTATCTTACATAGTATGGATCTGGACCAGCTGCGCCACATAGTGCGTTTAAAAATATTGATCTAACTACCTCACCCACATTAATATCTGGAGCTGAATCCAAATATCCAGCAGTGTAACCTGCAGCTAATAAATCAATAGTTTGGCTTTTTCTAAGGCTTGCAGTGTTTTCAGGACAGCTGCCATAAGATGTTATAAATAATGGATTAGACGCTGCCCAACCGTTTCCAGAACTTGAAATAATATTCCAACCTGAAGTACTTCCTGTTTGAGCACTATTATTACTTACTAAATTGTTAAAAGGAGTTGTGCTCCATGGTCCTCCATCTACACTGTATTCCACGCTAAAACCTGGAACCGCTGGTACACTTGGTAATAAAAAGTTTGAACTACAAGTATTGGAAGGAGCAACTATTGTTGGAGGAGTAGGATAAACTACAAAATTGTGTACTTTTCTGCAAGCCGAAGGTGAATCACCATCTGCCGTAGAGTTGTCACAATTAGCCATTTGGCGTATCATTAGGTTATGACATCCTGGAGCAATACCTGTAGGTAAAGCTGTACTGTATGCACCACCATTAAGGCTATATTCATAAGTTACATTAGTTGGTGCCGGTGGTAATCCTGTAACGGAAGATACCGTACCATTGCTACCACTAGAACAAGTGGTGTTCACTGTAATATTGGCAGTACTTAAATCATCAAATAAGACAAAGTTGGTTATAGCAGATGCAGGCGTAGGATTACCTGTACCACAACCAAAAAATCCTGCAGAATTGGTATTTAATCTGTAGGATATAGTGTGACATCCTCTGCTTAATGTAGCTGGAATCGTAGAGCTGTAAGCACCACCATCTATGCTATACTCATATGAGAAACATGAGTACAAAGGATTTGGAATAACAGAAATAGTAGCAGCGCAAGTTAGATTGCCCACTATACTGGCTGCAGCTAGTGCAGGAGGTCCGTTAGTACCAAAGTATATACTATATGTAGTAGTAGTACTTGGTATCATCATACCTGGAGTATAGGTGTTGCCACCACAAGTAACATTAGTAGTAGCAAAAACAGCTACCGTAATACAGTGTGGCCCTGCTGGGACACCGCTAGGTAAGCTATTGGCAAATGCCGGACTACCATCTAAGGAATAACGATACTCATAGCCTGCTCCTGGGGTCACAGGTGCTATAGTAGCATTTACAACAGCATGATTGCCGTTGGTACAAACATCCGCAGGACTGAAAGTCATTGATGATATCGTCGGTGCAGTAGGGCACGCCTGACCCATCAATGTTTCGGAACCTAACGTGAAGAAGCAAAGAAACAAAATCAACATCCAGCCACTAAAAGTGCTCGATGGACTTTGCTTTTGCAATAAAACGTTTAAGTTTTTCATAAAAAATAAAGTTTTGGTTATTAAATTTTAAAAGAGATTGAGCTATAAAGTGTGTAAGTTTACGCTCAAGTGGAGTTATAAAATATTAAGGGGTGTATATCAGAAATGAGCTTTTTGATGTACCTGATGAGTGTATATGATGAAGAAAAAATCACCGAAACACTCAAAAATTTGGGTTCAAAAAACTTATAAAAAATGTTAAAATTATTTTTTGGACGAGATGAAAATGTAGTTATTTTGGAGAAAATAAGTAGATGATTCCATAAAATAACCACCATGGTACCACAGAAAGTGTCTGTGGACATACTCATTTGTAAAGCATTTCTAAAGTTGCTCATGGTTGGTTATTAAATCTGTTTAGCATATGTATCTTTTTTAAAATCAATTAATTGGATACATATTATTCGTTCTATTAATTTGTTACGAG
>Ga0075176_1101346_pt1 | contig 15493 bp, 8 predicted proteins | sample JI81BgreenRNA_FD_77311 | JGI IMG/M metagenome (GOLD analysis project Ga0075176, IMG submission 77311) | Metatranscriptome of wastewater effluent complex algal communities from Wisconsin, to seasonally profile nutrient transformation and... | ecosystem: Engineered > WWTP > Effluent > Algae...
AAAAAAGATTTATCAGGTTCGATTACCCAATTGCAATCTAAAGACCTTGAAAAAGTACGAACCAATTCTGTCGAGCAATTACTACAAGGCCAAGTGGCTGGAGTAGTGGTAACCAATAGTGGAGAGCCAGGAGGAGGAATTTCAATTTCTATTCGAGGTACTAACTCTATGCTAGGCGGAACACAACCCTTGTACGTGGTAGATGGAGTGCCGATTGATCCGTTAACAGATGCCGCTGGAAATGGAGGAGCGGGAGAAGCACAAAATTCTTTGAGTTTTATTAACCCTAACGACGTAGATAAAATCGAAGTGTTGAAAGATGCTGCCGCTACAGCGGTCTACGGAGCTCGTGGAGCTAATGGTGTAATTTTAATTACCACCAAAAGCGGTTCAACCCCCGGCGGAAAGGCTTCTATCTCAGTTACATCGGATCATTTTGTTACCAATACTACTAACAGAATTGACGTCATGAATGGTCCTGAGTTTGAAAACTTCATGAACCAGAGAGCCATTAACAGGTTATACATCAATATTACTTCGCCAACTAGAGCAGGAGGTCCTTTTGATGGAACACAAGATTTAAATCCTACTAATTATCCTGAACTAGCTAATTTTACCCTTCCTTATGCCACGTCAACAGGTATTGACAGTGATTGGCAAGATTTAGTTTTTAGACAAGCAATTTCCAATAACTATAACCTTACTTATAAAAGTGGCGATGAGCGAAAAAATCTTTTAATCAGTATGGGACTGCAAGAAACACAAGGGGTTATTGCTAATACTGATAACAAAAGAATTACATTCAACTTAAACTCTAGGTCCAAAGCTTTTGGAGATAAAGTGGATGTAATAGCCAGAACAAATATCGCACATAATAAAGGTAATGCTACTTCTGTAGGAAATGGTCAAATTTTCTTACAAAGAGGTGTTACATCTCAAACACTCTTATTCCAACCTATATTTGGTTTGTTAAATCCTGGAGAAGATGATGATGTGTATGCTGATTTGAACGAAGGTAACGAAATTTCAAATCCTTACACCCTTGCTAATGATGTAATTGATTTAAAATCTTCCTTCAATTTTATTCAAAATTTATCTTTTTCTGCAAAAATTACTCCAAGGTTAACCGCTTTAGTGAAAGGAGCTTTTAACCTACAAACCAGTAACCGAGATAGCTATTATCCATTAAATACCACTCGTGGAAGAAGAAATAGTGGTGAGGCTACTCAATCTACTTTAGAAAATCAAAAAGTATATGCCGAATCTAGCCTTCGTTACCGAAATAGCTTTGGAGCTCACCGTCTTGATGCGATTGTTGTTGGTACAGTAGAAAAAAATACCATTCGATCCATGTTTAATAAAGCCTTCGGTTTTGGTTCGGATGTAACTTCTTATTACAATTTTCAAGCCGCAACTGATATCCTGGTTCCAATTGCTCAATTTCAAGAATTTGGTTTGCTTTCGGGGCTATTCAGAGTTGGATATTCGTATAAAAACAAATACTACGTAGACGTTAATGCTCGTGTGGATGCTTCGTCGAAATTTGCCCAGAACAACAAGAGTGCATTTTTTCCGTCAATAGCATTCTCTTGGACAGTTAGCAGAGAAAAATGGATGAAAGATATCGAGACAATTTCAGACATGAAGCTTCGTTTGTCTTATGGTCGTACGGGTAGTAATCCTATTGCTCCTTATCAATCACTTGCATTATTGACCCCAACACGTTATAATTTTAATGACCAATTAGTCACTGGTTTTTACGAATCAAACTTAGCTAATGATAATTTAACTTGGGAAACTACCAACCAGGTAAATGCGGGTCTTGATTTAAGTATTTTAAAATCAAAAATCAATTTTACAATTGATACGTATTACAAACTTACAGACGATTTACTCCAAAACGTAAGGTTGGCTCCATCAAACGGTTTTGCTTCCATTGTAGACAATTTTGGTCAAGTTGAAAACAAAGGAATCGAAATTGCTGTAAACGCTACTGTCATTGATAATAAAGATTTTGGTTGGAATGTAGGTACAAACTTTTCGCTAAACCGAAATAAATTAGTAAGCTTAAATTCTAACCTACAATTCCAATTAGGACCATCAGTAGGATTTTCAGAAGCCAACCCAATTATGTTTATGGAAGGAATGCCTCTTGGAATTTTCTGGGGAGCTCAAACAAATGGAATTTACAGAGATTGGGATGAGGCTATTGCTAGCGGAATTAGTGGTGCTGCCCCTGGAGAAATTAAATATGTAAATAATCATGTTGATGTTGATGCTGACGGAAATCCATTGGCTATCCAAGAAATCAATTTTGAAGATTTTGTGCAAATTGGAGATCCTAACCCAGATTTCACTTTTGCTATTACAAATAATTTTAGATATAAAAACTTCGATGCTAGTTTCTTATTTACAGGTCAACGAGGTGGCGATTTGTTTTGGGTAGATTCTTGGTCTTTACTTGGAAACAACAACAGCCGAAATGGATTAAGGTCAGCGGTAAGTGAAGCGTGGCAGGCACCCCTAGATGTCGATGTAGCTACCGGAACCGTAACATTTAACCCAGCAAGCGGCAATATGGACGGTGCTGTACATCCTGCTGCTTTAGCAGATGCAGGTAATAGAGCTTTACCCTCTGATAGACAAGTGTATGATGGTTCATTTCTGCGATTGAAAAACGTAAATATTGGGTATACCCTAAACTTTAAAGGAACCACTAGCTTACGAATTTATGGTGCAGGACAAAACCTTTTAACATGGACTGACTATCCCGGTTTTGATCCAGAAGCTACTTCTTTCAACAAAGATCCACAGCGTAGAGGTGTTGATTTTGGTGGATATCCTGGCGTGAGAACGTACTCTTTAGGTTTGCAATTCAACTACTAAAAGAGATAATGACTGCAAATAAAGTGGTGCTAAATTATATTTTGAATCACTCAAGAGAATGTCAGTTACGTTTGAATTATATTTGCAAGATAACAAGTATAAAATAGTTTGCAAAATGTGCATAACCTGAATGAGATGCAAACCCATATCAAAATAGTCCAACCGAATTGTTATAGAGAAACAAAAAAAAATAATAAAAAAATATACACATGAAAACACTTTTTAATATTAAAAAAATCCTAGTTGTAGGAGTTGCATTCTGGTTTCTAGGATGTGATGCGGTATTAGATGAAGAACCCGTAGGGCTTATTGGTACTGATTTTTTCTACCAAAATGAAAATGATGCTTTAGCAGCCTTAAACGCCGTGTATGCGGATTTAAAAAATGGTAACGGTTATTATCGCCAAACATTTTTATCAAACCTCTTTGGAGCTTCTGATCAAGGTACTCCAAATGCCGGACGACACGGAAGTTTTAGACGAGGTACAATTGAAAATACGGATCCTAACTTACCATTACTATGGACCGAAATTTATATTGGTATCAAAGATGCCAACAATGTAATTGCTCGAGTTCCAGAAATTCCGGTCATGGACGAAGAATTACGAAATAGAGTATTGGGTGAAGCTAAATTTCTAAGAGCTTTAAACTATTTTAATTTGGTTCGTTGTTGGGGAGAAGTACCTCTTCGACTTACACCAGTAAAACCAGGCGAACCCGGTTTGCCAAAATCACCAATTACTGATATTTACGCTTCGATTATCGATGATTTAAAGTTCGCAGCCGAACATTGCTGGGGATTTAATGAGGTACGAAACGGATACAGCAATAATATTGGTCGTGTTACCAAAGCTTCCGCACACGCTATGTTAGCAAAAGTGTATATTCAAATTGCGTCATCAAAGAGAACCGCTTCAGAGGGAATTTTAGGTAATGCAAGGTACACAGCCATGCCAGAATCAGCACAGACCTACTACCAATTGGCCAAAGAACAATGCGATTTGGTCTTAGGGCAAAGTGGTTATGCGTTGGTAACCAATCTTACCGAGTGGATTGCATTATTTGATGCTAAAAATGGTAACAATGCCGAAATGTTATTCGAAATTCAAGGTTCTTCAATTGTAGAACAAGGTACAGCGGTATCAAACTTGTTTAGTCCAAGAAATGCTGGCCTTTCTGGTGGTGGTTTTGGAGGAACTAATGCGTTTATGCCTACTTTTATCAATAGTAACATGGACAAAACAGATATTAGATTCCAAAATTCAATTATCAAAGAATTTACTGATGAAACAACTAAACATGTGCTAAATACAACAAGCACAGGTTATCTTCGAACAAATATCAAAACTGGAGCTGCACTTAGTGTGCTTACAAGAGTTTTTACTTCGAAATATATTGACAGAGACGCTACAACAGAATACACAAGTCAACAAAATTGGCATGTTATTCGCTTGGCTGATGTTTATTTGATGCGTGCTGAAGCTCTTGCTGAAATTTCAGGAACACCAAGTGCAGCAGAACCTGATTTGAATGCGTTAAGAAGTAGAGTAGGGATGCCAAATTTCAATACGTCAGGAATGTCAATGGATACATTTAGAACAGCGCTACTCAGAGAACGTTCGGCTGAATTATCTGTTGAAGGCCATCGTTTTTTCGATATTACGCGAATGGGAGTTTACGATCAATTATGCAGAGCTGCTTATGGCAATGCTGATGGTGCTCGTCAACCTGAAGATTACACTTGGCCGATTCCTTTAGTGGAAAGTTCTGCAAACGAAAATATTGACTAAATAAATTAAATTATGTACTACCATCGCCTCTGCTTTTTGTTGCTCTTTTTCGGAACAAGTTTATGTGCCCAAGAAAATAAAAACGGTAAACCAAATGTTGTTTTTATCATCTCAGATCAGCATAAAGTGGAAGCGTCTGGAGCGTATGGCAGTACCCTTGCCAAAACGCCAAACATAGATGAGCTGGCAAAAACAGGAGTAAAGTTTAACTATTGTTATACTCCTGCTCCTGTTTGTGCTCCTGCTCGTGCTGCCTTAATTACGGGCATGAATCCTTATGCCAACGGAGCTATCTATCACAAAGCTCCTGTAAAAATGCCCGACGGAAGTATTAAAAATTTAGGTAGTGGTTTCTTGCGAGAAACAGGTTATCATAAAGGTATAGTAACACTCGCTGAAATTTTTAAACAACAAAACTATACCACAGCTTCACCTGGTAAAATGCACGTGCATGGTGAACTTCAAAAAAATGTAGATGACGATCATAAAGAAGGAAATTTTATGGGATTTGACGAAATCAGTGTCCGGTATTATACCCATTTTCCAGGAGGTCATTACGAAGATGAAGTAGGAGAAGACACTTATATGAGGTACCGGCAGTTTAAAAAATACAACGATATTTTTAAAGGTGGTGCCGACGACTTTAACCTGTTTTACGAACCCACTCTTGTGCAGTCTGATGAAGATAATTTTGATATGGTAGTGGCTAAAAAATCGGTCGAGTTTATTGAAAAGCGTGCCACAGACGGAAAAAATTTCTTTCTTCATGTAGGTTTCGAAAAACCACATCCGCCTTTAACTACCACCAAAAAATATTTGGACATGCATAAGCCGGAAGATTTTACATTGCCGGTAACAGCTAGAGATTGGATGACTAAAGGTCGGTATCCTTGGGTGCCAAATTGGTTGCATTCAAATATTCACAACGATGCTCAAAAAGCACAAAACGTTATGGCGGCTTATTATGCTTGTGTAAGTGAAGTGGACGATATGGTAGGTCGGGTTATAAAGTCGTTAAAAGATAACGGATTGTATGAAAATACGATTATCATTTATACTTCGGATCACGGTGAACATTTATTTGAGCATGGATTGATGAATAAACATAATATGTACGAAGCTGCCGTAAACATCCCTTTCATTATCTCTTATCCTAAATTGTTTAAACAAAATGCTGTGAATAATTCGATTGTGAGTTTGATAGATGTAATGCCTACCTTAGCTGAGTTGATTGGTGGAAAAACTCCCGAAACAGCACAAGGAACTTCTCTTGTAGAAGCGTTAACAAAAGGTACAGAAATCAAAAACAGAGCTGTCTTTTCTGAATTTAGAGGTGCGGCTTATCAATTATTACCTAACGAAAAAAACGTACCTTCCCGAATGATGCGATGGGAAGATTATAAATTTGTGTACACCCACGGAATCATTGATCAGCTGTATAATATCAAAGAAGATCCAGACGAGTTAAACAATTTAATTTTTGATGAAAAACACAAAGAGGTGTATCAAAGCATGAGATTCCAGACCTTGGCCGACTGGCGATTTCAAGAGTATACACCGCTAACTGTATCCTTAGAAGGTAAAAAATTGAAATGGAACAATGAAGAGTTCAGTACTTTTTCAGTGTATTTCTCTGAAGAAAATGCTATTCAAAAAGCAAAAATAATTCGTTCAAACAGTGCTGAAAATAATTTTAATGCCCCCAAAAAAGGTTTTTATTGGGTGATAGCGCATCCGAAATTAACTAAGACATCTGATTTTTATGGAAAAAACGTACCTGTTGCAGTAGAAAAATACTCTTTTGTTTTACCTGTTTCTGATGCAACTAGAGTATTCTAATTAACGTGAGTTCTATAAGAAAGGTAGACATAATTTATTGATTTAGAATTCCTAAAAAATGAATAGCAGATAAATTTTGTGAAACGTAGTGTATTCTTTGTGTATTTAGTGTGATAGTTTAATTTTTTTGTAACACAAAGGCCACGAAGAAGTGATAAAAACTTTAAAGTGTTTCAATAGCAAATTTATATAAATCGAACTCACGTAATTAATTCAATCCAACGGTATGCTCTTCAATAGATGTACGGGTTTCAATACCTTTCTCTTAGGGTTTATGGTCTTTTGTTTCTATCAAAATAGCGTAGCACAAGAGACTTTTGTATACAAACAAATCGATGGGTTTCAGTTGTGTATGGAAATGCATAAACCACCCGGTTGGTCGCCTTCAAATACTTACCCCGCCCTTTTGTTTTTTTTTGGCGGCGGGTGGACTAAAGGTTCTATGAAACAATTCGAGCCACATGCGAAATATTTTTCCAAAAGAGGAGTCGTATGTTTTTTAGTAGATTATCGAGTTGAAAGCAGGCACAAGTCCAGTATTTTTCAATCCGTACAAGACGCAAAGTCTGCCTTACGTTACATTAAAGAGCATGCTAATGATTTAGGTATTGATCCTTCAAAAGTAATTGCATCGGGCGGTTCCGCTGGTGGACATCTTGCTGCAGCATCTGCGTTAATAAACGACTACAATGAAATTACAGATGATCTAGAAATAAGCTGCAAGCCCAATGCACTGGTTCTTTTTAATCCCGCAATCGACAATGGTCCAGCCGGAGTAGGGTACCCAAAAGTTAAAGAATCTTTTAGTTCCATATCGCCATTGCACAACATTAGAGCAGGAGCGCCACCTACACTTATTTTTTTAGGAACTCACGATAGCTTAGTTCCGGTTGAAACCGCAAAGTATTACGAAATGGCTATGAAAAAAACGGGCAACGAGTGCAAACTTATTCTATACGAAGGAGAAGAGCACGGTTTTTTTAACTACACCAATTTCGAAAATTATAAAAGTACCCTACTCGAAATGGATGCTTTTTTACAGTCTTTGGGCTATTTGAAAGACATTCCAAAAGTAGTAATCGATTAATTTCCGTACAAAAAAGTAATGCAAAAATGAAAGAGACACCAAGGAAAAAGCCGTTACTACTTCTTTTGCAGATGGTTTTTTATCTGTGCATCAGTCCTTTTTTTGCGCAAGAAAAACCCAATATCATTTTTATCCTTGCCGACGATTTAGGATACGGAGACCTGAGCTGTTACGGTGCTAAAGATGTACAAACTCCTAACATTGATTTACTGGCTCAAAATGGAATTCGCTTTACACGTGCTTACGCCAATAGCACGGTTTGTTCGCCCAGTCGAGCAGCAATTCTAACAGGAAATTATCCTGATCTTGTGGGTGTTCCGGGTGTTATTAGAGAAAAGCCAACGAACAATTGGGGAAATTTAATAAACGATATCGCCACGCTACCGCTCAAACTTAAGAAGCAAAAGTACCATACAGCCTTGATAGGAAAATGGCATCTGGGTTATCAAAATCCTGATCTTCCTAACGCTAGAGGTTTTGATTTTTTTAAGGGATATCTAGGCGATATGATGGACGATTATTATACCCATCAGCGAGCGGGTATCAATTGGATGCGCGAAAATCAAAAAGAAATTAGAGCACAAGGCCATGCTACTGATGTATTTACCGATTGGAGTTTAGCTTATCTTGAAAAGCAACATAAACAAAGGCAACCTTTCTTTTTATTTTTAGCCTACAATGCACCGCATGATCCTGTTCAACCGCCTAAAGATTGGCTGGCAAAAGTAGAAAAAAGAGCACCCCATCTCACTCCAGAAAGGCAAAAACTAGTCGCCTTAATCGAACACCTCGATTTTAACGTAGGTCGGATTATATACCAACTCCAAAAAATGCAACTCGATAAAAATACGCTTATTGTTTTTACGTCGGATAATGGCGGTGCTTTAAAATACGGAGCGAGTAATCTGCCGTTCAAAGGTGGTAAAGGCGATTTCCTCGAAGGCGGAATTCGTGTGCCTTGTATCGTACAATTACCTTCGCAGAAAACAAGTAAAATAATTGAACGCCCCATCATGTTGATGGATTTTTTTCCAACTTTTGTTGAAAAAGCTGGTGGAACAGTTAACCCTAATTTGCCAGCCAGAAGCATTGACGAACTTTTAAATAAAACCGTAAATGAAACGCCCCGAAATATGATTTGGATGCGAAGAGAAGGCAACAAATTCGGCGGAAATTCATACTATGCGGTATCAGATGGAACAATCAAAATATTGCAGAATAATCCATTTGTAACCTATCAAATGTACAACCTTTCTAAAGATGCAACCGAAGCAAAACCGTTAGAGGAAACAGTTGAAAGTCAAACTTTGTGGACTTTCTTATTGCAACACATTCAAAATGCAGGAAAAATCCCTTGGCAATAAGGGTGTGGGTTGCTTTTGACTAGATTTTCAACCTATTTGAACATTTAAAAAACATGTGTTTTTTTAAGACAATGGTATCTTGCATCATATTTGAATTAATAATTAAACTGCGATAAAAATGAAAACATTAAAATTATTAACCTTATTTTTTGCATTGCTTGTAACTATGAGCGGAAATGCACAAAGTCCTGAGAAAAAAGCACAAAAATTCACAGACGAAATTACCAAAGTGTTAGAATTGAATGAAGCGGACTCGAAAGCGATTTATCAAATTCAACTTGAGCGTTTTACCGAGATGGCGGATATTCAAAAGAAACACGCGGATGATCCGGATGCAAAAAAAGAAGCTACAGACGCTCTCGGGAAAAAAGTATTCAATAAAATGAAATCTGTCTTGGGACAAGAACGTCAGAAAAAATGGAAAGAGTACAAGGATAATAAATAATTAGGTTTGGTTTCGATTATTCGGTGGTGAAAGTAGTCATGAATTTTGCCACTGGATTTTCGTTCCACGTCAGAATAGTATTCTTTATGCATTCCAATATTTCCAAATAAACTTTTTCAATAATTCAAAAAAATTACCTTTATGAAAAGAATTTTTACTTTACTATGTATTGCTTTTGCAACTCTCGCATCGGCACAAACAGTGAGCATCCAAGGTGGAGCCACTTATCCAACTATTGCTGCGGCAATAACAGCTGCTTCTGCCGGAGATGTTATCTTAGTGTCAGGAGTTTTTACAGAATCTATTACCATCGACAAAAGCATCACTTTACGTGGCACGAATCCCGCAAACGATATAGTGCAAGCGGCAGCTGCTGCTTCGAACAATGGTACAGGTTCACGCGTTCTTAGTATTGGTGCTCCTGCAGCTGCTGCGTTAAACGTTACAGTTGAAAATTTAACCATCCGTCATGGTAACGCAAGCGCCAACGGAGGTGGTATCAACGTGGATAAAGTTACGGGACTTGTAACCTTACGTAACCTTAATATTACTAATAATTTTAGTACACAAAATGGTGGTGGGCTTGGAATAGCAGGGTCAAACGTAAATGTTATTGGTTGTTCTATCCAAAACAACTCTTCATCTTTAGATGGTGGTGGAGTTATTGCAGCACCTAATAATGCTTCGGCTGCAAGCTCGGTAGTGAATTTTACACGTTCTCTAATCAATGCCAATACGGGTCGTAACGGCGGAGGTATGTATTTAAATGGTAATAACAACTTCGGAAACAATTATACATTGACTGTAAATGTTGAAAACTCAACCATTTCTAATAACACTGCATCAAGCGCGTCAAGCGGTAACGGTGGTGGTGCTATTTTTACAGCGGCTGCTTTCTGGACCACTACTGCCGGTGGCGATGGTGTTTCAGGAAACGTTACCCTTCGTATGGTTCACGCTACTGTATTCAATAACACACATGCGGCAGTTCTCAGAGCCGGATTACGTTTTGCGGGAGTAGTTAATGCTTTAACCAATTTTAGCGCATTCAACTCGATTATTGTAGCCAATAATGATATTGCAACCAAAGCATTAAACTTTCAGAACACTAATACTACCAATGTGGTAAACTGTATCTTAGGAGGTTTAGAATTAGCACCAACATTAGTAGACGATTTAGCCAAGAATAACCTTAAAGGCCGAACTGCTACACAAGCGGGTTTAACAGGTGTGTTGTCTAATCAAGGTGGTGCAACTTCAGTTATTGATATCACAGCGTCATCAGCAGCGGATGATTATTGTACTGCCGTTACAGGAATTACAATCCCAACGGTTGATCAAAGAGATTACACACGCGAAGGCGTAAATGATGCAGGAGCTTTTGAAGTAGGTGGAGTGCTTTCAGTACAAAATCCAGCACTTTCTGCCAATGATTTTATGGTTTACCCAAATCCTGCCAATGATGTATTGTTTATCAAATCGCAAAACAGCATTTCAAAAGTAACGGTTTATGACCTTACAGGAAGAACAGTTTACCAATCCAATACGTTTGACCAAAGTATCAATGTATCGAACTTAGCACCAGGCATGCACTTGCTTGAAGTAGAAAGCGAAGGACAAAAGGTAACTAAAGCCTTTTTAGTAAAATAGTTTTTTGTTTGAATCGGAAGCTGAATTAATAAGTCAGGCCCTACAGCAGGACTTTTAAGTCGGCTTCCTTTTTTACTTTTTTACAGGTTTTGTGCCATCGTAGTAATAGGATTATCTACTAAACAGCCTCATAACCTGATTTTACTTCTTACTGTTTTAGACTACTGCACCAATCGAACTTAACCGATTTTATTTTCTTTGGGAAAGTGCTGTAAGTAGCCATTCTATAACGTTTTTGACCCTTTTAAAATAAATGCCAAAATTACCGCTGCAGAAGAACAACACTTTTTAACGTTTTTAGCAGCAAAATACCTAGTAAAACAGTAGTCTTTAGTGCCGTATTTTTAAAGAAAATGGTACCCGTTTCCTCAAGGGAACTTAATTTTATACCCTTAGCAGTTATGAAATCCAATTATGCTAACCCCAACCAAAATTGCAGTGTACTCCTTCTTTTGATACTTTTTTGTTTCTTAGGAAGTGGGAGAATTGTGGCACAGACCGTCAATATTTTAGGTAATCCTTATGGTGGAAATCCTTATCCTTCCATTTCGGCTGCTATTGTAGCCTCAACTGATGGAGACGTTATTTTAATTAGTGGGATGCACACGGAAAGTTTATCCTTTTCTAAAAACATCACCTTAAGAGGAGATGATCCTGTAACCGATATTATACAAGCGGCTACTAGCCCAGGAACGGGTGGCACTGGAAGCCGTGTGATTACAGTAAACCCGACGTCTGGGAATATAACTATAGAAAACTTAACCATCCGTCATGGTAACGCATCCGTTAATGGCGGCGGACTCTTTTTGGATAAAGTTACGGGACTTGTAACCTTGCGCAATTTAATAGTGACCAACAACACTACAACTACAAACGGAGGTGGTATTGCCTTTGCAGGTTCAAATGCTTTGTTACTGAACAGTACTGTGGCCAATAATACTTCTGTACTAGATGGTGGTGGAATTCTGGCCGCACCAAACAATGCTAGTTTGATGAGTAATGTAGTTACTATCACACAATCATTAATTAACGCAAATACGGGACGGAACGGTGGTGGTATTTTTATTAATGGAAATACCACTTTTGGAGATAACTATAAAATAGATATCAACATCGAAAACTCCACAATATCCAACAATGTGGCGTCAAGTCAAAGTATTGGACTTGGTGGCGGTTCTATTTACAGTAATTCTTCTATTTGGACTACAACAGCAGGAGGAGACGGCGTATCAGGTAATGTGACCTTAAAATTAGTTCATGCTACGTTGTACAATAATTCGCACGCCGCTCCTGCCAAAAATGGAATAGTATTCGGCCCTACTGCAGCAACTTATTTTAGTGCTTACAATTCGATTATTGTAAACGCTAATAACGCTACTAATAGAGCGATAAACTTTTTAAATGCTGTAACCTCTAATGTTGTCAATTGCATCTTGGGTGGTTTAGAAAATGCTAATACCACTTTTTTAGATGAACCAACTCGAAATAACACAAGAGGGCGTACCGCAGCGAATGCAGGTTTAGGTACTACACCCACTTTGACTAGTTTGGGAGGTAGAACACAAGTATTTCCAATTGCTGAGGTGGGATTATTCGACGGCATCAACTGGTGTACAGCCGCCACAGGAATTTCAGTACCTAGCGTAGACCAAAGAGGTTTTACGCGAGAGGGAGTTGCAGATGCGGGATCTTATGAATTGTTATCCTCAAAATGGACGTCTGAACAAACTTGGACTCCTGCGGCTCCTGATAATTTATTTACAGAAGCAATTATTGAAGCACCCTATGATTCAGCTGTCCACGGTGGTGGTTTTTTTGCGTCTAAACTAACTGTAACACCTACAGGTTCTTTTATACTTAGAAGTGGTCATAATATCAGAATAACAAATGAAATAGTTAACAATTCTAATTTAGGTCCTGATGGCTTTATTGTCGAAAATAATGCTAATCTCAGACAAGATAACGGTTTAGCTATAAATGTTGGAAGTATTAAAGTAATACGTAAAAGTAATCCTCTGATGCTTTTAGATTATACTTTATGGTCGAGTCCCGTGGAGAATCAGAATTTATTGGCTTTTTCGCCTAATACGTTGCCTAATCGTTTTTATAGTTATGATAGTGCAACTAATTTTTATACTCAAGTTACTCCAAGTACAACAGCTTTTTCCATTGGAAAAGGTTATTTGATTCGAATGCCAAATAATCACCCTACAACACAAACTACTTGGGACGGAATTTTTATAGGAAAACCCAATCTAGGAGAGATCAATGTATCTTTGTCATCAAACCCAGATCCAAATAATCGATATAATTTAGTAGGAAATCCTTATCCTTCTCCTATAAGAATAACTACTTTTGTTAATAGTAATAGCGGTAAAATTACCGGAACTTTGTGGTTTTGGCGTAAAACCAATAGTACTACAAACCTAACCGTATATCCTACTTGGAATGGTGGTACATTTACTGGTAACAACGAACCTCACGGAAATCCAGATCCTGACCCTACCGTAATAAGAACTGGTCAAGGTTTTTTTGTACAAGCGGTCGAAAACCCACCAGGACCATTGGTTTTTAACAATGATATGAGATTTATAGCCGAAAACACCGATCAGTTTTTTAAAAATGCAAACCTTCAGGAAACCAATGAAAACCCAGAACCAAGTATAGAAAAACACCGAATTTGGTTGCATTTAACAAACAGTTCGGGGACTTTTTATGAGCAAGCCATCAGTTATATCAACGGGGGTACTGCCGGTGCCGACTTGTATGACGCACCAAGTATCAACAGTGGTAGTATGTTGTTTAATTCTCTGATTGCCAATGCACCGTATCAGTATGTGATACAGAGTCGGCCTTTGCCTTTTGATGTCAATGATGCCGTACCTTTGGCTTTACAACTTGCTAATTCAGGTGCTTACACCATTTCGGTACACCAAAAGGATGGTTTATTTGCCGAAGGGACTCAAGCTATTTACTTGAAAGACAATTATACCAATACGTTTTTTAATCTAAATCAAGGAGCTTATGCTTTTAATGCTGTTTCGGGTAGTTTTAACGACCGATTTGAAATTCGATTTGTAGACAGTACGCTATCTACCCCGGTAGTCAACTCGAATCAGAACGATGCGGTAGTGTATCAAGACCCTCAAAATCAGTTGGTGGTAGAAGTGTACAATTCTAGCATTAAAGCGGTTTCGGTGTACGATTTGAGTGGCAGACTTTTATTAGAAGGTTCGCCTAAAAATCAGTCGCGGTTTGTAATGAGTTTGAATGCCTTATCTAATCAGGTATTGCTGGTGCAGGTAGAAAATACAGATGGAGTAGTGGTAACAAAAAAAATAATGCGATAATGAAGAACGCCTTTTTGAGAAAAACCATCGTGTGTAGCCTATATTTGTTTTTGTTGGTAGCCAATAATGCGCTTTCCTTTAGTCAATCAACTAATCCGCCACCTCCTGGACCGGGTAATAATACCGGAAATGGCGACTTAGAGTCGACCGAAGCTTTTGTAAACAGCCCTTGGTTGGTGATGCTTTTGGTTTTGGCTGGAATGTGGTTTGCTTATGCACGGATGCAAAAGGCTAGTGAAAAAATAGAAATTCGTAGATTGTAAATCATTCTGCACTTAAAAAGGCAAGAGTAGGCGTTCATGAACCAATGAAGGCTTACTCTTGTTTCTTTTTGTTGCAAAACGGTTGCAACATTAATCGGTTATTGCAAGGATTTTTGGACGGTATATTTGACTATAATTTAAACCCGTTCGAACAATTTCAAAACACGAATCACAACACAAAATGGTATTTTTACGCTGTTTTACTCATCGAAGGCCGAACAGTACCTTTGTGTTGAATGGATTTAAAAGTTTACTTTTGAGGCGGAAGCACTTTGATTTTTATGGTGTAGTGATGCGTGAGGGAATGCAGTGGAGCTCTTTTTGAGGCCCGTCCTGAAAGGCTGGCCTCAAAAAAGCGGGAACGGAATGCCCGACCCAACTCTTGCATTTGGGCAGCGTCCTGAAAGGCGTGGCCCAAGTGCAAGAGTTGGGGCACGCCCAAAAACTTTTAAAGTCCACTCTGACAAAAGGTATGAAATGATGGTGTATTGTGTAGCAGGTAGAGTGTTGTTAAGGTGATAAAAGTTGGCAACGGATGTAAGTAATACTGTTTTACTCGTAATAATTGGTTATTGAACATCTAAATGACCTTAAATTGTAGAAATATGAAATTTTTTTTTAGTACTGTTTTTAGTTTTATTAGTTTTTTAGCGGCGGCACAAATTAAGGGTCGTGTGGTTAATGCTGCCGATCAAAGTCCTGTAGAATATGCCTCAGTGGCCTTATTGGATGCCAATAATAAAATCGTTACCGGTGTGGTGAGTAACGAGCGGGGCGAATTTGTGTTACAAAATGTGGCGGCAGGAACGTATTTCTTGG
>Ga0075176_1950220_pt1 | contig 15221 bp, 4 predicted proteins | sample JI81BgreenRNA_FD_77311 | JGI IMG/M metagenome (GOLD analysis project Ga0075176, IMG submission 77311) | Metatranscriptome of wastewater effluent complex algal communities from Wisconsin, to seasonally profile nutrient transformation and... | ecosystem: Engineered > WWTP > Effluent > Algae...
TATAATCAAAATTTTGACCAAAATTTATGCCTTATGCGTTTCCCACTCCTCCCTTTTGTTTTTATTTTATTTTTTTCTTTATCTCCAGCTCAACAACTTCATACTTGTGGTAGTGACCATTATTTAGAGCAACACTACAAAAATGAGCAAAAGGCGAGGCAAAGTTTTGATACTATTAACAAGCGATGGGAAACCTATTCAAAAAGTAATACAAACGATTGGTTGTTGCATGATAAGCAAGCACGAAATCCATCACTTCCCATAAAAACTGTAAAAGTTGTTATTCATGATATTTCTGCAAATAATCAAATTTCAAGTTTTTTAAATGGTGGCAACACCTCTACTATTAGCGATTATCAATATATAGTAGACAAACTTAATTATTACTTTTCTGGAGCAAATCCAGCTTCGGTAATTACAACTAATCCAGATACTACGCCAGTTGACACGAGGATTCGATTTTGTTTAGCACAAACTAAGGCAAATGGTGATGCCTATACGGTAAATGATTCTCGTCGGTTTAACCCCTACTCTAATCAAGTAGATATTAATGACTATAACGCCATTGTTTCCTTAATTGGCACCACTAATTCGCCCACTGATTTTCCTTCGACTCACTATTTAAATATTTATATTATTGATCAAGTCTCACAGGGATACAGTGGATTTGCTTCCATGCCACAGTCACATGGCTTGGTAAATGATGGAATATTTGTAGTTAGAAGTACAGTTCAAAATGATGTCAATATTGATACAAATATTAAAGTTTTAGTACATGAAGCGGGTCATTATTTTGGTTTATTTCACGTTTTTGGAATTTGTAACATTACAGCTATAAATAGTTTAACAGTAAATAATTATAATCCATGTTCTTGTGATAATTTTAATTGTTATTTTAATGGAGACATGGTTTGTGATACACCTCCTAGTATGATGAATCCAGCAGGCTATATAGCTCCTGGGATAGTTAATACTTGTAATCCAACAGATGGGATAAATGATATGAAACAAAATTTCATGGATTATGGTGTCCAAGAATATTTATGTCATTTTACCCCAGGTCAAGTTGCTAGGATGCAGTTTATGATTGATGAAGCAACAGGTCCGAGGAGGACTCTTTTTGATGTCAATTCGAGCTGTACAAGTTGTACACTTTTTGATGGATGTAATTTTGCGATAAATTCAAGTTTACCCCCAACTTTACGTGGAGACCGCATTGAGTTTTATTTGAATGGACAGGTATTACAGTTTACAATAAATAGTTCTTGTAGTATTAATTTAAGTACTACTACGCAAATAAGTTGGACTTTACAAAATGCCAATAGCGGTGTTGTTTTGAATCAAGGGATTGGAATGTCCTTTTCGTTTTTGAGTGCATTGGGTGTAGGGAACTATCGTTTGTTATTGAAAATTACTTCTGTAAGTAATTCGGATTGTTTCCGTGATGTTGTTTATGATTTTACAGTTAATCCTGACACCACTAATCTTAGTTGTAATCTTGTTCCTAACTCAAATGCTATAAGCAGTTGGACGAATGCACAATGGGAATTAATTTCTGTTGTCAACGGCTGGAGTATTCAAAATAATATTTACCCGATAGGTTCAGTTCAAGCTAATCAAAGTCAACCTAATTTTAATTCCTCAGGTTTTGATGTTATTTCAGTAACTAACGGACCAGTAGTGGGCCCAATGGGAATGAACTTAGTTCCACCTACCCCAAACATTCAACGTATTTTTCGAGTAGGGATGACTAACGGTGGTGGAGGTAAAGCTTTTTATGCTAAAAAGACCATAACAATAAATAGGAATAATTGTAGATTTAAAGTGTGGTTTTTAGGAGCGACTCAAGGTAGTAAAGCAAATACTCAATTGCCGTTTCATAATCTAACTGTTGATTTGGTTAATAAAAACGATGCTGCTTTTGGGCTATTAACTCAATATAGATATCATAGTCCTCTTGTTACTTCATCAGCTTCCAATCCAATTACTCAAGGATTAAATGATACTGGAGGTAACCTCTTCATTTATACTAAAAATGGTGTAAAGAATACATTGCTTTCACAAGTTTATAACAGTTCACTTTCAGATTTTACCCAAATAGGTGGATTTCGATGTATGACTCAATGGAAGTCTTTTGAATTAGATTTTAGTGACTTTGTTGATTTAACTTCAGATACCGAAATCACCCTCACCTTTTTTTCTCATTCAAATACAGCTGCTAACGCCCTTCAGGAATCATTCTGTTATTATGGATTAGAATGTTTGGGGGGAGGTGTCCCTAGTAATTTTGAATTGGATGTGCAAAATATATCACAACCCTGCCAAGTTTCTGACCGTAATTGTGTCTCTTTTCGGTTGCCAAGTTTGGAAGTCGACACTTTTTCTTTACAAACACCACAGCCTGGATTTTTACACCATGTTACGGTTTATGAAATTATCGGTGGAGTGCCTAGTCCAGCCCCATCAGCGACTGTAACCATTACAAATGATGGATTAAATATTTGTTTGGATGATTACGAAATCAATAATAGTCTTGTTCCCTATAAAGATTTTCGTATTGTTTATCAAACGATGCATCAACTCATCGAAAAAGACTTTAGAGTACATCTTGGGTTTTACATGAATCAAAGTGTTTGTATGACTGGAGATACATTGGAATCTGCCACAGTTAATGGAACGCCTTTGACTTTGGTAAATGGAAGTATTCTTTTATGTGATACCTTTGATCTGCCTCTACTCAATTTGACAGACACCTGTGTCACAGGGGATGTAGAATATCAATGGTATTATAAAAATGAAATGGGACTTAGTTTCATTATTCAGGGAGCAACGGGTGCTTCTTTACAACTGACTCATATTCCACAAGCCAATTTCAATGTGTCGGCATTAAATACAGATTTTAATTTTAGTCCAGAGCATTGTGGATCTTATTATCGAAAAGTCAAATATAAAGATCCTTACTGTTGGCAAGACCGAACAAAGTCAAGTGAAGAGTTTAAAGTACTCTCAAGGGCACATATAAATTTTGGGTTTTCAACGGCTATTGATAATGACATTTGTAATGGCGATATGTATCAAGTTGTGATTAAAGATGCTCGATTGAACATAATGCCATTGTGTTATATTCCTGACACTTTCACAGGGTTAGATGTTCCAAATACTATTTTTGTTCAATTGTATGACCCTACGAGTAATCAATTAATTGGGCAACCTCAGGTTTTTAACTTTAATAATCAGTTGCCTTTTTTTGGGATGCCATTGGGGGACTTAACATTCAATTTTGATAATATAAACCCCAGCAATCCAAATCAGCCTTTGTTTTTTCAAAATGGAGCGACCAATTCATTCCCTATTGAAGTAGTTATTTACGGTACATATTTAGGTTGTACAATAAGTTATAATACCCATCAATATCCTCTTCAAGATATTTTTGTAAATCAGTCCGCTTTAGGGGGGCAAATCACAAAAGGATGTGGAATTACCTCTATAACAAGTCTTGATCCTGGATTTTCATTTGGTAATCAAAATGGATTATATGAATGGGAATATTCCTATGATAACATCACGTTTTTTACTATTCCACAGCAGTATTTGGCCACTTTATCTACTACTGATTACATTCCGTTTATTCAAAGTAATACTCCATTATATATTCGTAGAAAATCATTAGGTAATGGCAATTGTACCAATCCTCAATATAGTAATGTTGTTTTTGTAAGCTCAAATACAAGTTCTTCGGTAAGTTTTATAAGTTCGTCACTACCTAATTCTGTTTGTAAATATGGTCAGGCACCAACTCTACCTAGTGTATCCTCAAATGGTGTATATGGAATATGGATTCCTTCCACTGTGAGTGTAATACAATCGGGCACTTATACTTTTTATCCCTTGACGGGCTATTGTTTGCCATCATACATACATACCATCGCTCTAAATGATCCAGTGGTGCCTACTTTTGCTCCCATTCCTGCAATTTGTGAGGGTGGAACCATTAATTTGCCTTTTCAATCATTAAATGGTATTACTGGTACTTGGAGTCCAACGGTTAATAACACCCAAACGACAGTATACACCTTTCAGCCTGATTCACAATTTTGTGCTTTGACTGCTGAATTAGAAGTTATTGTGTATAATCAACAACAGCAACCCATTTTTAATTTACCAAATGCCATTTGTCCAGGAATGACCCCGCCAGTATTGCCTTCATTGTCTGTTAACCAAATTCAGGGTACTTGGTCACCACCGCAAATAAGTCTATCACAAGGCGGTTTATATACCTTTACTCCCAATTTTGCTGAATGTTCCACCACGTTAACTATTCAAATCGATTTGTTAAGCGATTGTAATTTTACACTTGATTATGGGAATGATGTGAATTGCGAGTTGTCAAACAATCCAAGACCTAATGAGTATGATACGGATATTTCCACTTCAAGTTGTCAACGGGTTTGTGCAAATAGTATATTGGATTACACTATTAATGGAGATAATTTAAATGCCATAGCTTTTATTGATTGGCAAGTTACTGGTGGACAACTTATTTCGCAAACTTCAAATTCTTGTCAAATTTCTTGGGGAAGTAGTCCTATGGGGCAGGTGATTGCCACCCTTCATTTGACAAATGGTTCAATATTACAGTATATCAAGTGTGTAGAAAAAGTTATTGCTCCTGTAGCAGATTTTACTATTTATTCAGGAGGACAAACTGATGCTGTTTTTGGATGTAGAAATAATCCTGTTTATTTTACCAATACCTCTACGGCAAATAATGGAAATTCTTTATTGTATTACAGTTGGAATTTTGGAGATGGTACTACTTCTAATGAATTTGAACCATCACATACGTACACACAATATGGCGTATTTACCATAACATTGATGGTGTTTAATGGTTGTGGTTGTGTCAGTAAAATTGAAAAAGAGATTCAGATTGTTAAAAGTAATATTACTTTGAATTGTCCTGCCGTTACATGTCAAAATTCGATTGAAACTTATCAAACGGATAGTCTGTTAGCGGGTTATTGTACAACTGTGAATTGGGTAGTTGATGGTGGAACTATAGTTTCAAGTACCAACAATAATACTCAGGTTTCAATTGAATGGAATAATCCAGGGCCAGATGGGTTTGGATATGTAAGTGTTTCAGCACCCGGTTGTGCGAAATGTATGAGTCGAATAAAGATCCCTGTTGTTTCAGAAACAGGAACCATTAAAGGCGATTCAAGCATTTGTACAAAAACGCAACAATCCTATAGTTTGCCTCAATGGCCTTCAACCGATTTTCAATGGACAATTGATGATGGAGGTACTGGAGCTATATTAATTACAACGAATGATCGAAACAGTGTTGTGATAAATTCTCAGGGCCCAGGGGTTGTTGTATTGCATTGTAGTTATGTAAACACTTTATTAGGGTGCAGTGGTACAGCCTCATTAGTCATTACTGTTGGTGATCGCCTACAGATTGATATGCCCAATGAATTATGTCAAGGATCATTTAATTATGAGTTTTATAACGATGCGGGTATTATTCATCCTATCACATGGCAATTGGATGGCCCCAATGGCTTTCAATCACAAGGCAATGGTGCTATCGTGTCAGAAAATTTGACAGAATCAGGAACCTATATATTATCAGTTATTGATGGGGAAAATTGTTTTCAACCTCGAATTTTTAAAGTTCTTGAATCGCCGTCTGCTCCAACAAGTATTGTTGGGGTGACGTCTACGGTATGTGCAGGTTTGCAGCAACTATTTAGCTGTGATGCATTGCCGGGATTTATTCCGCATTGGTCGGTAACCAATGGTGTCATTGTTGGGTCACCTTCTGGCCATCAAGTAACGGTTGACTTTAGCACTGATCCTTCTGTTTCTGAATATCAACTTTCCGTTTGGTATGAAGGCCCAACTTGTAATTCTTTACCGTATACGGTTACTTTATATCGATATACTCCCTCTATATTCTTTAATATTGATTCATTGGTGGCTTGTGGAAGTTCTTATTCAAATTTTTCAATCAATGAAACGGATATGGATTTTTATGAATGGACTATTATTCCTAGTTCAGCAGGGAGTGTTTCCAGTGGACAAAATACCAATGCTGTTACTATTTTGTGGAATCAAAATTCTGGTGCAACCATAAATCCACAGGTTAAACTAAGGGTTCGTAAATGTAATGTTGAAGTTTCGGACACTATGACAATTTCTGTTTTAGGTACACCTAATGTTATATTAAACCCTAATACTGATTATACAGTTTGCGCCAATGAACCTTTTCAAACTACTTTTGGATTCAGTGTAGGTACGCAATATGATCACTATACCATTGATTTTGGTGATGGAAGTATACCTGTAGATTACACTTTTGCACTAAATTCTACAAACAATTTTTCAATTTCACACTTTTTTCCACAATACACTCAAGGACAATCACAAATTAGTTATCCTGTTACTATGACGGTTTACAATCCTGGTGGGTGTTTAGGACAAAAGACGATTCATTTTAATGTTATTGTCTATACAGTGCCCATCGTGGAAATAAGTTATCCATCAAGTACAAGTTATTGTTTGCAATATGGATTGGATCCCTCAAATTACACTTGCTCTGTAATTATACAAAGTGGGTTTAGTGCCACCTATAGTGTACAGTGGTTTAAAAATGGATTGCCAATTTCTGGAAGTTTGGGAACTTCAACGACAATTAATTTTTCGGATTCTTCTTTATTAGAGGGCATTTATTATGTGCAAGTTACCAATCAAAATGGATGTGTATTTAATAGCGAGTCAATTGAAATAAATGAACATTGTCAACAATTTCCTGGGCCTAATGAGCAATGTACTTGCCCTTCAGAAATAAGTGTTACTACACAATGTGATTCGGTTTTGGCGATTTTAAATCTACAGAATACTTGCAACTTAGATCATATAGATTGGTTAATAAATCTAAATAATAATTACACTTCTGTATTCACAACAAATTCTTCTGCGATACCCTATAGTGTTCAAGATTTGAATCCTGGGAAATATACTATTAGGGCAGAGTTGGAATATGTTACCGCTACGGGTACTTGTAGACTTTCCAATACTAAGGAGTTTATTATTCCTTATAAAGCCGATTTGACGTATCTCATTGGGTGTAATTCAGGAGGCAATTATGCAGTAACACTTTTGGATCATTCGGAGGTTTACCCGTTGGCAGGAATCGGTCAATATGAGTTTTCCATAAACAATGGGCCATGGATTTCTACGGGGAGTGTTGATCATTTGAATTTGTCATTGGCCCCAGGGACCTATACCTTTGGGTTGCGGATAAGCCAAACCAATTACCCCTCGTGTACTAGCTATAAAACTGTAGAACTACCTGCTTTACCTAATCCCGATTTTACATTTGTGGGGCATTGTCAAAATCAAACTGTATTATTTACACCAGTCGATCAAACGCCTGGGAATCAGTATGAGTGGACTTTTTTAACAAGTATTAAAAATTTACAAATGTCCCCTAGTTTTGTTTTTACCAATTTTGGAGATTTTCAAGTTATATTAAAGGTAACTAACAAGTATGGATGTCAAACTACAATAACCAAAGAAGTAAGTATCGAAAGAGTTAATTTACAAGGATTCTTAACTGCAAGTCCTTCATTATCTTGTAGTGGAGTTCTTACAAATATCAGTTTCAATCCTTATGCATCTAATATTTTACCTTCCTTTTTTGAATGGTATTATTTGAATAATCCTGATTCTAATCCCCAACTATTGACAACAACCTCCGTTCCAAATTTAGAAGTTGCTTTGCCTGGAATTTATTTTGTTTATGTTTATAATCAAAATAGTTGTAGAGAAGTTATTAATCCTTCAGTAATTATAAAAAAAATACCCAAACCTGAGCCGCCGACCATAACGGGTGAAAACCTGGTTTGTGTTGAGACCCCTTATGAGTTGGCCTTAACTCCTTTGCCTTTATTGCATTATAGCTGGGAACTTAATGGTGTCCCAAGACCCGATTTGATTGATCAAACCACTATTACAGAGACACAAATTCAAGCTGGGACATACACCTATACGGTTCGTTCACGTTATGAATACTTCCCAGGCTATTTTTGCGAGAGTGAGGTGAGTACTTATGTCGTTACTGTCACAAACCCTCCATCTCCTCCTGTAATAGATGTACAGGTTATTTCTTGTAATCCCTATTTGGTCAAGTTGCATGTTGCCAATGTTCAAAATGGGGTATCCTACAATTGGAGTAATGGAATGGTTGGTTCCGATATTTTGGTTGAACACGACGGGGCACTTCTCGTACGAGCGGAATTGTTTAATTGTTCAGCAGAAAGTCAGCTTGATTTGCCACGCGATTTGACCAAGTTAAAATGGACTTTCCCTAGTGGATGTTTTGATGTTTGTAGTAAGCGTGAATTGGGATATTTGATTGGGCCAGGCGGGTATTTTAGCCATTGGAGTTGGTATGGCAATGGAATGTTACTTGATGAAGGGGATGATCTCATTTCAAATTTATCTCCATTAGAGTTGAATCAAGAGTATAGTTTGATACTCCAGGAGGGAAATTGCAGTACGACTTTGCAAACCGCTACAATTAAAGAAAAAGGATGTACAACATGCCCACTTGAAATTGTTGTTGACGAGATACGTTGTGTAAGCTCGGGTGCAGGAATGGTATACTCTATTACCATAACTACGATCAATGCCCATACCAATTATTTAAACGCCCAAATTAGTTTGGACGGCAGTTTTGGTTTTTTTGACACATCAACTCTGTTAATACCCCCTGGATCATCGCAACAGCTATTGTTATTACATGGTAACCCTACAAGTTCGGGAGCTTCGGTAATGTTTCAATTGGAGTCTATGTTTAAAGAGCAGCTATGTTATTCAGAGTTTCCAATTGTTTTACCTGCGCAGTGCACTGCTGATGCAATTTGTCCCGACCAATTACGTTATGAGGGTTATTCCTGTATTAATACATTAAGCGGTCCTCTATATCAACTGGAGTTTACAATTAATAATCCCAATCCCATAGCCGTACCTTTAACGATTACTCCAAGTATTGCAGGGTTAATTACGACTTCTGTTAATGCCTTGCCTTCTAATAGTTCTACGGTTACTTTTGGTTACTTACCTCAATCTAATCTCAATGGACAGCCAGTGACTTTTGCAATTTCAAGCAGTTTGCCGCCATTTTCGTGTAATTCAAGTTTTGAAGCACGGTTGTTGCCCCCCAATTGCACTGATCCATTGGACTGTCACATTGATGTTACCAATTTGACGACCCCTTGTATAGATGGTACTACTTTTGTCATGGGAGCCATTACTATGAGTTTAACCAACAACTCTTCAGTACCCATACAATTGTCATTTCATGTACCAGGTCAAGAACTAACTTTATCACAATCGCAGTTTACGTTACTCCCTGGAGTGCATACCCCGATTGTAATGTTGCCCAATGCTATTAATGGATTTACGGGAGGACAAGTTGTTTTGGAAATTATTGCATTCGACGGTGATCGTTATTGTACACAGCGTCTCGTTTTGGATATTGAGGTTTGTTGTCCCAATTGTAAAATCAATACGAGTATGTCTCCCTCAGAACCATTAGGCCATAATGTGTTGAAAGTAGCACCGAATCATGTTTTGGATTTTACAAAAATTTTCTATATCTTTGAGGGAGCCGTTGAGCAGGCTGTTGTTGACATTTATGATGTCGCGGGTAGAATTTTATTTACTCATCGACCACTTACGCAACAAGGTGCGTTTGATTTGGATTGTTCAAGTTGGTCTTCTGGGGTTTATTTTGTTGTACTTCGAATAGGACAGACGCCTTTGCTTTCAACCCCTATGATAATTCAAAAGTAGATTACTATGAGCCGTTTGTTTATTCTCGTTTGTTTGTTTTTTTGTACAACACTCCTTTCCCAAACCTTCCAATGGGGTCGTCGGGGGGGCGGGTTAAGCGCTATCCCTCAAGATCGCGAACAAGTATATAAAATTGCCACAGCACCTGACGGTACGGTGTATACTCTATCGGCGGTTGCCCCCGGGAATTTGAATATTGAGGGTAATGTTAAAACTTTTTTGGGAGACAACAGCACCAAATATGATGTGGCCTTAGCCAGTTTTGCTTGTGACGGCACCTACCGATGGTCACGAATCATTGGGGGAGCTGGTTATGAGTTAATCAACGGTTTAGAGGTTGATAATGCAGGAAACGTATATATATCAGGAAGGTTTGGTGGGTGTAGTGATACTTTACCTCCCAAAATAGATAACATATTCACTTTTTCGCAATTCCCTGTTCTTGATTGTAGCTTGCTTTTTATTGCTAAGTTTACTTCACAGGGAAATCTGGAATGGTTGCGTCGACCACAGCCTAGTACTGTTAGTCCTTCGGACGGTATAACTTACACTCTTGGAGCTGGAATGGCTTTATCGAATGATGGTTATTTGCATTGGTATGTGTTATTACCCCCGGGCACGTATGCCAATGGCGCCTTTGTACAAAATTATAATGGGCCTCGGTATTTTATCTTGCGGTATGACTTGCAAGGAAACTTTGTGGATGCCCTTTATTTGGACATGGATATTTTTATTGCACCAAAATTTTACCGTAATCCCAACAACGGGAAGTATTATTTTTTGGGTTCACGGTTTAGTAATCAAGACACGGTGATTGTAGCAGGACAGACGGTAACGCATTCGGGATACTTATTTTGTTTGGACAGCCAAGGTAATCTGGAATGGTTGCGCGAGAGTTCTTCTACCAACAATCCGACGGGTACAATTCATTGGTATGGTTTGGATTTTGATGCACAGGATAATATTTATTTTGCGGGAAATATGCTCGGTGGCGGTTTGGAATCGTTTATGGGTATAACTACTCCAACTAACCAAAATAACGCAGGAATATTAGTAGTTAAGCTCAATACTCAAGGTAATTTGGAATGGGGTAATGCCTCTCAAAAAGACGGAATCATGTCTGGTGATGTTGCAGTTAATGGTAATGATTTGTTTGTACTAACGGTTTGTCATGGTCCTACGTATCTTTGGCAAAATCAATCTATAACCGGACCGGGTACAAATCAAGGAACTGATGTGGTACTGGGTAAGTTTAATGCTACTTCTGGGGTATGTACGCAATTGATTCGTATTGTTGGCGACAGTGGATTTGATGATTCTGGGTCATCGCTACATTTTGATTCCTCGGGTGATTTATTGGTAGGAGGAGGATTTGGGCATCTATTGAACACGGGGAATCAATTGGAGACCAATAGTGCGCAATCGGATTTTTTTATCGCCAAGTACGGATTGTCTCCGTGTAGTTTATCGACGAATTCTTTTATGACAGAAGCCTTAACCGTAAGTCCTAATCCTGCACAGACCCATTTTACTTTGTCGGGAGGGCAAGCCATGCATTATACGCTTTACACCTTGACGGGCGGATGGGTTTCGGAAGGTGAACTCACAGCCGATTCAAGAACGGTATCGGTGGTGGGCTTGGCCCCAGGTGTTTATCTCTTGGCTCTTGAAACGGAAGGATTGCAGCAGACGGTGAAGGTGGTGGTGGCGCCTTAATGGTTGTCGGTTGTCGGTTGTCGGTTGTTGGTTGTCGGTATTCCCCAAAGGGGGAAAGGGTATTGGTTGTTGAAGAGTTACTGCTAACTGACCTTTGTGGGGAAATTGGTGGATGGTTTTCAGCTTTGAGTATTTAGCTATTCGTTACGAGAGATATTGAAACAATTTTGTTTTTTATAGTAACGTCAAAACAGCACATTTAAGCATTTTAGTTCAAAAGATTAATATAAACGCCTTCCAGAAATGTCAAAGCCAATTCATATAGTGCTACTTATTCAAGAAACAATTTTTCGTAAAGCAATATCACTTTTGCTTCGTCAAGGAGGTTTGGAAGTGCTGGATGACTTTAGCAATGTAAATCCCCTTATTTCAAAATTGCAATTTTCGTATCAATCTGTGGATTTGCTTTTAATGGATAAATCATTTTTTGCTACACTTGAATCAGAGCATTTACTTTCATTGTATCACATTTACCCCCATTTGCAAATTTGTGTTATTGTACCTGATGGCATTTCGCAATTTGAAATTAATAAGTTATTTCACAAAGGTGCGTCTTTTCTACTCAATGGCTCCTTGTCTCCTGAACAGTTTATTGTTTCTTTACGTACAACTTATGAAAAGAAAATACAGTCTTTCCATAAAAACTTACCTTTACGACCTTCACAACCCTTTGGCTTATATTCTTTTGATGAAAATGAATCAATCTCTTTATCCAATCGGGAAATAGAGATTATAAGGTTGTCTTGTTTAGAGTATAACTCTAAAGAAATTGCCTCGTTATTATACATTAGTAAGCGTACCGTTGATCAGCATCGTTTACGAATTATGGAGCGTTTTGGAAAGAAAAATTTTATTGGTGTTGTTTTGTATGCTGTAAAGCATAATATTTTGAATGTTAATGAAATTTAAGTTGTTATTTCAAAAGATTTAAAATAACATAGTTGAATTAGGACTTTTTGAAGGATCATCTCTTGAAGATTCACAAGTAATTAGTAATTGATAAATATTAACCGCCAATTAAATTTTTTTTTCCTTTTCTTTCTAAAAAAGACATGAAGACACAACGTTTACGGGTATTAAGTTAGCGACCTGTGGCCATGGTTTTACCGCAAAGGGGCAAAGGTTGCGCGAAGTTCGCAGTTTCAGTGAGCAGTGTTCAGTGTTCAGTGGGCAGTGTTCAGTGGGCAGTGTTCAGTGGGCAGTGTTCGGTAAGCAGTGTTCAGTGAGCAGTATTCAGTAAGTAGTGTTCAGTAGGCAGGGCTCAGTAGGAGCTCAGAAGCTCTAGTTTAACAAATTCTTTTTTCTTGCTTCTTTTTTTAACCGCAAAGGGGCGAAGGTTGCGCGAAGAGCGCAGTTGCAGTAGCTCAGCTCCTAAGCAGCTTAAAAAAAACAATGTTCAGTAAGGGCTCAGCAGCTTAGCTTCTCAGCGGCTCAGCGGCTTAAAAAAACAGTACTCAGCAGCTCAGGAGCTCAGCTTCTTAGCAGCTCAGCTCCTCCTCCAACACGAAACCAAATGATCATTCACCATCCCTGTGGCTTGCATGTGAGCGTAGACAACGGTGGTGCCTACAAACTTGAAGCCTCGTTTTTTGAGATCCTTGCTGATGGCGTCGGAGAGGGGCGTCGAGGCGGGAATGTCGCGTAGCGTGGCGGGTGCATTGTCGATGGGAATGCCCCCAGTGAACTTCCAAAAGTAGTCGCAAAAGGAACCAAACTCTTCCCGCACTTTGCGATAAGCTTGCGCGTTGGTGATGGCAGCTCGTATTTTAAGTTGGTTGCGAATGATGCCCGCGTCCTGCATCAAGGCTTGCACTTTGGCTTCGTCGTATTGGCTTATTTTTTCAAAATCAAAATGATCAAAGGCCTTGCGAAAGTGTTCCCGTTTGGCCAATACCGTGTACCAACTCAGACCCGCTTGAAAGGTTTCTAAGATTAAAAATTCAAACATGGTATGGTCATCCCGAACAGGGCGCCCCCATTCGTTATCGTGATAGGCGCGGTACAAATCGTCTTTCTCGCACCAGCCGCAACGGATTTTACTGTCCATCTTTTTTCAAATAGGAATCAATTAACGAATGGCCTACATAAATCAGTGGCGTCAGCAAAATGGCAATTCCCAATTTAACCGAATAGCCTGTCAACGCCGAGAGGATAAAGGTTTCGGTAGTCATTTTGCCGGGAAGCCAAAAGGCAATACCCAGTACGATAAAACTATCGAAGAGTTGCGAGATCACGGTCGAGCCGGTACTGCGCAACCAAATCATGCGGTTGCCTGTACGGTTTTTGACAAAATGAAAAATCGTAACATCGATCAATTGGGAGACCAAAAACGCGGTAATACTTCCCACAATGATCAGCATACTTTGCCCGAAGACGGCTGTAAATTGACTGTCGGTGACCAATCCGTCGCCTTTAACAGCGGGAATTTGGAGTCCGATGAACAGCAACACAAAGGTATACCCAATCAGGGAGGCTGTGAGCAGGGAGAGTTTGCGAACACCCTTTTCTCCAAAATACTCGTTGATGAGGTCGGTGGTGACAAAAACAACGGGCCACGGGAGGATTCCCAAACTCATCACGGCTTGTCCCACATAGATGAGTTTGCCCCCAATGAGTTCGGCCACCAAGGCATTGGTGATAAAAATGCCGGCTAAGACGATATAGACGAAATCTTTACGGGATTGAAACATTTATTCTTCGAAGTTAGAAAAGTCAGGGAGTAACGGATTGTTTTTGCGGAATTTTGCGTAATCATACTGGCGGTTTAAGCTCTCTTGAATGATGATCGTTTTAAGCTTTTCGGCCGTATTTTCCTCGTCGATTTCTTCCACTACGGGGGAGAAATACACGTGGGGGACAATTTTTCCATCGCGCACCAAAAACAGCATGGCATGGAATATTTTGGCTCCGTTGGGTTTGCCGTCTTTTTGCGGTTGCGATTCGTAAAAATAGCATTGCAGCGTATGTCCTTCGTAATTGAGGGTTTGTTTTTCCAAAAACTGTACGGGTTCGTCGTCGGCTACCTCGTCAAAAACGCGCATGGCGGCCTCTGCAATTTGGTCATCGGTGAGGGTTTGTCGCTTTTTGTACGTATCGATACGGCTGAGCATTACCAGCGTTTTAAAGCGCAGTTTGGGCTGGGCTAAGGCACTGTCGATTTGCACTGCGGTGGCGCGTCCTTGCTGGATGTCATCGGCTAAGAATTCCAATTGCATCTCGGGAATATCCATCGCATAGGCTTCCTGTATCAAGACTTCTGCTTTTTTGTTGGCGATCGCTTTGAGAACACTCACGTACTGGTAAAACGAGGTGTATGGGATTTCGTCGCTTTCTTCTACATACTCGATATAATCCTCATCTTTGGCATGCATTTTCGCGGTTTTGGTCTTTTCTTCGAGGATGCTTTGTAGCCGCTTTTGTTCCAATTTTGCATCGGCGAGTACTACTTTTTGGAAGCTTCCCAGTTTTTTAGGGTCGATTTTTTTTAGGTGTAGCAAATGGGCACACCAGTCGATAAGAGGCGCTTTGTACTCGTCGATGGCATAATGTTTTAAAATGCCAGGATACAGCACAGCACTTGCGTCGGGGTAGTTTTTGAAAGTGTTGAACACCTGATCAATACGCTCGGCATCGTCGAG
>Ga0075176_1105600_pt1 | contig 14210 bp, 26 predicted proteins | sample JI81BgreenRNA_FD_77311 | JGI IMG/M metagenome (GOLD analysis project Ga0075176, IMG submission 77311) | Metatranscriptome of wastewater effluent complex algal communities from Wisconsin, to seasonally profile nutrient transformation and... | ecosystem: Engineered > WWTP > Effluent > Algae...
AAAAAAAACTTTGGAAGAAGGAGCAAAATTAACTCAGTTATTAAAACAGTCTAAGCATACTCCAATTGATATTTATCAGCAAGTTGTATTATTGTTTGCTGCGTTAAATGGGTTGATGGATAAAGTTGCAATTACTGATGTTAAGGATTATGAAACAAGTTTATTTCATTTTTTTATCAACTTCTCCTTTGTTTAAACCATATAAATATTTGGTTGCAAACTCCGCAGATCGTAAAGTACTAGAGTTATTGTTAGATTATTTTTATAATAAGATTTTTACTGTACTTTTAAATTCTAAAAAATAAAACTTAATATAAATAAATTGTTATTGTACCAAAATCCTTTGATAAGAAACATTTAGTAACTGTTTATGGCTAAAGTTGTGCAAGAAAAATTTTTACGAAAAAAGCCTCATTGTAATATAGGTACTATAGGTCATGTAGATCATGGAAAGACTACATTGACAGCAGCTATTACTAAAGTTTTGGCTAAGCGTGGTACAGCTATTTTTAGGGCTTATGATATGATTGATAAAAGCGTTGAAGAACGTAAAAGGGGTATTACTATTACAGCTTCACATGTTGAGTATGAAACTGAAAAACGTCATTATACTCATATTGATTGTCCAGGTCATCAGGCTTATATAAAAAATATGATTACAGGTGCAACACAAATGGAAGGTGCTATTTTAGTAGTTGCAATTACTGAAGGGCCGCAGGAGCAAACACGGGAGCATGTTATTTTGTCGAAAGAAGTAGGAATTCCTTATATGGTTGTATATGCAAATAAATTAGATGCTGTTACGGAAACTGATATGAAAGATTTTGTAGAGGTTGATGTGCGCGAGTTAGTTTCAGCATATGGATATCCATCAGACTTACCTATTATTTTTGGTTCAGCGCGTACTGCATTGGAAGAAAGCGAAGAAACTGAAATAGGTTCTGGTACTGTTACAAATTTAATGAATATAGTAGATGAATATATAAAGCAGCCAGAACGCGTGTTAACAGATCCTCTATTAATGTCTATTGAAAGTGTATTAGCAGTTAAAGGCCGAGGCACTGTTGTAGCGGGTAAAATTGAAAAGGGTTCTATTAAAAAGGATTCAGATGTTGAAGTAGTTGGTGCTAAGTCATTTATTACGAAATGTATTGGGTTAGAGATGTATCATAAATCTATGGATATGGCTCAGGTTGGTGAAAATGTCGGAATGCTATTACGTGGTGTAGATATTAAGCAAGTTAAACGTGGCTATGTTGTTGCTCAACCAGGTTCTATTAAAGCTTCAAAACGTTTTGAAGCTAAAGCGTATTTGTTAAAAAAAGATGAGGGTGGTCGTCATAAGCCTTTTTATACGAATTATAAACCTCAATTTTATTTTCGAACAGCAAATATAACTGGTAAAATAATATTGGCATCAGAGGATGCGATTGCGTTACCGGGAGAAACTATTACATTTATAGTCGAACTGCTAGAACCTGTTGCTATTAATGAAGGCCTTCGTTTTTTAATGCGTGAAGGTACCATCACATTAGGTGCGGGTGTTATCTTAAAGGTTCTTTAAAATTAGTTTGAAAACTTTAACTTTAATAGAAAAAAAATTAAAAGGGTTAACTAAGTTTTCTTCGGGCGGACGTAATATAACAGGTCGTATTACCGCATTTCATCGAGGTGGGCGTGGCAGACGTAAATATCGCTTTGTAGATTTTTGGCGTAAAATAAATTGTAGGGGAGTTATTTTAAAGGTATCTTATGACCCTAATCGTACTGCGAAAGTTGCATTAGTGTTGTACTTAAATGGTTTTGTTTCTTATATTTTATCTTCGGAAGGTTTAAGTGCAGGTACGGAAGTACTTTCAAATGTTAAATTAATTTCTAATCATGATAATTATGTTGACACTGCACAGTTTTCCATGGAAAACTGTGCAGGTGCATCAGCTCGTTTAAAAGAGTTACCTTTAGGCACTCTTCTTCATTCTTTGGAATTGTATCCTAATATGGGCGCCCAATTGGTACGTGCTGCTGGCGGTAGCGCTTTGTTGTATCGTAAATCAAATAATCTAGCTTATATAAAGTTAAAGTCTGGTTGAAACATAGCGTTACGTGATTCTGCTAGTGCCGTCTTAGGAGTAGTATCAAATAAGCGACACATTACTATACCTTATAAAAAAGCTGGTTTATTGAGAAATTTAGGATTTAGACCAGTTGTTAGGGGTGTTGCAATGAATCCAATTGATCATCCTCACGGTGGAGGGCAGGGGCGTACATCTGGTGGTCCTAAACCGCTGTCGCCTTGGGGTAAATTAACAAAATGGCGGCCTACGGTATCTGGTGCTATAAGACGACGAAAGTCTCATTTGCGATTTAGGTAATTTTATGAAAAAATTTATTTATGTAGATCGTTTTATGTTAAGAAAATCTTTAAGAAAGAAAATCATTCTTAGTAATGAACTTAAGATTTGAACAAAAAAATCGTTAATAACAAACTGTTTAAATTTGGGTACTAGAGTTCAAATTTATAACGGGTCAAAATTTGCCAATTTAACAATAGCTCGTGATATGCAGGGCTATGTCTTAGGTGAATTTTGTATTACTAAGCGTATTACAGCTGATATTCACACAAAATCAGCAAAAAATGTCAAAGTTTTAAAGAAAAAGTAAATTATTATGGGCCATTCAGTTAATCCTGTAGCAATGCGTTTAATGAGTTCTCGTGATTGAGAAGATTCGTTTATAAATCCATCTAAATTTTATCCTGAAGTTTTACATAGTACATTCTATGTACGTAAGTTTGTGGATGGATTTTTTATTGCGCCTTATTTCTATGGTAATGGTTACGCTTATAGTCATTGTATTTTAGATCTTGGGTATAATAGTTATGTTATAAATGTTTATATGTATGATGGTCAAGTTGAAGAAGATGTTAATTACTTAGTTAGTATGGTAACTCGAAAGGCTAGTATTTATGATTTAAAATATAATAGGCGACATTTTCCAACAAATATTGTCATGAAAAATGATATTGGAGATAATACTCAGGGAGTCAGTGTTGATTCTAGGTATTATAACTTTATTATTGCACGCAAAATTTTAGTATTTATAACATTTTTTTCTCGTTATTTAATAAAGCTGTATTCGTACACACGTAAAAACCGCTATAATAAGATAAGTTTGAATAAAAAATATCGTTTTTGAAAGCGTGAGCAATGGGAGACACATAAATATACTCTTTCGTATTTATTTAATATTAGATTTAAGCGTTATTATTCTAAACGCCGTGAGTTAATGTTTATATTAGCTCTAAAAAATTTTTTATGGAAAGATGTTTTGTTACCTCTAAAAAATGATAAAATAGATAAAGTTTTTCATAGCTATGGCTCAACAGAGTTTTTTGATTTAAGGGTTTTTTTAATGATCGTGGAGGTTTTTCATCGTGTAATCATAACAACAGCTTATAACTATAATTCAACTTATTCCATTTATCCTATATGAAAATTTAATACATTAAATATTCGAATGCGTAAGATTTATTACTTGCTAGTTAGGTATTTTTATACTATATATGTTCAGCCTAATTATTATAAAAAATTAGCAAATGTTGTTGGCGTTTTAGTTTGACGTATGTCATTTCTACAAGCTCGGGTTAGATTTTTTGGTATTACTAACGATGATGTTAGTGCTATATTTTTGGCTCGATATTTATCTAAACGTTTGGAACAGCGTTACACATGATACGAATTAATGAAGCCCTTAAAACGTGAAATGAAACTTTTAGGTCACCATTTCAGATTAATTACAGGGTTTAAATTACAATTTAGTGGACGTTTAGTAAGAAGAGATCGTTCAAGGACAGCTTATGTCAGGGGAGGTAGTCTTCCAGCAAGTACTTATATGCGATATGCTGAGCATGCCTTTACATTATCTTACTTAAGAAACGGAGCATGCAGTATTCGTGTTTGGTTGTATAGAACCGTCTTCGCGGGTGGTACTACCCGTTACACATATCATATTTGATAACATATGCTTTCTTCGCCAGTTAATATGAAGTTTAAAAAGTTTCACTCTAAACGATATATGCCATTCCATTGTGAAAATCGTTCGTTTAATCTAAAATTTGGTTTAGTAGGATTAAAATGTTTAGAGTACGGAAAGATAACTGCCCGACAGATTGAAGCAGTTCGCCGTGTTATTCGCCGAGGCATATTAAAAACGGGTCAGATAAAGATAAATGTGTTTCCAAACTTTTCCATTACAAAAAAAGCTATAGGTGCTCGCATGGGTAAAGGTAAAGGTAAACATCATTTATGAATTTCACATTTGTACCCCGGTAAAATTTTATATGAATTATCTCAAATTTCTGTTAAATTTAAATCTTTACGGCATAAATATATTTATGCCTTATCTAAGGCTTTAGTAAAGCTGCCTGTAAAGACTAAAATAGTCTTTTTAAAATATTAAGTTAATTATGTTTCTAGCTAAATTGGAAGTTGCTGATAATTCTGGTGCACGTTTGGTACAATGTATTAAGATTTTGGGCGGTACTAATAGAAAAACCGCTTCTATAGGTGATATTTTAATTGTTGTCGTGAAGCGTGTTACTGAAAATAAATTAAAAATTACGCGTGGACGTATTTGTCGCGCTATACTCGTTAGGATGAAAACAATATATTTTAGAACTCATGGTATTTGAATTAAGTTTAATGATAATGCTGTTGTGTTAGTAAATCGTAGAAATGCGCCTTACGCGCGTAGGTTAAAGGGTCCAATGTTAAAAGAAACATGTATAAAGTATAATTTTTTAGGTACTTTATCTCAATTTATTATATAATCATGTTGTCCTTCAATAAAAAATTTATGGTATATAATTATATGCATACTGCTGTTAATTCATATAGGTTTATAACTATGCATAGAACTTTAAAATGTATTAATAGTAAAGATTTATTTAATATTTCAAAAATGGTGCTTAGTTACGTCTCCCCTTCAATGGCTGATTTTAACAATATTTCAGTTTTGGGTTCTTTTTTAGTTATAAAACTATTGACAGAACAATTTCCTTACGTGTCTAAATATAATTTGGTTTCTACATTTAATGAAAATACCCATCAACTAATTATAGCTGCTTCTTTAAATAAAGCTAATATAGGAAGATTTATAAATTGATTTTTTATTCAATTTTATAATCCAATTACCTTTTATAATCCTCAAATTGTTTCTAAAGGTATTGATCATCTATCAGTCAATTTAACTTCTTATAATTTAATTAAACAATTATCAGTTCATCCAGTATTTTTCAAATGAACTGAGACTTTAAATTTAAAAATTAGTTATAATCAAAATGTTGACATATACGCTATGTTGAAACTTGTAAATAAAAAATTATAATATTTATGAAGTATAAAATTAAAGTTTCTGAAATTAAAAAAAGAGCAAAATTTTCTTTGTATGAAATTCAAAAAAATTTGCAAAAGTTCGCGTTGACTTTCACGCATGAAGAAGCTATGGAACGATTAGTTATGTTTAAAACTTACAAAAATAAAGATTTTGTTCGAACATCTGTTTCATTTATTCATAATCGTTGTGTTGTATCATTACGGGCGCGGTCTGTATTTCGTTTGTTTAAGTTATCTCGCCATCAAATTAAGCAATTTGGTGCATATGGCCGAATTGTTGGCTTAGCAAAATTTGCACGTTAGATATGAGTAATGTATTAATAAATTTGGTCAATAAAATAAAAATAGCACATAAAAATAAAGAACATTCAATTACTGTACGTTCGTCGGTATTTTGTGTGAGAATTTTAAAATTGTTGCAGCAAGAAGGTGTAATTTTAGCTTTTACTTTATTATCTGCAAAAAATTATCAAGATGTTGGTGTTAAATATGTTAAAGTTTATTTAAAGTATTACAATGGACAACCCGTAATTTCTTCTATTGATGTAGTATCTTTACCGAGAGCGCGTAAATATTATACTATTGGGCAAGCGCATAAGTATTTCTTCAAATCATCTTTACAGGGGTTTTATATTGTAACAACGCCGCATGGTATTACTACTTCAACAGAAGTGTTATCATTAACAACTAAGTTCTCTAGTGTCATGGGGGAAATTTTATTAAAAATAACATTCTAAGGTATGAAAATCGTAGGCACTTTCAAAAATATACAAGAATTTAAGTTAACCTTATCTAACATTTTATCATTTAAGAAAAATTCTGTGTTGGATAGGTTAAATGTTTCTAAAAACGTATTGTTCCGTGAAAATTTGTTTCAAATAACTTTGCGTTTTATCAATAATTATCAGTTATTTTCATCTTTTGTTTCTCAAAATTTAACAATTATAAAAAATTCACTGTTAGTAGGTTTTGTTGAATTAGACTTAATCGGGCTGGGCTTTCGTATACGAAAACTAAGCTCTGAATTATATAGGTTTTTTTTTGGTAAGGCCAACTATATTTATATTTTTGTTAAAAGTCCAATAATATTTAGAAGTTATTCAAATGATTCAACTAAAATACGTCGTATTTATATATTAGGGCAAAATATTTCTCTGGTAAATAATTTGTCAGCGTCTATTTTATTATTACAGCCTTTAAATTCATACAGGGTAACGGGTGTTGTAGATCCTCGTAAAGTAGTGGTACTACGTAGCGGTAAGCAGCGATAGTTTATGCAGTTTCTTTTTAATGAAGTATTTTTACCAAATAAAGGTTTGTTAAAAAATAGTCTATCATCTATTTATGGAATTGGTGTGGAACGTTCAAATTATTTGTTGAATGTTGTTGGTGTTAACGAAAAATTAAATATAAAAAAAATTTCCAAATATAAGTTCGGATTACTTTCTTCTTTAATTAAAAAATATATGCTAGTTGATTCTGCTCTACGCAGGGTACGCTATACAACATTAAAACAGTTTATGATGTTAAATAACTATAAAACTATAAGATATAGGTCATTTTTACCTATTCGAGGACAATCTACTCGTACTAATGCAAAGACTGCAAAAAAAAGGCGTTCTATAAAATCTAAGAAATAATGGCTTCAAAAATTTCAGTAGCTGATTTAAATAGAAATAAAAGAGCTCAAAAAAATGCGCGTTTTGCTGATAAAAAAATTCAGTTAACACGACGTGCTATTTTAGATCGTATTGGTAAATATGTATTTAATCCTGAAAGTTTATTGAAAAAGAAGAAGAAACCTATTAAATATCAGGCTCTTGTATATTTACGTAGAAAACGTAATAATATCTATTTGACGCTTACGGATTTATTAGGTAAAGTTGTTACTACTTCGTCTTCAGGGTTATTTGGTTTTAAAAATTATGCGGGAGTGTTACCGAATGCGGCACAAGCATCTGCAAAACGAATTTCGTTTTTTTTAAAAACTGCTAAAATTCTAAGAATAGCGTTGGTTGTTAAATCGAAAGTCCCTGCAATAGTATTTGCTGTACTTCGTGGATTTACAGCATTGGGCATAAAAGTATGACGTCTTATGGATAGAATTCCTATAGCGCATAACGGTGTTAAGCGCAAAAAAGCACGTAGAAAATAGCATTCCTTATAAGGGATACATGTTAAGAGTAAGTATGTTCGATATATGTTAGAGTTTTCAGTATATTATTTTTTATTGTTTGGAGGTTGAATTGTTAGTTTATTTTTAACTAATAAATATCTTCGTGAAGTTTCGTTAGTTGTAAGTTTCTTAATTTTGATTTGATCTTTATATATTTCTTTCGTGTTCTCATATTATACTTCAATTTTTGACAGTACAGTATTATTATACCAGTTTTCGTTATGAAATTTTAATTATCAATGTCAACTAGATGGTATTTCAATTTTGTTTGTTATTTTGAGTAATTTATTATTGGTCCTTTGTCTTTTAGTTAATTGGAATTTAAAATATAAACAACGTGAAGTCATAATTATGTTGTATTTTGTTAACTTTATGTTATTTAACGTATTTGTTGCCGTTGAACTCATTTTCTTTTATATTTTTTTTGAAGCAATTTTAATTCCGATGTTTATGTTAATTGGCATCTGAGGGTCACGTGAGCGTAAAATCAATGCTGCCTATCAATTTTTCTTATATACGTTGTTAGGTTCGGTATTTATGATTGTTAGTATTTTATGACTATATTCACATTATGGAACTACTGATATTCGATTATTAAATATGTATAGTATTGGTGTCTCAAGGCAGCTCATTTTTTGATTAGGATTTTTTATTTCTATTGCAATAAAAGTTCCTATGGTTCCTGTACACATATGATTGCCTGAGGCGCATGTCGAAGCTCCTACAGTAGGTTCAGTTATTTTAGCCGGGGTATTATTGAAGTTAGGCACTTACGCTGTTATAAAGTTTTTATTTCCATTATTTTTATCTGCATCTATGTTTTATGCTCCTGCAGTATTAACTTTAAGTATTTTTGGTATATTATATGCTTCTCTAACCACATTAACGCAGGTCGATATGAAAAAAATTGTGGCTTATTCTTCTGTAGCTCACATGAATTATGTGGTTTTAGGACTTTTTGTGTTTAATGTTTCGGGTTTTGTTGGGGCAATGTTTTTAATGCTAAGTCACGGGTTAGTTTCGAGTGGACTGTTTATGTTGGTGGGATTTTTATATGAACGTTATAAAACTCGAATTTTATTATATTTTGGAGGGATTGCTCGGATGATGCCATTATTTACATTTATGTTTTTTGTATTTGTATTAGCAAACATGTCGTTTCCTGGTACATTTAGTTTTGTAGGAGAATTTTTGGTATTAATGGGAGTTATGCTAAAGACAACTGTTATTGGTGTTCTCGCTTCTTTGGGTATGATTTTTGCTGCGGGGTATTCTTTAATGTTATATAATAATGTATTTTTTTCTACATTAAAATTTAATATTATTAAGGGTTTTTCAGATCTTACAAAACGTGAATTTTTTTGTTTATTTATATTATTTATCTTAACCTTATTATTTGGTATAAAACCTGTATATTTAAGTGTTTTATTTGATCGTGTAGCTATAAGTTTATTTTAGATTAAGGATTTAAGTATTGTTTTTAGGAGTAGACGGTTTGTAAAAAAATTATAAAATTTTATGACTGAGTATTTAAATATTTTTGTATATTTATTGATATGCGCGCTAATTTCTATAATAATTTTCGTGCTATCATACATTTTTGTTTATCAAATGTCTGACGCTGAAAAAGCATCAGCTTATGAGTGTGGCTTTAGTCCGTTTGGGGATGCTCGTAGTAAGTTTGAGATTAGATTTTATTTAGTTGCAATATTATTTATTGTTTTTGACTTGGAAATTATGTTTTTGTTTCCTTGAACAGTAGTACTAGACGTTATTGGGTATTATGGTATTGTAACCATGTTATTATTTCTAATTATTCTTACGTTAGGGTTTGTTTACGAATGATTTAAGGGTGCATTAGATTGAGAGTAATATGTTACAGTCGTCAATTGTTAAATATATAAATTCCCTGATTATTAATAATTGTACAAAAAATTTAATTTCTATAAACGTAAGGATGAATAAAGTTTTAATTTATATTAAGCATACAGCAATACGAAATGTATTATATTTTTTATCAAGAAGTATAATATTTAAAGCTTCTAGTTTATTAGATGTTTGGGTTGTAGATTATCCAGAACGTGAGAACAGATTTGAAGTTAGTTATTTATTGGTTTCTATAAAATATGATTTTCGTTATATTATTAAAACTTCAGTTTCGGAATATAAATCATTGTACTCTGTTAGTAATATTTTCCCTAGCGCTAATTGGTTAGAGCGCGAGGTTTGAGATATGTATGGTGTTTTATTTTTAGAACATCTAGATTTGCGAAGAATTTTAACAGATTACGGGTTTTCTGGATATCCTCTGCGCAAAGATTTTCCGTTAACAGGCTACACTGAGTTACGTTATGATGATAGTGAAAAACGTGTGGTAGTTGAAGTTCTCGAAGCATCTCAAGAGTTTAGATTATTTAATTATTCGTCACCCTGAGAAAATATTGATTAATTATGTTAAAAGAGCAATTTTTTAAAGAAGTTAAGAATCTTACTTTGAATTTTGGTCCGCAACATCCAGCAGCACACGGAGTACTGCGTTTGGTTTTAGAATTGGATGGTGAATTGGTTAAGAGAGCAGATCCTCATATAGGCTTATTGCATCGTGGTACAGAAAAGCTGATTGAATATAAAACATATCTGCAAGCTTTACCCTATTTTGATAGACTAGATTATGTGTCGATGATGGCACAGGAATATGCTTATTCGCTTGCCGTGGAAGCCTTATTACAGGTAGAAGTTCCACTTCGTGCTCAGTATATTCGTGTTTTATTTTGTGAGTTAACTCGTTTGTTAAATCATTTATTGGCAATTACGACTCATGCGCTAGATGTTGGCGCATTAACCCCGTTTCTTTGAGGGTTTGAAGAACGTGAAAAATTAATGGAATTTTATGAACGTGTATCGGGTGCAAGGTTCCACGCGGCTTATATTAGACCAGGTGGCGTGTCTCAAGACTTACCAATAGGTATTTTGGAGGATATTTATGCGTTTGTGTTGCAGTTTGGGTATCGTATAAATGAAATTGAGGAAATGTTGTCTGGCAATCGTATTTGAAAACAGCGATTGGTTGATATTGGTATTGTATCAGCAAAGCAGGCGCAAGACTGAGGATTTACTGGTGTAATGTTACGTGGTTCCGGAGTGCTTCATGATCTTCGCTTATCAAATTCTTATGATGTTTACAACCAATTATCATTTAAAATTCCAGTAGGTTCTAATGGTGATTGTTATGATCGTTATTTAATTAGGGTAGAAGAAATGAGACAAAGTTTGAATATTATTAAACAGTGTTTAGATTTGATTCCTAATACAGGGTTTGTTAAAGTTGATGATCGTAAAATTTCGCCGCCTTCTCGTGCGTTTATGAAATATAGTATGGAAAGTTTAATTCATCATTTTAAGTTATATAGCGAAGGTTATAATATTAAACCTGAGGAGGTGTACGCTGCAGTAGAAGCACCTAAAGGGGAATTTGGAGTGTTTCTAGTATCGGATGGTTCCAGTAAACCGTACAGATGTCGTATAAAAGCACCTGGGTTTTTACATTTACAGGGCTTAGATTTTATGTCTCGGGGACATATGTTAGCCGATGTGGTAACAATAGTAGGAACACAAGATATTGTGTTTGGTGAGGTTGATCGTTAAAATGTTTAAATATATATTTTTATCGTCTGTTTTATTTTTGTTAGGAATATTAGGATATTTAATTGTACGAAAGCATGTAATTATGCTATTGGTTTCACTAGAATTAATGTTGTTATCGATTAATATGAATCTATTTATTTTTTCAGCTTATCTAGATGATATCTTCGGTCAGTTTTTCTCGTTATTTGTTTTAACTGTTGCTGCTGCGGAGTCCGCTGTAGGGTTAGCAATATTATTAGTTTATTATAGGTTAAGGGGTACTATTATGGTTAATATTATAAATTTGTTAAAGGGATAATGGAGGCGGCAAAAACTATACTAAATATAGCTCGTTTTCAAGTTTTAGCAGGCAGAGCTGATTCTAAAGGTGCGTTAGGTCCGATTTTGAGTTCTGTTCAAGTAAATGCAAATGCATTTTGTGAGGAGTTTAACGATAGAACTATTGGGTTAGATTTATTTGAAGATCAGCCTATGATGGTTAAGGTTATTTTAAAACAATTTGATGATAAAACTTTTTCTTTTGTTGTATTAAAACCTTCAGTTAGTACAATTCTTCGTTTAGTAACTGGAATTAAACAGGGTAATTCTTCAACAACCGTTGGTTTTATAACGATCCCGCAGTTAATTGCAATAGCTAGGTTCAAATATAACGCTTTAAGTTTACATTCAGCTTGTGCTATGGTTTTAGGTACGGCAAAATCAATGGGTATTAGAGTCAAAAAATGTTAAATAATATTTTTAATAATTCTCAATTAATTGTTGGCATAACTTATACTAAATATAATTCAAGTTTATCGTCTTATATAAGATTTTTGGCGAAGCATAATAATTTTAAGCATAAAAATATAACTAGAATTGAGAAGATTTTAGTCAATAATAAATTAGTCTCAGGGTTGTTAAAAGGTCCTGTTCATATTTTTTACAGTGAAAATATTTCAAATATAAAATTTTTGAGCGATATTAAAAATTTAAATGATATTAATATTATCTTTATAGCTTATAATAAATTTATTATTATGGCAAAAGATATTATCTTTGATAAAACTGTTAGTGAATATAAAGCACAACCGATTTTATCGATTAATTCTATTTTATCCAATGTTAGCGTAAGTGCTATAAATCAGAAACTTATATATTTAATTTATGCCTACAGTAAGTCAATTATTAAAGGGGGTTCGAACTCGTAGAGTTCGATTACCTCGTCTTTCAGCTTTACAAGGAGCTCCCATGCGTAAAGGTGTTGTATATAAAGTTGCTATTATGACACCTCGTAAACCAAACTCTGCTAAGCGTAAGATTGTAAAAGTAAGGTTATACTTGAATAAGCGCCGAGTATTTGCAAATATACCAGGCATCGGTCATAACTTACGTGATTACTCAGTTGTTATGGTTCGGGGCGGTAGTGCTAACGATTTGCCAGGTGTAAACTACACCGTGATTCGTGGTTTATTAGATTTTACTAAACTTGAGGATATTGAACGTAAAGTTAGTCGTTCAAAATATGGTGTTCCTAGATTAAAAAAAGATGCATAAATCTAAATCTTATATAAATAACTTTGTAAATTCTATGGTAAAATGTGGTAAACGTGCGAAGGCGTATAAATTTTATCATAATACGTTGTGTACTCTGAAATTTCAAACAGGTCAAACTCCTATTGATGTAGTTGAGCATTCTTTTTTAAAGCTAAAACCAATCATTAGAGTTGTACCCTTTAAGCGTGGGGCGCGTTCTCGTCATTTACCTTTGGAAACATATCCTCAAAAACAACGTTGTTCTGTCATAAAATGACTTATCCGTTCAGCAAATGAGACTACAGGAAAAAATGTTTCAAGTAAAATCGCTAATGTTATTTGGAAAACAGTTCAGGATAAAGGTTCTGCGATTGAAAAGAAACGTAATTATTATAAGTTAGGTGTTCAAAATAAAAGGACTTTAAAAGCTTTGCGCGTTTGGCGTTGAAGAAATTTTAAAAGAAGAAAGAGACGATTATGGAAGCGATTTCGGAATTTTTTCTTGGTTCGTTAACTCAATCAGGGGTTCATTTAGGTAGAACTGTGCGTAAAAGTTCTCGAACATTTAGTCGAACCGTGTACTTTATTAGAAAGAAGCATATAATTATTAATACATTATTAACCTTTGTTTCCTTAAAAAAAGTTATTCATTTATTAGAAACTATTGCTTCTTCAAGGGCAAAATTTATGATCATTGATTCTGTATATTTTGCGCATCAATGGTATGTTTTTCCTGAAATGCTTTCAGGTGCTTTATTATATAAAGCACGTTGGGTTGGAGGTTTATTATCAAATTTTAAATTAGTTTGGCGGGAGCTATTTTTGGATACTTTAAGGGATCCAAAGTTTAAACATTTTACTCCTATGATAACTAGTATAACAAAAACTATGTATAGATTACCTCGTGCTGTATTTGTTTCTAATCGTCAATATGGTCTATATGCGATGAAGGAAGCTAGTAGTTTGTTAATTCCTGTGATCTCTTTATTAAATAGTAATACAAAATCGAATTGAGCAATGTATTGATTACCTGCTAATGATCGTTCTCCTTATTCTTTGAAACTTTTTTTTGAATTATTTGATTATATAATGTGTGTACTAAAGTTAAGACGTTTGATTACTGTTAAAAATAAACTTTGTAGGGATCGTGTTAAGGAAATGCTTTGACTGAAAGATTTTAAGCCTAATTTAGAACTTGTAACCTCAAAAAATTTAGGTTCTGTTAGTGCTTTTAACAAGGTGCCTATTTTAGGTCGTAATTTGCGTAAAAAATCGTTTTTTAAATTTAAATTAAAACGTCTAACAAATCTTGTTGTTAAATATTTAAAGATTAAAGCACGATCTTTAAAACGTTTTAACAAAACAAAGATTAAATTTAAGGTTTCTAAAAATAAACTGTTGAAAAATAAAGGTTCTAAATTTGCACAATACCAAAACTCAGTTGATAAATATTCTGCTAAAGAGATTAAGAATTCTAAAAAAAA
>Ga0075176_1125203_pt1 | contig 13313 bp, 20 predicted proteins | sample JI81BgreenRNA_FD_77311 | JGI IMG/M metagenome (GOLD analysis project Ga0075176, IMG submission 77311) | Metatranscriptome of wastewater effluent complex algal communities from Wisconsin, to seasonally profile nutrient transformation and... | ecosystem: Engineered > WWTP > Effluent > Algae...
AAAAAAAAAATAATAGCTCATGGGACATTCAGTTAATCCTGTAGGTATGCGTTTAATGAGTTCTCGTGATTGAGAGGATTCATTTATAAATCCATCAAAATTTTATCCGGAGGTATTACACAGTACATTTCATGTACGTAAGTTTGTAGATGGGTTTTTTATTGCACCATATTTTTATACTAATGGTTATGCGTATAGTCATTGTATTTTAGATTTAGGGTATAATAGTTATGTTATTAACGTATACATTTATGATGGTCAAATTGAGGAAGATGTTAATTATTTAGTAAGTATGCTTACTCGCAAGGCAGGTATTTATGATTTAAAATATAATCGTCGACATTTTCCTACTAATAATGCTATGAAAAATGATATTGGTGATCGTAATCAAGGGGTTCTAGTAGATTCAAGATATTATAACTTTATTATTGCCAGAAAAATTCTAGTGTTTATAACATTTTTTTCACGTTATTTAACTAAGTTATATTCGTACACTCGTAAAAATCGTTATAACAAATATGGTTTAGAAAAAAAATATAAGTTTTGAAAAAATGAACAATGGGATTCTCACAAATACGGTCTTGCTTATTTATTTAATATTAGGTTTAAACGTTATTATTCTAAAAGAAGAGAGTTTATGTTTATTCTTGCTTTAAATAAATTTTTATGAAAAGACGTTTTATTACCATTAAAAAATAATAAAATAAATAAGGCTTTTCATAGTTATAAAAACAAAGAATTCTTTGATTTACGTGTATTTTTAATGATGGTTGAAATTTTTCATCGTGTTATTATAAGTACAGCTTATAATTATAATTCAACTTATTCTATTTATCCTATTTGAAAATTTAATACATTGAACATTCGTATGCGTAAAATTTATTATTTATTAGTAAGATATTATTATACAATATATGTTCAACCGGACTATTATAAAAAATTATCAACTGTGGTTGGAGGTCTAGTTTGGAAGATGTCATTTTTGCATGCTCGTGTTAGATTCTTTGGTATTACTAATGACGACGTTAGTGCTATTTTTTTGGCACGCTATTTATCTAAACGCTTAGAACAGCGTTATACATGATACGAATTAATGAAACCGTTAAAACGAGAAATGAAACTCTTGGGTCATCATTTTAGATTAATTACCGGTTATAAGTTACAGTTTAGTGGACGTCTTGTTCGACGAGATCGTTCACGTACAGCATTTGTTAGAGGTGGTAGTCTTCCAGCAAGTACTTACATGCGTTATGCGGAACATGCGTTTACACTATCTTATTTACGTAACGGAGCATGCAGTATTCGAGTTTGGTTGTATAGAACAGCCTTTGCGGGTGGTACTACTCGCTATACTTATTATATTTGATAAATATGCTTTCATCACCAGTTAATATGAAATTTAAAAAGTTTCACTCTAAACGTTATATGCCTTTTCACTCAGAGAATCGTTCATTTAATTTGAAATTTGGGTTAGTTGGTTTAAAATGTTTAGAATATGGAAAAATTACTGCTCGTCAAATTGAAGCAGTTCGCCGCGTTATTCGTAGAGGTATTTCTAAATCAGGTCAAATAAAAATAAATGTATTTCCAAATTTTTCTATAACAAAGAAAGCAATTGGAGCTCGTATGGGTAAAGGTAAAGGTAAGCATCATTTATGAATTTCACATCTTTACCCTGGTAAAGTTCTATATGAGTTATCACAAATTTCAGTTAAATTTAAGTCTCTAAAGCATAAATATATTTATGCCCTATCTAAGGCGTTGGTTAAGTTGCCTGTAAAGACTAGAATAGTCTTCTTAAAATATTAATAATGTTATGTTTTTAACTACATTAGAGGTTGCTGATAATTCTGGAGCACGTTTGGTACAATGTATAAAAATACTTGGTGGTACAAATAGAAAAACAGCTGCTATAGGTGATATTTTAATAGTTGTTGTAAAACGTGTCACAGAAAATAAACTTAAAATAACACGTGGACGTATATGTCGCGCTATTTTAGTTAGGATGAAAACTATATATTTTCGAACCCACGGTATTTGGGTTAAATTCAATGATAATGCCGTAGTATTAGTAAATCGCAGAAATGCTCCTTATGCTCGTAGGTTAAAGGGGCCCATGTTAAAAGAAACATGCATAAAGTACAACTTTTTAGGTACTTTATCACAATTTGTTATATAATTATGTTATCGTTTAATAAAAAATTTGTTGTTTACAATTATCACTATACGGCTTTAAATTCTTATAGATTCATAACAATGCATAGAAATTTAAATAATACTAATAACAGAAATTTATATAAGATTTCAAAAGTTGTGATTAGTTATGCTTCCCCTTCAATGCTTGACTTTAATAATATTCTAGTTTTGGGATCTTTTTTAGTAATTAAACTATTAACAGGGCAATTTCCTTATATTGCTAAATATAATTTGGTGTCTACATTTAATGAGAGTACTCATCAGTTGATTGTATCTTCATCATTAAATAGAATTAATATAGCTTCTTTTTTAAATTGATTTTTTCCTCAGTTTTATAATCCTATCACTTTTTACAATTCAAAAATAGTATCTTCGGGGGCAAATCAACTATCACTAAATTTGAGTTCTTACAATTTAATTAAACAATTATCTGTTCATCCAATTTTTTTTAAGTGAACTGAGATTATTAATATCAAAATCGTATATAATGAAAATCCAGACATAGATCTGATGTTAAAATTAGCATGTATAAAGGTTTAATATTTTATGAAATATAAAATTAAGGTTTCAGAAAAGAAAAAAAGGCTAAATTTCTGTCTACATGAAGTTAATAAAAATCTACAAAAATTTTTGTTAACTTTTAAACAAGAAGAGGAATATCTAGATCGATTAGTAATGCTTAAGAGTTATAAAGATAAAAATTTTGTGAGAACATCAGTATCTTTTATTCATAATCGTTGCGTTATTTCTTTGCGGGCGCGTTCTGTGTTTCGTTTATTCAAATTATCTCGTCATCAAATTAAACAATTTGGTGCGTATGGTCGTATCACCGGCTTATCTAAATTTGCTCGTTAAAGTATGACTAATGTTTTAATAAATTTAGTAAATAAAATTAAAATTGCACATAAAAATAAAGAACAATCTATTACAGTACGTTCTTCCGTGTTTTGTGTTAGAATTTTGAAACTTTTACAGCAGGAGGGTGTTATTTTATCTTTTACTTTGTTATCTTCTCGTAATCATCAAGATGTTGGCGTCAAATATGTAAAAGTTTATTTAAAATATTATAACGGTCAGCCTGTTATTTCTTCTATTGATGTTGTATCTTTACCTAGGGCGCGCCGATATTATACTATTGGTCAAGCACATAACTATTTTTTTAAATCTGCAGTACAGGGGTTTTATGTTGTAACTACGCCGCATGGAATAACAACATCGACAGAAGTATTATCGTTAAGTACTAAATTCTCCAGTGTGTCAGGGGAAATTTTATTAAAAATAACTTTTTAATTTATGAAAATTGTAAAAACTTTAAAAAATATCACAGTTGTTGCGTTAAAATTATCTAATTTGCTTGTTTTTTCTAAAGAAAATTATCCTAAATTGATTAAAGTTTATAAAAATGTGTTAATTCGCGAAACTGTATCTGAAATAACACTACGTTTTATAAATAATTATAATCTATTTTCAAAGTTAATTTCTCAAAATTTAACAATTCTTAAAAATTCGTTATTAGTTGGCTTTGTCGAATTAGATTTGGTTGGATTAGGTTTTCGTATTCGAAAATTAAGTTCTAATATATACCGATTTTTTTTTGGTAAAGCAAATTATATCTATTTATTTGTCAAAAAACCAATAATATTTAGAAGTTATTCTAATGATTCCATGAAAATCCGTCGAATTTATATTTTTGGACAAAACATTTCATGAGTCAATAATTTAGCAGCATCTATATTATTATTACAACCTTTAAATTCATATAGAATAACGGGTATTGTAGATCCCCGTAAAGTAGTTGTTCTACGTAGTGGTAAGCAGAGATAATTTATGCAATTTTTATTTAATGAAGTATTTTTGCCTAATAAGGGCTTACTTAAGAATAGCTTATCGGCTATTTATGGCATTGGTGTTGAACGTTCAGGTTACTTATTGGGTACTTTAGGAATCAATCAAGGTCTGAACATTAGAAAAATCTCAAAATATAAATTTGGATTGGTTTCTTCTTTAATTAAAAAGTATATGTTGGTTGATTCAGCGTTGCGTCGGGTTAGATATACTCGATTAAAACAATTTATGACAATGAATACTTATAAATCAGTTAGATATAGATCATTTTTACCTATCCGAGGACAATCTACTCGTACTAATGCAAAAACTTCTAAAAAAAGGCGTTCATTAAAATCTAAAAAATAATGGCTTCAAAGCTTTCATTAGATGATTTAAATAGAAATAAACGTGCTCAAAAAAATGCTCGTTTTGCTGATAAAAAAATTCAAATAACACGTCGTGCTATTTTAGATCGTATAGGTAAATATGTATTTAACCCTGAAAAATTACCGCAAAAAAGGTTAAAACCTATAAAGTATCAGGCTATTGTTTATTTACGTCGAAAACGTAATAATATTTATTTAACTCTTACAGATTTGTTAGGTAAGGTTGTTACTACATCTTCTTCGGGACTATTTGGATTTAAGAATTACGCAGGTGTATTACCTAATGCAGCGCAAGCATCTGCCAAGCGATTATCTTTTTTTATAAAAACAGCGAAAATTTTGAGGATTGCACTAGTAGTAAAATCTAAAGTTCCTGCTATAGTATTTGCAGTCTTGCGAGGTTTTACCGCACTGGGTATAAAAGTTTGACGACTTATGGATAGAATTCCTATCGCGCATAACGGGGTTAAGCGCAAAAAAGCACGCAGAAAATAACATTTTTAGTAAAAAATGTTTGGTAAGTTTTTAAATAATATTGTAATATGTTAGATTTTTCAGTATATTATTTTTTATTGTTAGGTGGTTGAATTACAAGTTTGTTTTTAACTAATAAATATCTACGTCAAGTATCATTAATTATTAGTTTTTTAATATTGATTTGATCTCTTTATATTTCTTTTGTATTTTCATATTATACATCAATTTTTGATAGTACGGTATTATTATATCAATTTTCTTTATGAAATTTTAACTATCAATGTCAACTTGACGGTATTTCTATTTTATTTGTAATTTTGAGTAATTTATTATTGGTTCTTTGTTTACTTGTTAATTGGAATTTAAAGTATAAACAGAGAGAAGTTATTATTATGCTATATTTTGTTAATTTTATGCTTTTTAATGTATTCGTTGCTGTCGAACTTATTTTTTTCTATATTTTCTTCGAAGCAATTCTTATACCTATGTTTATGTTAATTGGTATTTGGGGGTCACGCGAACGAAAAATTAATGCTGCGTATCAATTTTTCTTGTATACATTATTAGGTTCTGTGTTTATGATTGTTAGTATTTTATGATTGTATTCACATTATGGAACTACGGATATTAGATTATTGAATATGTATAGTGTTGGTGTATCAAGGCAATTAATTTTTTGGTTAGGATTTTTTATTTCTATTGCTATAAAAGTTCCTATGGTACCTGTACATATTTGATTGCCTGAAGCTCATGTCGAAGCTCCTACAGTAGGTTCGGTTATACTAGCAGGTGTACTGTTAAAATTAGGTACCTATGCCGTTATTAAGTTTTTGTTTCCATTATTTTTAGCAGCTTCGATGTATTATGCGCCAGCAGTTTTAACTTTAAGCGTGTTTGGTATTTTATATGCATCTTTAACAACATTAACGCAGGTCGATATGAAAAAGATTGTGGCTTATTCTTCGGTGGCACACATGAACTATGTTGTATTAGGACTATTTGTATTTAACGTTTCTGGATTTGTTGGGGCAATGTTTTTAATGCTAAGTCACGGGTTAGTTTCTAGTGGATTATTCATGCTAGTGGGATTTTTGTATGAGCGTTATAAGACTAGAATTCTACTGTATTTTGGTGGTATTGCACGTATGATGCCATTATTTACATTTATGTTTTTTGTTTTTGTGTTAGCAAATATGTCGTTTCCAGGTACATTTAGTTTTGTTGGAGAATTTTTGGTATTAATGGGGGTAATGCTAAAGACTACTGTTATTGGAGTTTTAGCTTCTTTAGGCATGATTTTTGCTGCAGGATACTCTTTGATGTTGTATAATAGCGTATTTTTTTCAACATTAAAATTTAATATTATTAGAGGATTTTCTGATTTAACAAAACGCGAATTTTATTGCTTGTTTGTTTTATTTGTTTTATTCATGCTTTTTGGTATTAAACCTGCGTATTTAAGTGTGTTATTTGACAGATTTGCAATAGGCTTATTTTAGAATTTAGGTTTACTATATAATATAATGTGAACTATTAGCAAATTAAATTTAATTTCTTATATGTAACAACTATTGAAAAGAGTATTTGTTAGACGGGTCGTTTATAAATTTTTTTTTATGGAAGAATACTTTAATATTCTTGTATATTTAATGATTTCAGCAATCATTTCAATAATAATTTTCGTTTTATCATACGTATTTGTTTATCAAATGGCAGACTCAGAGAAAGCATCGGCGTATGAGTGCGGATTTAGTCCATTTGGAGATGCTCGTAGTAAATTCGAAATTAGGTTTTATCTGGTTGCGATATTGTTTATTGTTTTTGATTTGGAAATTATGTTTTTGTTTCCATGAACAGTGGTGTTAGAAACAATAGGTTATTATGGTATTGTAACAATGTTATTGTTTCTAATTATTTTAACTCTAGGGTTTGTATATGAATGATTTAAGGGAGCGCTAGACTGAGAGTAGTATGTTAAACATTTCAGCTATTAAAAATATAAATTCTTTAATTTTACAAAATTGTACTAAAGATTTAATCTCAGTAAATTTGAGAGCTAATAAAATTCTAATCTATGTTCATAATTCTTCGTTACGTAATATTCTAAATTTTCTTTCAAGAAGTATCTTTTTTAAAGCTTTTACTTTGTTAGATCTTTGGGTTGTGGATTATCCGGAACGTGAGAATAGATTCGAGGTCAATTATTTATTAGTATCTTTAAAACATGATTTACGTTATATCGTTAAAACCTCTGTTTCTGAATATAAATCTTTATACTCAGTTACTAACTTATTCCCTAGTGCTAATTGGTTAGAGCGTGAAGTCTGAGATATGTATGGTGTGTTATTTTTGGAACATTCTGATTTACGTAGAATTTTAACAGACTACGGTTTTTCCGGATATCCTTTGCGTAAAGATTTTCCATTAACGGGCTATACAGAGTTACGTTACGATGATAGTGAAAAAAGAGTGGTTGTTGAAACTCTTGAGGCATCTCAAGAGTTTAGATTATTTAATTATTCGTCTCCTTGAGAAAATATTGATTAATTATGTTAAAAGAGCAATTTTTTAAAGAAGTAAAAAATCTTACTTTAAATTTTGGTCCGCAACATCCTGCAGCACATGGTGTACTGCGTTTGGTTTTAGAATTGGATGGTGAACTAGTTAAAAGAGCAGATCCTCATATTGGATTATTACATAGAGGTACTGAAAAGTTAATTGAATACAAAACATATTTGCAAGCATTGCCATATTTTGATCGATTGGATTATGTTTCAATGATGGCACAAGAATATGCTTATTCGCTTGCTGTGGAATCATTATTACAGGTTGATGTGCCATTACGTGCTCAGTATATTCGTGTTCTATTTTGTGAGTTAACTCGTTTGTTAAATCATTTATTAGCTATAACGACACACGCTTTGGACGTAGGTGCCTTAACACCATTTTTGTGAGGGTTTGAAGAACGTGAAAAATTAATGGAATTTTATGAGAGAGTTTCTGGTGCACGTTTCCATGCGGCATATATTAGGCCAGGAGGCGTATCTCAAGATTTACCTATAGGTATGTTAGAAGATATATATGCGTTTGTATTACAATTTGGGTACCGTATTAATGAAATTGAAGAAATGTTGTCTGGTAATCGTATATGAAAACAGCGGTTGGTTGATATTGGCATTGTTTCAGCAAAGCAGGCTCAAGAGTGAGGGTTTAGTGGTGTTATGCTACGTGGCTCTGGGGTGCTTCATGATTTAAGATTATCTAACTCTTATGATATTTATAATCAATTATCATTTAACGTTCCTGTTGGTTCTAATGGTGATTGCTATGATCGTTATTTAATTAGAGTAGAAGAAATGAGACAAAGTTTAAATATTATTAAACAATGTTTAGATTTTATACCAACGTCAGGGTTTGTAAAAATAGATGATCGTAAAATTTCTCCGCCATCTCGTGCATTTATGAAATATAGTATGGAGAGTTTAATTCATCATTTTAAATTATATAGTGAAGGTTATAGCATTAAGCCTGAAGAAGTATACGCTGCAGTAGAGGCTCCTAAGGGAGAATTTGGTGTATTCTTAGTGTCTGATGGCTCTAGTAAACCGTACAGATGTCGCATTAAAGCGCCTGGTTTTCTGCACTTACAAGGTTTAGATTTTATGTCAAGAGGTCATATGTTAGCAGATGTGGTCACAATTGTTGGAACACAAGATATTGTGTTTGGTGAAGTAGATAGATAAACATGTTCAAGTATATTTTTTTGTCTTCAATTTTATTTTTATTAGGAGTACTAGGATATTTAATTGTACGTAAGCATGTTATAATGCTATTGGTATCTTTAGAATTAATGTTATTAGCAATAAATATGAATTTATTTATATTTTCTGCTTATTTAGACGATATTTTTGGGCAATTTTTTTCTTTATTTGTATTAACCGTAGCTGCTGCGGAATCTGCCGTAGGACTAGCAATCCTTTTAGTTTACTATAGATTACGCGGTACTATCATGGTTAATATTATAAATTTGCTAAAGGGATAAAAATGGAATCTGTAAAAACAGTTTTAAATGTAGTAAAATTTCAAGTGTTGGCAGGCCGTGCAGATTCAAAGGGTGCTTTAGGTCCCATACTAAGTTCTGTACAGGTCAATGCAAACAATTTTTGTGAAGAATTTAATGATAGAACTATTGGGTTAGATTTGTTCGAGGATCAACCTATGATGGTAAAAGTTGTGTTGAAACAGTTTGATGATAAATCTTTTTCGTTTGTAGTATTAAAGCCTTCTGTTAGTACTATTCTTCGTTTAGTTACAGGACTTAAACAAGGTAATTCTTCAGCAGTTGTCGGTACTATAAGTGTTGCTCAGCTGGTTGCCATTGCAAGGTTTAAATATAATACTTTAAATTTACATTCGGCGTGTGCTATGGTATTAGGCACTGCTAAATCTATGGGTATTAGAATAAAACATGTTAAATAGGTTAATAAATAATTCCAAAATAATTATAGGTATTACTTATACAAAGTATAACTCAAGTTTATCTTCTTATATTAGATTTTTGGCGAAGCATAATAAGCTTAAATATAAAAAAATTACTAGAATTGAAAAAATTTTAATGTCTAATAATCTATTATCAAATATATTCAGAGGTCCTATACATATTTTTTATAGTGATATGTATGAGACTATAAAATTTTTAAACGATATACAACAAATTAATGATTTTAGCGTGGTTTTCATAAAATATAATGATACAATTATTTTATCAAATACTTTTAATTTAAAGAAAAGTGATAAAGAGTACTGTCTAGATTCTCTTTCATCATTAAACGTAATCTTATCTAAAATTAACTTAAATGTAGTTAATTTTCAATTAATTAGTTTAATTTATGCCTACAGTCAATCAGTTATTAAGCGGAACTAGAACTCGAAGAATTAGATTGCCTAGATTATCTGCTTTGCAAGGTGCTCCTATGCGTAAAGGTGTGGTGTATAAAGTTGCAATTATGACACCCCGTAAACCTAACTCAGCTAAACGCAAGATTGTAAAAGTTCGATTATATTTAAATAAGCGTCGTGTATTCGCAAATATACCAGGAATAGGTCACAATTTACGCGATTATTCGGTGGTCATGGTAAGGGGTGGAAGTGCTAATGATTTACCTGGCGTTAATTATACAGTTATTCGAGGTTTACTTGATTTTACTAAATTAGAGGATATTGAACGTAAAGTTAGTCGTTCCAAGTATGGTGTACCTAAATTAAAAAAAGATGCATAAATCAAAATCATATATTAATAACTTTGTTAATTCTATTGTTAAGTGTGGTAAACGTGCTAAAGCATATAATTTTTATCATGCTACATTGTGTGCATTGAAGTTTCAAACAGCTCAAAGTCCTATAACATTAGTTGAACAATCATTTTTAAAGTTGAAACCAATCATTAGAGTAGTTCCTTTTAAACGCGGGGCTCGTTCGCGTCATTTACCTTTGGAAACTTATCCTCAAAAGCAACGTTGTTCCGTTGTTAAATGAATTCTGCGATCAGCAAATGAAACAAGTACAAAAAATATTTCGACAAAAATGGCAAATATTATCTGAAAAACAGTTCAGGATAAAGGTTCTGCAATTGAGAAAAAACGCAATTACTATAAGTTAGGCGTTCAAAATAAACGTACTTTAAAATCCTTACGTGTCTGACGTTGGAGAAATTTTAAAAGAAGAAAAAGAAAATTATGGAAGCGATTTCGGAATTTTTTCTCGGTTCGTTAACTCAATCTGGAGTACATTTAGGTCGTTTTGTTCGCAAAAGTTCGCGAACGTTCAGTAGAAGTGTTTACTTTATTAGAAAAAAACATATAATTATAAATACTTTGTTAACTTTCGTATCTTTAAAAAGAGTTATTCATCTTCTTGAAACTATTGCTTCTTCTCGTGCGCACTTTATGATAATTGATTCTGTTTATTTTGCTCATCAGTGGTATGTATTTCCGGAAATGTTGTCAGGGTCATTATTGTATAAAGCTCGTTGAATTGGAGGTCTATTATCTAATTTTAAATTAGTATGACGCGAGCTTTTTCTAGACACCTTACGAGATCCTAAATTTAAACATTTTACGCCGATGATTACTAGTATAACAAAGTCAATGTACAGACTTCCTAAAGCTGTTTTTGTGTCTAATCGCCAATATGGTTTATATGCGATGAAAGAAGCGAGTAGTTTATTAATTCCTGTAATATCATTATTAAATAGCAATACAAAATCAAATTGAGCTATGTATTGACTACCTGCGAACGATCGTTCTCCCTACTCATTAAAATTATTTTTCGAATTGTTTGACTATATCATGTGTGTTTTAAAGCTAAGGCGTTTGGCTGTTGTAAAAAATAAGCTTTTTAGGGAGCGCGTAAAAGAAATGGTATGACTTAGAGATTTTAAGCCTGAATTACAGTTCCAGCATTCTAAAACGATTTCTCCGGTAAAAGTGTTCAATAATATTTCAATTACAAATCGCAAGTTAATAAAAAATAAAAATTTTAAATTAAAGCGTTTGCAATTGGAGAACCTTGTCGTAAAGTACTTAAATGTAGAATCTGGAATTTCTAATGCTAACAAATCTTTTTCTAAGGTTATTAGTAAACAGCAACGAAAAAAAAAACTCAATAAATTTGAGAGAAAACGCTTGCGTTGATTAAAAAGTTATCGTAGAAAAAAATTACGAAAAGATCGTAAATACCGAATTGTAAAACGTCGTAGATTTTTAAAAAGAAAAAAAAATAAACGTTTTAAATTTAATAAGCAAAGTTCTCGACGTAAGTTATTGAAACGTTTTGCTCAAAGTGTTCGTAGAATTATTTTTAAAAAAAGAAAGAATTTAACTGTTACTAAAAATTTAACAAAGCAAGCAAATAAACGTTTATTGAATAAATTTTTATCGAATATTGTATTAACTCAAAATTCAATCGATAACGTAATAATTAATTTTCGATTATTTGAATTACGTAATTATATGTTAAAATCAAATTCATTTTTAAAAATGTCGCAAGAAGAGAAAATGGCGTATTTGGACAAATTGAATCTTTCTAGAGCTGAAAGAATTAGATTATTAAAATTATAAAAAAGGTATGTTATATACTATAGTTTATATAATATTAAAAGGATTAATTGTAATGGTACCAGTACTATTGTCCGTAGCATTTTTAACATTAGTAGAGAGAAAAGTAATGGCGGCAATGCAACGACGTCGTGGTCCAAATGTTGTAGGTATCTTTGGATTATTACAGCCCTTTGCGGATGCTGCGAAATTACTTGTAAAAGAAAGTGTAATTCCAACTTCCTCAAATTATCTTTTATTTGCAGGAGCGCCAATTTTAACGTTATTTTTAAGCTTACTTGCTTGGGCCGTAATCCCTTTTCATGAAGGGGTTGTTGTGTCGGATATTGATTTAGGTATGTTATATATTTTTGCAATATCATCTTTAGGAGTATATGGTATAATTTTATCTGGATGATCTAGTAACTCTAAGTATGCGTTTTTAGGTGCATTGCGTTCTTCTGCGCAAATGATTTCTTATGAAGTTTCTATTGGCTTAATTGTTATGTCTGTCTTGATATGTGCAGGATCATTAAACTTTACTAAAATTATATTGAGTCAACAAGATGTTTGATACGTTGCGGGGCTCCTTCCATTTACATTATTATTTTTTATTTCTGCTTTAGCAGAAACAAATAGACCACCTTTTGATTTGCCGGAAGCTGAGGGTGAATTAGTAGCAGGATACTTTGTTGAATATTCTGCTGCAGGTTTTGCGTTGTTTTTTATTGCGGAATATGGTAATATTATTCTAATGTCAACTTTGGTTGTAATATTGTTTTTTGGAGGTTGATATGCGCCTTTAGATATTATTTGATTGGAAACTAATATATGATTACCTTTAAAGGTTAGTTTTGTCTTATTTATGTTTATTGCCGTCCGAGCTTCAGTTCCGCGTTATCGTTATGATCAGTTAATGTATTTAGGTTGAAAAGTATTTTTACCTGTCGTATTAGGATTGTTAATTATTTATACGGCATTGTGATTAAATTTTATATCTTAATATATTAAGATTACAAAATTAACTATAAGCTCTTTTATAAAATTTATGGTGTTGTCTAACATCATAATTCAATGTTCGTCTCATTACTTTCAAAAAATTAATAGAGAACTGCTCAAGTTATAAGACTTAAGTCTATTGCATTGGGTTATAATTAAATTATAAATAACCGAAAACGGGTTCCAAAAGCGACGATATAAGTTCGTTGTGCTAAGAAAGAAGGTTATTATAACCAGAATATCTTTGGGCGTGTTGGGCGTTCGTTGAATAGTGCCTCAAAGATTGAATTGCAAAGATTAAAGTTAATTAGAAAATAAAATTATATTTAGTTTG
>Ga0075176_1009271_pt1 | contig 13021 bp, 8 predicted proteins | sample JI81BgreenRNA_FD_77311 | JGI IMG/M metagenome (GOLD analysis project Ga0075176, IMG submission 77311) | Metatranscriptome of wastewater effluent complex algal communities from Wisconsin, to seasonally profile nutrient transformation and... | ecosystem: Engineered > WWTP > Effluent > Algae...
TTTGAAGAAGGGGATGCGCCGAAGTTGGAGAGTCGGGACAGACTGTAAATCTGTTGTCTTATGGCTGAATAGGTTCGAATCCTATCATCCCCACAACTTCTCCCCCTTGATGTAAATAAAATTGCGGAAGTAGCTCAGTTGGTAGAGCATCAGCCTTCCAAGCTGAGGGTCGCGAGTTCGAGTCTCGTCTTCCGCTCAAAATACTTCAATCTCCTGAAGCTAAAAAGTTTTTTGGCCGATGTAGCTCAGGGGTAGAGCACTTCCATGGTAAGGAAGGGGTCAAGGGTTCAAATCCCTTCATTGGCTCATTATAAATATATCATTTATTACTAATATTTAAAGTTCAGAAAAATTTTCACTGATGGCTAAATCAACATTCGTTAGAACCAAACCACACGTAAACATCGGTACTATTGGTCACGTGGACCACGGTAAGACTACTCTTACTGCAGCGATTACTTACGTGCTTTCAGAGAAGGGCTTTGCAGAAAAGAAAGATTATGATTCGATCGATGCAGCTCCTGAAGAAAAAGAAAGAGGTATTACTATCAACACTGCGCACGTAGAGTACGAAACAGAAAACAGGCATTATGCTCACGTTGACTGTCCAGGTCACGCCGATTACGTTAAAAACATGGTAACTGGTGCTGCTCAAATGGATGGTGCTATTCTTGTTTGCGCTGCAACAGATGGTCCTATGCCTCAAACTAGAGAACACATCCTTCTTGCAAGACAGGTTGGTGTTCCTGCAGTTGTAGTGTTTATGAATAAAGTAGATCTTGTAGACGATCCAGAAATGTTAGAATTAGTTGAAATGGAATTGAGAGAGCTTTTAAGTTCTTATCAGTTTGATGGAGACAATGCAGCTATCATTCAGGGTTCTGCTCTTAAAGCTCTTGAAGGAGATGCAGGTGCTAAACAAAAAATCTTAGATTTGATGTCAGCAGTTGATTCTCAAATTCCTGAACCAGTAAGAGATGTAGATAAGACTTTCTTGATGCCTATCGAAGACGTATTTTCTATCACAGGTAGAGGTACTGTTGCAACAGGTAGAATCGAGAGAGGTGTTATCAATACAGGTGATCCAGTTGAGATCATTGGTATGATGAAGCCTGACGAAAAGCCTTTGACTTCTACAGTAACTGGAGTTGAGATGTTCAGAAAGATCCTTGAAAGAGGTGAAGCTGGAGATAACGCAGGTATCCTTTTGAGAGGTATCGACAAAGAAGCGATCAGAAGAGGTATGGTTCTTATCAAGCCAGGTTCTGTTAAACCTCACGCTCACTTCAAGTGTGAAATCTATGTTCTTGGAAAGGATGAAGGTGGTAGACATACTCCATTCTTCAATGGTTACAGACCTCAGTTTTACTTCAGAACCACTGACGTAACGGGTGATGTTAAACTTCCTGAAGGAGTAGAGATGGTAATGCCAGGTGATAACGTTTCACTTGAAGTTAAATTGATCAGCCCGATTGCAATGGAGAAAGGACTTCGTTTTGCGATCAGAGAAGGTGGTAGAACTGTAGGTGCAGGTCAGGTTACTGAGATTATATCTTAATAGTTTTATCATATAAATAAAAGAAAATTAAGTGCTTCTTGAAGTGCTTAATTTTCTTTTTATATTACTTTTAATTTAGGGGAGTAGCTCAATTGGTAGAGTGGCGGTCTCCAAAACCGTAGGTCGCAGGTTCGAGCCCTGTCTCCCCTGCAATTTTTTTCTCAACTCAGTAAAAATAATTAAGTCATGGAAAATATAAGACTGTATCTCAAAGAAAGTTATGACGAGCTTATGAACCATGTAACCTGGCCAACTTGGGCAGAGTTATTTAGTAGTGCAAGACTTGTGATAGTGTCCACTATTATAATTTCCTTAGTTATTTTCCTTTTCGATTTCGTAGCTAATTATCTTTTGAAATTCATTTACGCACTTTAATTTTTTATTAATTCAGTATAATGTCAGAAGATAAAAAGTGGTATTCCTTACGGGTTGTAAGCGGAAAAGAAAAAAGTATCAAAGAGCGTATTGAACTCGAGATACAAAGAAATAAATGGGAAGAAGTGGTTACTCAGGTTCTTGTCCCATCTGAAAAAGTTTACAAAATACGAAATGGTAAGAAGGTAATCTTGGAAAGAAATATTCTTCCGGGGTATATACTAGTTGAAGCAGTTCCTGCTAAGTTTAGCGGAGAAGTAGTGCAAACTATTTCAAACGTTTCAAATGTAATCCATTTCTTAGGTAAGAATCATCCTATTCCGATGAGTCAAACAGAAGCCAATAGAATGTTAGGAAAGGTGGATGACTCACAAGAAGTAAGTGCTGCTATGATAGAACCTTTTATCGTTGGCGAAACAATCAAGATTATTGATGGTCCGTTTAACGATTTCGTGGGTGATATCAAAGAAGTAAATGACGAAAAGAAAAAGCTCAAAGTTATCGTTAAGATATTTGGTAGAGGTACTGAAGTTGAGCTAAATTATATGCAAGTCGAAAAACAATCATAAATTCATAATTGACTTTAGATCAATCTTTGATGCTTCCCTAAAGTCTTTGTTGTTAAATATTTTAATACAAATCAGAGTAAAATGGCAAAGGAAATTCAAACATACGTAAAACTCCAAGTCAAAGGAGGGATGGCAAATCCAGCTCCACCAGTAGGACCAGCATTAGGTTCTAAGGGACTTAACATCATGGAGTTTTGCAAAAGATTTAATGCGGAGACACAGGATCAGAATGGTAAGGTTTTACCTGTATTGATTACTGTATACAAAGACAAGTCTTTCGATTTTGTGATCAAAACACCACCAGCTGCTGCGCAATTGATGGAGTTAGTGAAAATCAAAAGTGGATCCGCTCAGCCTAACAGAAACAAAGTAGGCTCTGTGAGTTGGGATCAAATCAAAGGTATTGCAGAAAACAAAATGAAGGACCTTAATGCTTTTACAGTAGAGTCAGCTATGAGAATGGTTGCAGGTACTGCTAGAAGTATGGGAATCACTGTTTCTGGCGATGCTCCTTGGGGAAGTCCTGCTGCAACAGAAGAGAATTAATTATTTCATTGGTAAGGGAGTCATTTCAAAATGACGATTGTACCTTAAAATTTTCATAAAATGGCAAAAGTTAGTAAAAAAAGACAGGCAGTAAATGCCAAAGTTGATGCCACTAAGCTTTACTCATTAAAAGATGCAGTTGTTTTAGTTAAAGAAGTAAATACTGCAAAGTTTGATGCTTCAGTGGATGTTCACGTTCGCTTAGGTGTAGACCCAAGAAAGGCAGACCAAGCAATCAGAGGTACCGTTTCACTTCCACATGGTACTGGTAAAGTTAAGCGAGTTTTAGTATTATGTACTCCAGACAAAGAAGCAGAAGCTAAAGCAGCGGGTGCAGATTATGTAGGTTTGGATGAGTTTATCACTAAAATTAGTCAAGGTTGGACTGATGTAGATGTGATCATAGCTATGCCTAGTGTTATGGCTAAGGTGGGTCAGATCGGTAGGATCTTAGGACCAAGAGGTTTAATGCCAAACCCTAAAACGGGTACTGTAACCTTAAATGTAGGTGCGGCAGTAGAAGAAGTTAAGGCGGGTAAAATTTCATTTAGAGTAGACAAGTATGGTATCATCCACTCTCCTGTAGGAAGAGTCTCTTTTACTCCTGAAAAGTTAGCTGAAAACGCAATTGAACTTATCTCTACTTTAGAAAGAATGAAGCCATCAACTGCTAAAGGTACTTATATGAAGTCAATCAGCATAGCTAGTACGATGAGCCCTGGTATTTCTGTTGACACTAAATCTATTAAATAAACCAATAAATTAATAAGAAATGACACACGCAGATAAAGGTTTATTAATTCAGGAACTAAAAGATAAGTTTGAGAACTCTTCATATTTTTATGTTACCGACGCTTCTACCTTGACAGTAGCTAAAATCAATCAGTTAAGAAGAACATGTTTTGAAAAAGGCATCGAAATCAAAACGGTTAAAAATACTTTAGCGATCAAAGCAATGGATGGTTTGGATGAAAGTAAAAACTTCAAAGCCATTTATGATGCTTTCAAAGGTCAAAGTACCGTATTGTTTTCAAATGATGGTAAATTACCTGCCACTATTATCAAAGAATTTAGAGGAAAGGATGAAAAACCATTGCTTAAAGCAGCTTATATCGATTCAGATGTTTTCTTTGGAGACGATCAATTAGAAGTATTAACTAAGCTTAAGACTAAATCTGAGCTTATTGGAGATATCGTATTCTTGTTACAATCACCTGCTCAGAACGTGGTAAGCGCTTTGAAATCAGGAGGTTCTACTATAGCAGGATTGTTAAAGACTCTTGAAGAAAGAGGGTAATTATAGATTATTATTTAAATGTTACGTTATAGCTTCCAACATTAACGAATTATTTTTTTAATTTTAAAAATTTTTAAAACCATTATATCATGGCAGATTTAAAAGCATTCGCAGAGCAATTAGTAAACTTGACTGTTAAAGAAGTAAGTGAATTAGCTCAAATATTAAAAGATGAATATGGCATTGAGCCTGCTGCTGCAGCTGTAGCTGTTGCTGCTGGTCCTGCTGTTGGTGGTGCTGCTGAAGCTCCGGCTGAGAAGACTGAATTCGATATTCATTTGACTTCAGCTGGTGCTAACAAGCTTGCAATCGTTAAAGAAGTTAAAACACTTCTTAACTTAGGATTGAAAGAAGCTAAAGACATCGTTGATGCTGCTCCTTCTTTATTGAAAGGTGGCGCTTCAAAAGCTGAGGCTGAATCAATCAAAGCGACTCTTGAAGGAGCAGGTGCTTCTGTAGAGTTGAAGTAATCAGACAAAAGTCTTTAGGACTTAATTTCAGAAGTTAAGTCTGAAAATTATGATATCTGGCTTAACCGACCTATGGTTGGTTAAGCCTATTGTCATTAATAGTTTTTTATTTTGAACATTTTCTCTTAAATGTTCTTTATTTAACAAGTGAAGCTAAAAATAAAAAGAAGTATGACATCAAATGGAGTCGTAAGTAGTGCTGGAAATAGTAGAATAAATTTCGGCAAAATAAAATTAGCAAACGAATATCCTGATTTACTAGAGATTCAAATAAAATCTTTTCAGGAATTTTTTCAGCTTGAAACTACACCAGAAAACAGAGGAAACGAAGGGCTATACAAAGTGTTTCAGGAAAATTTTCCTATCTCAGACGCAAGAAATATCTTTGTTCTTGAATTTTTAGATTACTTTATAGATCCACCCCGTTACGCTATTGAAGAGTGTATGCAAAGAGGGTTGACGTATAGTGTTCCATTAAAGGCTAAGTTAAGATTGTCTTGTAATGATGTAGAACACGTTGATTTCCAGACCATCGTTCAGGATGTATTTCTAGGCAATATTCCTTATATGACCTCCAAAGGTACATTTATGATTAATGGTGCTGAAAGAGTTGTTGTTTCTCAGCTTCATAGATCGCCTGGTGTATTCTTTAGTCAAACATTCCACCCTAATGGAACAAAGATATTCTCTGCTAGAGTAATACCTTTCAAAGGTGCCTGGATGGAGTTTGCCACTGATATCAACTCAGTCATGTATGCATACATCGACAGGAAGAAGAAGTTTCCGGTAACAACGCTCTTGAGAGCTATCGGATTTGATTCTGATAGAGATATCCTAAATCTATTTGACTTAGCCGAAGAAATTCCTACGGACATTGCTTCGCTAAAATCAGCTGTTGGTAGAAAATTGGCAGCTAGGGTTTTGAGGAAGTGGACTGAAGATTTCGTGGATGAAGATACCGGCGAAGTAGTAACCATCGAGCGTAATGAAATATTGCTCGAAAGGGATGTAATTTTAGATGAAGATAATATTGATTTAATTTCAGATGCCGAGACAGATACTGTCATCCTTCAAAAAGAAGATCTGGAAGAAGATTATTCAATTATATACAATACCTTACAGAAGGATCCTGCTTCATCAGAAATAGAAGCGGTCACCCACATCTACAGACAACTTAGAGGTACTGATCCACCGGATGAGGAGACGGCTAGAGGTATTATTGACAAGCTATTCTTCTCTGATAAGAGATATAATTTGGGTGAAGTAGGTAGATATAAGATCAACAGAAAACTTAGATTAGATATTTCCAGAGATACGTTGGTATTGACTAAAGAAGATATCATCTCTATAGTAAAATATTTGGTTTCTTTGGTAAATCAAAAAGCTGAATTAGATGATATTGACCATTTGGCAAACAGAAGGGTTCGTACAGTAGGTGAGCAGCTTTATGCTCAGTTCGGTGTGGGCTTAGCAAGAATGACACGTACGATTCGTGAAAGGATGAACGTCAGGGATAATGAGGTATTTACTCCTATTGATTTGATCAATGCAAGGACCTTATCTTCTGTGATCAATTCATTTTTTGGTACAAGTCAGTTGTCACAATTTTTGGATCAAACCAATCCATTATCAGAAATCACACACAAACGAAGAATCTCTGCATTAGGACCAGGCGGTCTCTCTAGAGAGCGTGCAGGATTTGAAGTAAGGGACGTTCACTATTCGCATTACGGTCGTCTTTGTACTATCGAAACTCCGGAAGGACCTAATATCGGATTGATCTCTACTCTTTGTGTACATGCTAAGGTTAATAAAATGGGTTTCTTGGAAACTCCATATAGAAAAGTTATTGACGGAAAGGTAGATGTAGCAGGTGGCATCCAATATCTTTCAGCTGAAGCTGAAGATTACAGGAGAATTGCTCAGGCAAATGCTCAAGTGACGGAAACTGGTGCATTTGTGAATGAAAGAATCAAGTCACGTGAGCATGGTGAATTCCCTGTACTATCTCCCGCTGAGTTGGAGTACATGGACATTGCTCCAAACCAAATTGTGGGTGTTTCGGCTTCTTTGATTCCGTTTTTGGAGAATGATGATGCCAACCGGGCTTTGATGGGTTCAAACATGCAACGTCAAGCATTGCCTCTTGTACGACCTAAGTCACCAATCGTGGGTACAGGTCTAGAAGCAAAAGTAGCAGAAGACTCCAACATGTTGATAAATGCTGAAGGTAAAGGTGTGGTCGAATACGTAGATGCTAATGAAATTGTCATTAGATATGATAAGACTGAAGAAGAAATGTTGATTTCTTTTGATGACAACGTCAAAAAATATAACCTTACTAAATTTGTAAGAACCAATCAAGGTTCATGTATCAATCTTAAACCAATTGTCAAAAAAGGTCAAAGGGTAGCTAAAGGAAGTTTGCTTTGTGAAGGTTATGCCACTGAAAATGGGGAATTGGCTTTAGGTCAAAATCTTCAAGTAGCATTCATGCCTTGGAAAGGATATAACTTTGAGGATGCCATCGTGCTTTCAGAAAGAGTTGTTAAAGAAGATATCTTTACCTCTCTGCATATCGAAAGTCATGAAATTGATGTAAGAGATACCAAGTTGGGAGAAGAGGAATTTACTAACGATATACCTAATGTTAGTGAAGAGGCAACAAAAGATTTGGACGAAAATGGTATTATTAGAGTAGGGGCGTGGGTAAAAGAAGGTGATATCCTTATCGGAAAGATCACACCTAAAGGAGAGTCAGACCCTACACCTGAAGAGAAGCTTTTAAGAGCAATCTTTGGTGATAAAGCAGGTGATGTGAAAGATGCCTCACTTAAAGCTTCACCATCTACTAATGGAGTAGTGATTGACAAACAATTATTTGCCAGAGCTAAAAAGGATAAATTCCAAAAAGTTCAGGAAAAAGAATTGTTGTCTAAACTTGAAGATACACACGCTATCAACTTAAATGAGCTCAAAACCATCTTAATTGATAAGTTGATGACCCTTCTTGATGGTAAGATTTCCGAAGGGGTCAGAAGTATCTACAATGAAGAATTGATCCCCAAAGGGGCTAAGTTTACTCCAAAAGCTTTCAAGGACATGGAGTTTGCTTCTGTGGATTATTCTAATTGGACCAAAGAGCAGGAAACTAATGAGTTATTAGCCAGATTGTTGCACAATTATTCTATCAAATTAAATGAAGAATTGGGTAGATATAAGCGTGAGAAGTTTAACATCAGTATTGGTGATGAGCTACCTGCAGGAGTACTAAAATTGGCTAAAGTGTATTTAGCTAAGAAGAGAAAGCTCAAAGTAGGTGATAAGTTGGCTGGACGTCACGGAAACAAAGGTATAGTATCTCGTATAGTAAGAGAAGAAGATATGCCATTCTTGGAAGATGGAACTCCTGTTGATATCGTATTGAATCCATTGGGGGTACCTTCAAGGATGAACTTGGGGCAGATATTTGAGACGGTACTTGGATGGGCCGGCAAAAAAATGAATGTCAAATTTGCAACTCCGATTTTTGATGGAGCGAGTTTGGATGAGATAGAAGGATATATTGAAAAAGCAGGTCTTCCTGCATACGGTCAAACATTCCTTTATGATGGTGAAACAGGGGATAAATTCCACCAGCAAGCCACAGTAGGGGTAATCTACATGTTGAAATTATCTCACATGGTAGATGATAAGATGCATGCAAGATCTATCGGACCATACTCATTGATAACACAGCAACCATTAGGTGGTAAAGCTCAGTTTGGTGGTCAGAGATTTGGAGAGATGGAAGTTTGGGCTCTTGAAGCCTATGGTGCTGCCAATATCCTTCGTGAATTGCTTACCATTAAGTCAGATGACATCATTGGTAGGGCAAAAGCTTACGAAGCAATTGTCAAGGGTGATAACATTCCAGATTCTAACATTCCAGAATCATTCAATGTATTAGTACATGAATTAAGAGGTCTTGCATTAGACATTAAATTTGATTAATAACATTTCTTTAAACGATATATAATTAAGATATTATGTTAAAAAAGAAGGGTGTAAAACCAACCAAAGGCTTCGAATCGATTACCATCAGCTTAAGTTCGCCTGATGAAATTTTGGAAAGGTCTTATGGGGAAGTATTAAAACCAGAAACCATCAATTATAGGTCTTATAAACCAGAAAGAGATGGTTTGTTTTGCGAAAGAATATTTGGTCCAGTAAAGGATTACGAATGTTACTGCGGAAAGTACAAAAGAATTAGATATAAAGGTATCGTTTGTGACCGTTGTGGTGTAGAAGTTACTGAGAAAAAAGTAAGAAGGGAGCGAATGGGCCACATCAAATTGGTCGTTCCTGTAGTCCATATTTGGTTTTTTAAATCATTGCCTAATAAAATTGGATACCTTCTCGGTTATTCTTCCAAAAAGTTGGAATCTATTATATATTATGAAAGATATGTAGTAGTACAACCGGGTATCAAAGAAAACGAAATTTCTAAGCATGATACCTTGACTGAAGAAGAATACTTCGATATCTTGGACACATTGCCAAAAGACAATCAATCATTGGATGATAGCGACCCAAATAAATTCATCGCCCGCATGGGTGCTGAGGCTGTCAGGGATCTATTGGAGAGAATCAAATTGGATGAACTTTCATTTGAACTCAGACATCAAGCTGCCAATGAAACATCACAGCAAAGAAAATCTGAGGCTCTAAAGAGACTTAGAGTTGTGGAAGCCTTCAGAGATGGTATGCGGACTACAGAAAACAGACCTGAGTGGACCATCATTCAGTATTTGCCTGTAACACCACCTGAATTGAGACCTTTGGTTCCGTTGGATGGAGGTAGATTTGCAAGTTCAGATTTGAATGACTTGTATAGAAGAGTGATCATAAGAAATAATCGTCTTAAGAGACTTTTGGAGATTAAAGCTCCTGAAGTGATTTTGAGAAACGAAAAACGTATGTTGCAGGAAGCTGTAGACTCTTTATTTGACAACTCAAGAAAATCTAATGCTGTAAAAGCGGAAGGTGGTCGTTCCTTAAAATCATTGAGTGATGTACTTAAAGGTAAGCAAGGTCGTTTCCGTCAAAACTTATTAGGTAAAAGGGTAGATTATTCTGGTCGTTCGGTTATCGTAGTAGGGCCTACTTTATTACTCCATGAGTGTGGCATTCCTAAAGGTATGGCTGCTGAGCTTTTCAAACCATTTATTATCAAGAAATTGATAGAAAGGGGTGTTGTAAAGACTGTAAAATCAGCTAAGAAGCTTGTAGATAAAAAAGATTCAGTAATCTGGGAAATCCTAGAAAATATACTTAAAGGTCACCCTGTATTATTAAACAGGGCACCTACGCTTCACAGGCTATCTATCCAGGCTTTCCAGCCAAGATTGGTAGAAGGTAAAGCCATCCAGTTGCACCCATTAGTGTGTGGTGCGTTCAACGCCGACTTTGATGGTGACCAGATGGCAGTGCACGTCCCTTTGGGACATGCCGCAATTTTGGAAGCTCAAATTTTGATGTTGTCAGCGCACAATATGCTAAATCCTCAGGATGGGTCTCCAGTGACGTTACCATCTCAGGACATGGTTTTGGGTTTATATTATCTGACTAAACCTAAAAAATCTGTAGGTGATATCAAAGTAAAAGGTGAAGGCAAAACGTTTTACAGTGCAGAAGAAGTAGTGATTGCTTTCAATGAAGGAGCAATAGATCTACATGCGGTCATCAAAGTAAGAGTGAAAACTGATGGACCTGATGGATCCATGGTTATTAAGATTATTGAAACTACGGTAGGTAGAGTTATTTTTAACCAAAATATTCCGGATACGGTTCCGTTCATTAATCAGTTGCTTACAAAAAAGAGTTTGAAAAAAATCATCGGTGATATCATCATCAGAACAGATTTTACTCAAACTGCTGCGTTCTTGGATAAAATCAAAGATCTTGGATTTTTCTGGGCCTACAAGGGTGGACTTTCTTTCAATTTGGGTGATTTGATCACACCAAGTATTAAGGAACAGACGCTTTTAGAAGCACAAGAAGAAGTAGATGAAGTTTGGGAAAACTATAACATGGGTTTGATCACTCCAAATGAGAGATACAACCAGGTGATAGACAAATGGACTTTTGCTGACAACAAAATCACAGATAACTTGATGCGTGAGATCGCACAACATAAGCAAGGATTTAATTCTGTATTTATGATGTTGGACTCAGGTGCAAGGGGATCAAAACAACAAATCAAGCAGTTGTGCGGACTGAGAGGTTTGATGGCAAAACCTAGAAAATCTGGTGATACTGGTGGTGCAATCATCGAAAACCCAATCTTGGCAAACTTCCTGGAAGGTCTGTCAGTTTTGGAATACTTCATCTCTACCCACGGTGCGCGTAAAGGTCTTGCGGATACCGCCTTGAAGACAGCTGATGCAGGATACCTTACTAGAAGGCTTGTAGACGTTGCTCAGGATGTGATCATCACAGAAGAAGATTGTAATACACTAAGAGGTATTGATACTGAAGCACTCAAAGACAACGAAAACGTTATTGAGTCATTAGCATCTAGAATAGTGGGTCGTTATACTTTATACGATATCACTGATCCTGTTTCTGACAAATTGATACTTGCTGCTGCAGGGTATATTTCTCCTGATATTGCCATAGAGATTGAAAAATCAGGAATAGAAATGGTTACCATTAGATCAGTGCTGACTTGTGAAACTAAAGTGGGTGTTTGTTCTAAATGTTATGGCAAAAACTTGGCTTCAGGAAGGATAGTAGAGAAAGGTGATGCCGTTGGTATCATTGCTGCCCAATCCATCGGTGAACCAGGTACACAGCTTACGTTAAGAACCTTCCACGTAGGGGGTATCGCTTCGGTTTCTAAAACTGAATCAGAGATTTCGACTAAATTCGAAGGTGTTTTGGAATTTGACAATATCAAAGTAACAGAACAAATAGAAGGTGGATCTAGAACTCAGGTAGTTTTATCACGTTCAGGGGAAATCAGGGTAGTAGATCCTGCCACCAAAAAAGTATATAATTCATACTTTATTCCATATGGTTCTTCTTTATTAGTTCAAGATGGACAGAAAGTAGAAAAAGGGCAGGCCATTTGCGAATGGGATCCATTTAACAACTTGATTATCTCTGAGTTTGGAGGTATCACACAGTTTGAAGATATCGACGAGGGTGTTACCTATAGAGTAGAAAGAGATGATCAGACAGGTTATGCTGAAAAAGTAGTTATTGAATCTAAAAATAAAAAGAAGATCCCAGTGATCAAAATTTTATCTCCATCGGGCGAAGAGTTAAAGACATATAACTTACCTGTTGGGGCATATATCACTGTAGACAATAATGATACCGTAGTACCAGGTCAAAAGATCGTAAAAATCCCTAGAAACTTAGGTAAAATTCAGGATATCACGGGTGGTCTTCCAAGAGTAACAGAGCTTTTCGAAGCACGTAACCCTTCAAATCCAGCCGTTACTGCTGAGATAGATGGTATCGTTTCTTACGGTAAAATCAAACGTGGTAACCGCGAGATTTTTGTGGATGACGAAAAAACAGGACAAAGAAGGAAATATTTGATAGGCTTATCTAAACACTTACTCGTCCAAGAAGGAGACTTCGTAAGGGCAGGTATGCAAATGACAGATGGGGCCGTAGCACCTTTAGATATTCTTAACATCAGAGGGCCTTTTGCCGTACAATCTTATTTAGTGAATGGTGTTCAGGAAGTATATCGTTCTCAAGGTATTGCGATCAATGACAAACACATAGAGGTGATCGTTAGACAGATGATGAGAAGGGTAGAAATCGTAGATCCAGGTGATACAACTTTCCTTGAAGGCGAAGCTGTAGATCGTCATGAGTTCAATGAACAAAATGACTGGATATATGACAAAAAAGTGGTAGTTGAATCGGGAGATTCCACCAATTTTAAACCAGGACAAATTGTTTCTATCAGACAGTTTAGAGAAGAAAATTCTTTACTTAAGCGGAATGATAAAAAACTTCTAGAAGTAAGAGATGCAGTCCCGGCAACGTCAAGTATCTTGTTACAAGGTATCACCAGAGCTTCATTGGGTGTAGAAAGTTGGATTTCAGCGGCATCATTCCAAGAAACAACCAAAGTACTAAGTACTGCGGCTATTTCAGCTAAGAGAGACGGATTAACAGGACTGAAAGAAAACGTTATCGTAGG
>Ga0075176_1116878_pt1 | contig 12908 bp, 5 predicted proteins | sample JI81BgreenRNA_FD_77311 | JGI IMG/M metagenome (GOLD analysis project Ga0075176, IMG submission 77311) | Metatranscriptome of wastewater effluent complex algal communities from Wisconsin, to seasonally profile nutrient transformation and... | ecosystem: Engineered > WWTP > Effluent > Algae...
TTTGTATGGTTGTTTTTTAAAGTTTCTTTGTTTTGGTGTTTGTTACTAAGTTACACTTATTAACGGCAGTGCAAATTAGTAAAGATTTTGTTTGGTTGTACGGTTTTGTACTCAGTTTTTGGCAGCTGCTCAACCCGGTTGAACTCGTCTGCTGAAAGTTGATATACGTTTGTTTTCGTCATTAGGTTTTTTAGGTTTACAAAAACTCGATGGTAACTACTCCACTTCTATTCGCTGGTACTCCTAACCAATAGGAGAAGTGTAAGGTTTCACCGGGCATTTGCTTCATTAACTTGCTCTCGTGATATGCTTTGACATGATTGGTGCCAACTTTTAATACTTTGGCATCCGCAAAGCGAGTACTACCGTCGTTCAACCATAAAAATGTGGCTCCAGAGCCCCCAAAACGATATTCGATACGCGTAGAAATTAATAAATCGATGTTTTCCTGCGATCTAAACTCCACCCAAAAGTGCCCCTTATTTTGGGAATTTGTCCCGATTTGGGATGAACCATCTCGGTTTGGTTCAATTATCTGGGGTGGAACCGGGTCTACTTTCACATCTACACCAGGTGGTAGGTTCAATTGGAAACGAATGAACTGTGCGTGCGCAAAACTCCCAACAAGTAGGAAAAAAAGTAAAGTGAGCAGTAATTTAAGGCGCATTGTCGGTATATGATATACTCAATTCTATCGTACCACTATAGTTTCCCGCTCTTATACCCATGGGAATCGGCCCTAATGTACCATAAAAATACAAATAAGCCTTAGCCCGTGGGCGCACATACCCCTCGTGATCGGGTGTTGGGGGTGGACCTGGAGGGCCGGTGGTCGTTTTTCTCCGAATGGGAAACGTTAAAGTATTGAATGCGCCAGGAACTTCAGTGGCTGATGCCCTTCTCTCTACATCGGTTGGTTCACCCGTATTGTTGTATGCAAAGCGTAAAGCAAAGGGAACTGTCACTCCAGTATCTAAACCACCAAAACTCAAGCCTTCTGACCAACTTAACTGAGCTGTAATGTCGTATTCCATGGGCGCATCAATTTCAACCACCACAGTTGCTTGATCCCCCAAGTTTACTTGCACGGTTGCCGGATCACCAACAACTATAATTTGTTGTTTGCGATTAAAATTGAGGGCATCAGGATTTTCTACCACCGTTAAGGTAATGGCATCGCCTTGTACAAAGGTTTTAAAATTGATGCGCTGGGCTTGTGCTGAATAGCCAAACAACAGTAATAAAACTATAATCCCCGTCTTCCGCATCAGTTCCCCTCAATTTCCATGATAAATTCCGAAATATATGCGCCAGGTTTGGCTTCCCGTATATCTAATACCGCTCCTAGCCAAATGTGGTAGGTGCCATCGGGGCCCAGTCTTACATTCGCTTCTCCTATATCCAATAATATACTTGCGTTTTGGTTGTCACTCTCAAATCCACTTATCCGATAATTTGCTTTAACTACCCCTCCTGTCCCATTTTCGTCCAACAAAGTTTCATAAGCCAAATACGTAATCCGGATTTGCTTTCCAGGTCGCCCATTAATTCGCATCATACCGGCATACGGACTATTGGTCGGGTTTACGGTAATTACCCCATCCACAATCGCAGGTGTATTCAAATTTACATCCCGCATTGTGGTCAAGGTGAAATTGTCAATAATTTCAGCACTGACTGACGTTGACGCAGATCTTGTTACGATTCTTGGCGTCATGTTCACCTGTGCTTGTACCCCAACAGAAAAGAGTCCTAAAAAGAGAATTAATGCAAAACGAGGTTTCATCGCACCTTCACTCCTTTCTGAGTCGATACAAACTCGTTGGTGATTAAGCGTATTACGTAGGTGCCGGCCGGAATACGGGCGGTATACCAATCTATCTCGTGCGTGCCACCATCATAAAAACGGCTTTCTTCGCGCAACATCACGCGTCCGTACAAATCAATCACCTCTATACTTGCATCCATGGGTCCGGGCAAATAAAACGATAAACGTGTTTGCTCGCCAAACGGATTGGGTGTTGGTGGATATAAATATGGATGATCAGGACGATAGGTAAGCTGGGCACCGTCGTAATTGGGCAGTACCACGATGGTAAACGGCCTTGTGGCGGGCTTTTGTTGACGGAAGATAGGGGCATCTTCTGGTGCACTGTGCAGCACCGAACCGGGGGTACGGAAAGCCGAAGCTTCAGTACGTCTGGTAGCTGTGGGCTGTACAGGCGCAGTGTAACTAAAGTCGAGGTAGTTGTAACGCGTCATCGAAATTGCCCTTTGCCCAATATGATCCATTAACGCAATTTCCCAGTTGGCAGGTATGTTGGTAGTTAAATCCCACTCCAAACGGTAGTTTCCGTTTACTGCTGCGCCTTCACGTGAGGCCGATATGTGCACAGGTATGGCCAATTCGTTCTCAATTTCATCAGGCAAGGTATTGATTACCAGTGGTTTTTTATGCAATGCCGAGCTATTTGTGTACAACATGAGCCAGCTGTCGGCATAACTTTCCAATTGGTAACCGTCTTTTTGGTCGGGCCCGGTAATACCTTCCGTATCGAAGCTCACATAACTGTTGGCTTCCATGCCTGCTCCCTTGATCCGCATCGAAACAGTTGGCGGAGCTGCGCGACGACTGAGGTAACGTTGTGCCGTATCGGTTTTGGCGGTATTGGTAAAACGCAGGAGCGGACTGGCGGCGTTGGCATGCACCCAGAAACCTTGATATGGAGCCAATAATCCCGATTCCAAGGTGGTATCGTTGATATTGCCCACTGCTCCATTCCAATAACGGTAGCCTCCCACTCCTCCTCCAAAAGAAGGATCCCAAATGTATACGGTATTGTCGAGATTGGTTTTGTCCCAAGCACCGGAATTCATATCCCAGCTAAGCGTACTGGCTGTGGGGTTACCCAACATATTCCAGCCCGCATCGGCCACATTTTCGTCGAGGAAGAAACGGTTGCCGCCTGCTGTATCGGCTTGGGTGCTCAAGCTGCGCGGGGTGTAGCTCAGCTCGTTATAGGTAAAGTACGCCCCACCCGACAAATCTGGTTCCTTACCGGTTGCCGTCAGCGTTATAGGCAAAGTATCGCGGTAGTTGCCTCCACCACTCACATTTGCCGGATAACCCGCACCATTAAAGATGTAGGCATAATAGCCGCGTCCTTGGGTGGTGCTATCGGTAGCATTGGCGGGTTTGCGCCAGCTTTGCAAGGTAGTGCCGGTATCCGTTTCGGCAAACGAAAGAATATTGGGTTGCAACGAATCGTAATTCGACCCGGTATATCCTTGGGTCTCTAAACTGTCGAGCCAGTCGGCATAGGTGGTACGCACCGGCGAGCTCAACATGCGCCAGCCTTTTAAGCCGGTGATACGTTGTTTCACCTCTAGCAGGGGAACGCCACTGCTCAAATTCAGATAACGAGCGCCTGGCTCCAGTACGATGCGGCTGTTGCCCAAAGTTTCGAAGGTAGCGCCGTCGGATACCCGCAGCAGCGGCCCGTCGGCTACAGGACTCGTGGCAGCACTATCGAGCGTAAGCGTTACGCCATTGAGTAGCGACAACTTACCTCCTGAAGCAACTGTAAACGCATTAAGCGCAGGTGTGCCCGAGCGGAAAATTTTAGGCTGATCGTTCCGGAAGGGTATCAGTATCCGGGAAGTATCGAGCGGTACACGTTCGGTACTCCAGTTGGTGGCTGTAAACCAATCGCGTTCGGCTCCGGCAGTACCTCCGGCCCAAACGTCGTACAAAAAGCCGTCGAAGCCGCGGCTGATGAGCTGTTTGGCGTCGTCGCCTTTACCTTCGCCGCCACTAAACACCGTATACACATCAAAACTACCGGTAACCACTGTGTCGATGGTGTACGGACTAGAGATGGGCTCTATGGCCAATCGCGCACCGTTGCCAAAACGATCGAGGGTAATGTCGCCGAAAACGGCTTCGCCACTCGTCAAATTTTGGGTAATGGTACCTCCTAGCTGCAGCGAACCAGGATTGGTGAAGATGCTAATGCGCGCCGAGTCGGCACCGAATGGTACGGGGCGGTTGTTGGCTGCCAACAGGCGAGCACGAAGCGTAAACGGTGTATTCGACAGCTGATCGCCGGGCTGAGCTATTAATTCGAAGCGGTCGGGCTCGGCGGTGATACCGTCGAGGAAGACCGTATCGGTCATCGCCTGACTGTCGCCACGGCCGTTGCCACCAAAATACGATTGTCCCAAAATACGCGCTGTACCCGAGGGAGAGCCCAAAAGTGTAAGCAAATATTCGGAAGTATCGGCACCGGTGAGCAGCGCACTTTGTACCACTACGCGTTTGTTGTCGCCCACCGAGGCGCTTTGGAAACCGTAGGTTAAGGTGTCGAGCGAAACGTTCGGGTATTCAGGTTCTAACCCACTAAAGCTAATGCTGTCAACCGTGAGCCCACCCGAGGTAATGGCCGTAGTTCCGTCATATACCTTGTCGTCGGCAGTGAAATTGCCGGTAATACGCAAAATAAATCGCCCTTCAAGGGTTTGTTCCCGACCTTGCGAGGCAAAATGGCCGTCGCCCTTACCACCGCGGTAGTAGTTCTCGATGATGTCGAATTCGAGTGAGTTCACCGTGACGGTATCGTTTACCGTGGCCACCATGATATAAGTACCTCCGTTTTCGATAGAAACCAGCGGGAAGGTAGCCACACCTGAAACTTCAGTCGCAGAAGTACCTCCATTGATGAATCCGGTAGGGAACAAACTCAGCTCAACCACATTGGTATCGGTCCACATCCGGTTATTATTCGAATCGTAGATCGATACCTGGATGCTCGGGAAAAATACGGTATTGATGGCCGCGGTATACGGCTGGAAGTCGTATTGCAGTCGGAATGGTGGCCCGGGCACAAAGTACACCCTGGCCGAATCTTGGAAGGGTTCGTCGCCCGATACTTCGATGACGGCAAAGTAGTCGATAGAGTCGGCTACGGTAGTGCTCACCTTAAAGCGTGCGAAGCCCAAACTATTCGAAAAACTAAAGTTTTCGGCGGTAATGTTGGAGACCTTACCCGAATCTTGCGTTAGACTCACAAATTCGTTGGCAATAACGTTGGAGTCGATATCACTGATAAATACGGTTACTTCTACCGAGTCAACCCCATTCGCGATGGCGGTATCTACACTGAAAACCACAAACGATAGGCTCGGATCAATCGGGCCCGGTTGTACAATCAGGTTGCTCGATTCCAAAACTGGGGTGACCAACGAATCGACAATAAATCCGATGCGGTAAACGCTGTCTTTGCGACCACCTAATCGCAAACTGTCGAAAGTGGCTCGATCGTTCACCATCAATTCAACAGAATCGCCCCGTAAGCGACCGCGGTTATTGGCGTCGGTAACGGTTAAGAATGCACGAACCGGCGAAGTGTTGGCCACACTATTCATGGCCAGCCCTAGCGAGTCGCTGATGCTCACCACAGGTGGGCTGGCAAACAACAAACTACTTCTACCTGCCGTAGGAGCTGTGATAAACGAAAGTGACCCCTTCAAACCCAACATACCTGTGGTTGTTGGCGCAAACAAGGTATCGCTGCGGAACTGGGCTGGCGAAGCTTGGCTACCGTACAAACGAGGCGATTGCCTTACGCCATTAAACTCCATGCCCAATACAAAAGAGGTATCGCTACCGGGATTGTATCTACCCGGGGTATCGATGGTCATAAACCGCAGGCGCTGTTGATTACTCGCCACCCGAACTTCACCGCTATCGATATTGATTGTACTTTGAATGCTATTTGCACTTCCACTTAATACCAATGCACCGCTTCCCAACTGATTGATGGTTGCGGTGGTGGGTGTGGTTAGGTTTGCTCCTATACCTTGGCGTACCTCCCCAGCTCCACGCAGATTTACCACTGCATTGGCAGCCAAAGTGAGCGTAGGCCAAACGATTTCTGTAAAGGCATTGGCCGTATAGTTATAAATACGGCCCGAAGTGGTCATGTTGTTGGTTTGAATCTGAACGCCTCCCACATCGGTTCCCGAAATATTATCTCCACGAATCACATTCAAGGAGAGATTGGTATTACTCCAGTTCAATTGATTGATGATATGCGTCACTCCACCCACACCAGCCGTATTCCGGTCGATGATGATGCGGCTGTCGGCCCCCTGCACCGATACGTTGGTGCCATTAAAGGTGGTGCTCACGTCGTTGGCCAGTACCAAGGTGGCGCCATCGGTTAAGTTGAGGGTTGCTCCTCCCGATGAAAGTGCATTATTTACCTCCAAACGTACCGAACCCGCCGAAATGGTCGTTGCCGCTGTACGTGTACCATTCAGTGCTCCTGTAAAGGCCAATTGACCTTCACCATTTTTTTGTATGGCCTGGTTGCCGCTAATTTGGGTAATATTAAAAGAGGCCGAGGTGTCGATCACGAATGTATTGGTACCACTGAGTAGCGTAAGTCTACCCACCTGAATTTCGGCCAACCCGCTGGTCACATTGGCACCGGTATTCATGTTCACCGTATTGCCGGGCGACGACATGGTGATATCGCCCAAGCTGTGTTCAACGCCTGCTCCGGGGGTGATTCGGTCCGACACAAATACCGACGAGTTGTTGGTGACAAAAACGGGTCGACCAAAAGCCAATGGCGCATCGTTTTGGAGCTGTAGCGTACCTCCCGATAAGTAAATATTTGAAGTAGTTCCCAATGCGGCAGCATTGGCCGTGGCTATCAAGGTTCCCGAATTGATGGTAATCCTATCCGATAAAGTATTGGTTTGATTCAGCGTTATTGAACCCGTTCCACTATACACAATAGCACTCGAACTTGCCGCGGTTGCGATGGTCCAGTTGCCGGTTTGCACCATTTCACCCGTGCCACTCACGGTAGTGGTGAAGTTAGCACCGGTGAGGGCGCCTAAACTTAATCGGGTGATGCCTCCACCTGCAGGGTTGTTGATGGTATAGGTTGGTGCGCCTGTGTGGGTGGTTGCCCCAAAGGTCAATACCCCATTGCCCGAATTGATGTTACTTTCGCCGTTGATGGTGACTGTAGATGCATTCACGGAAAGTGTACCCAAGGTAAACGAAGGCGCAGCTCCTACACTGGTTGCATTGAGGTTGATGGTGGTGGCTGTGCTGATGGTGGTATTGTTCCCCATGTTCAACGTTGCCGCCGGTGCTGCAGTGAGGTCTAAAACAGTGCCTACACCATTGATGGTGAGTGCGCCCGTTCCTAATGCACTGGCATTATTCACCACCCGCAGGGTGCCTGCTTCGAGGGTTGTACCATTGGCATAGGTGTTGGTGCCGCTCAGTTCTTGTACGTAATTGCCTTGTTTTACGAGGCTCAAACCACTGGTGCCATTGGCCAAAACGCCTGTAAAACTTGATGTTCCCGAGGCTGCATCGAGGGTAACTACCGAAGCAAAACTACCGGTATTGGTTATGGTACCATTGCCTTCGATAGCGCCTGCTCTAAAATCTTTGCCAAAGAAATCTACGGTTCCGCCAGCCGTATTGTTTAATGCGCCAGTTAAGCGGATGGCTGTGGGTACCGAAGTTTGAAAACGTAAGGTTCCGGCTCCCAAAAATTCCACTTCGTGGAAATCGGGGTCTACCCCATTCGGTTGTGCGATGGCCCGAACCACACCCGTGGCCCGTCGAAACGCAACTACCGAAGTGTTAGGGATAAGGGTGCCGCTATTGAAAAACTCGAGATAAACGTTGAGTGTACTGCTTCCCGTGAGCGTAAGTTGTGCTCCGGGGAAGATGATGATATTACCACATTCGGCCGTTCCCGTCACCTGCGGAATGTTCGAGCTCATATCTTCGATGACCACCTCGGTAGTATCGTCGGGAACAAAGTTGTCGTGCCAGTTGCCTGCAGTGAACCAGTTATTGCTGACGGTGCCTAGCCAATAGCCCCTACGCCGACCGTCGTTGATGAAGATGGTACCGGTAGATGTGCCAACAAAATACGTATTGTTTTTATTGGTTGCCGTTGAGGCTGTACCTCCCCAGAATCCACCTACCTGACGGGTAGTGTTGAACGACATGGTTGGTGCTGTAGATGCAAAAATGCCGCAATTGAATTGCCCTCCGAGTACATCGGAAATAATCAGGGTACCGATGAAGTTTAGGTTGGCTCCTGCTTGTAGCACTCCATCCAAAATCCGCGTAAAGCCTTCGTATTCGGGACTACGTGCCAAAACCATGGTACTATTTCCTGTTTTGATCAAACCACCGCTAAGTCCATCGCCCAAAATACGGCCGCTGTAGGTAAAGCTACCCGAGGTGGCATTCACCGTCAGCGAAGCGGTACCCAAGCGTACCAGTCCACCGGTAACGCCTCCGCCTTGTAAGCTGCGGATGGTCATGTCGTAACCCGTCATGTCGAGCTCCACCCCGGCGGTATTGGCTAAGATAAAGTCGGAACTATTGCTAAACGCGGTAGTGCTGTTTGCCCGTAATATGCCTCCATTGATGTTGGTGGCCCCTGAATAGGTATTGTTTCCACCAAAAATTTGGGTGTAGGCCCCATTTTTTGTCACGGCTACAGTTCCGCTACCGTTGATGATGGTTCCGAGATAATTCACCGAACCACTGGCACGGTTCATCGTAAGTGTTACTGCTCCGGCCACGTTTGAGCGAACCTGAGCTCCTCCGGTAGTACCTTCGAGCGACGCAATCGTAATTGAATTGCCGTTTAAGTTGAGGGTGGCTTCATTCACTACCGGAGAAGCCGATGGTATAGCACTGGCGTTTCCTATGGTAATAGTACCCGCCGAAATGATGGTATTTCCCGTGTAGGTGTTCGCTACGTTTAAGTTTAGGTTACCGGTATTCGTCTTGGTCAAACTGCCCGAACCTATCGATATGCCTGTGGTGGCTATGGTGATGGTTCGGCCGGTTCCGCCGTTGGTCGACAAAGTGAGATCGGTATTCGTTCCTGTAATGCCCCCATTCAAAGTAAGAGTGGTATTTCCTGTAATTTCCACCGTACCACTTCCAATGAGTTGAATTGCTCTGTTGGTATTTCGTGCAGTACCTCCACTATATACCAACGTGCCGTTTTCTATCACAATGGCTGGAGAAGAAGTACCCCTCCCGATAGAACTATTGGTACCGGAATTAGCTAATACGTTAGAAACGATTAGGTTGCCGCCATTGATATAGGTTTGACCTGTATAATTACTCGTGGAAGAACCTAAGGTTTGGTTAGCTGCTCCGAAAACCCGTACCGTAAGTACACCAGAGCCATCGTTGATTTGGCCATTGTACGTTCGCGCCGTAACCGCATTATCGATGGTGAGTGTACAGGTTGCCGCTACGGTGGTGGTGATAACGGCACCCGTAGCGGTTCCGTTCACTCCGTTTACCGTCTGACTAAAACCATTGAGGTTAAAAGTTCCCCCGTTCATTTGCAACAAGGATGCTGCGGCAAAACGGTTACTCGAGCCCAGTACAATAGTTCCTGCCACCAAGGTAGTTGTACCAGTGGTGAATTTAGAGCCACTCATAAAAAGTGTACCTGTGCCTTCTTTGGTCAAGCCACCTGTTGAACCAATGAAGTTGCTGCCGTCGGGTACGAGGTGGTCTCCTGCGCCTTGAAAGGTGATGGTTCTCGTGGAATGGTCAAACGCTGGAGCTCCGTCATATGTGATTTGGGTCCCTGCTTCGGCTTGTAAACGGTGTGTGGTATTGAAGGTAGCTGTGATAGTGCCCGTGAGCGTTAAGTCGCCGCTCATCAAACGTATGGCTCCTGTTGAAGGTGGTGCACCATTCAAGATGATGTTATAAGGCATGGTCATGGTACCTTCCACTTCGATGGCTGCCGCGGCACTTATGGTCACGTTACCAGAAGGCCCAAACGCCTGCCCGTTTTGAATCACTACTACACCTGCTGTAATCGAAGCCGTACCCGTTGATGTTTTTGCATTGGGTATCGTCCACCTACCCGTTCCGGCTTTCGAGAATGAGGTTGTTCCGGTGCTGTTCGGTATGTCGGGATTAAATATGTTCGCCCCGGTATTGGTGCCGCCGAGTGTAAACGTTTTATTTCCATTGCCAGTAGTGGTCATGGTGCCTGTAAAGACCAGTGCGCCCGAACCGTTGTTGATAATACCTCCACCTCCTGTTGTGCCGGCCAGCTCCAAGTCACGTCCAACGGTTTGCCCGGCCCCGGTATATTGTAATGTTCCTGTACTACCCGTTAATCCCATACGTATGGTGGCGTGGGATGCTGAATTGGGAGAGCCCAAATTACTGGTAGCCGAGGGCGTAGGCCATGTATTGATACTGCCCACTTCGAGGGTGCCGTTTTGTATCCACACCTGACCGGTAAAAGAGTTGTTTCCGGTTAGTGTAGTGGTTCCTCCTCCTACTTTTAGCAAACCCACATCACCACCCAAATTGGCCGAGATGGTAGCCGTACCCGAAAATGAATAATCGCCTTGGGCATAGATGGTTCCTGTACCGGTGACACTTCCTCCCGTTACCGAAAACACCGCTACTGTATCGCTAAAGGTAGATAAACTGAGTACCCCTCCCGTTACGGTTAAATTACCTGTTCCAATGACGTTACTCGCTCCATACGCCAAAGTGCCTGCTGTAACGGTGGTAGTGCCGGTAAAGGTATTCTGTGCATTGAGGGTAACCGTACCCGATCCGTCTTTCGTTAATCCACCACTGGTAGTAGTGATGGCCCTGTTCATGGTGATATTCCCCGAACCGCCCAAGGTGATGGTGGCTGTGGTACCCGTCAAAACGTTGGCATTGGTGAGGGTAAGCGTATTTAAATCGGAGTTGATACGTGCTGTTCCCGTGAGGGTAATCAAACCCGATAGGTTGTTGTTACCGCTAATGCTGCGTATGCCACCAATGTTGCTACTGCCTACGCTTCCCAAATTGATGGGTCGTGCAAAGGTGACTCCTCCCGACAAGGCCAAAGTACCCGAGCCTGTGATCACAACCGTTCCCGATGTACCTAAGGCACTCATGTTGGTGGGCTGCAGTGTTCCTGCCGAAATATTGGTATTGCCGGTAAAGGTATTGGCTACCGATAAGGTAAGCGTACCATTTCCATCTTTGTTCAGGGCGCCGGAACCAATGGTAAACGTTCCGCTGGCCGTGGTATTTCCATTTCCCCCTATCGTTAAGGCCAGCCCACTACCATTCACGGCATTGGCTGCCGATAAGGTCAGGAGGTCGGCATCGGCATAAATACGTGCTGCACTACCTAAGGTAATGGTAGCCGAAACAGTATTGTTACCACTTACACTCCTAAGAGCACCGGTGTTAGCAATACCAGAACCGTTTAAGGTCACGTTTCTGGTAAACGTAATGCCCCCTTGTAGTTGTAAGGCGGCGCCACTCACCACGGTGATGGTGCCGCTTGCGCCCAAAGCACCCGCATTTTGGATGTTTAAAGCTCCCTGCGAAATGGTAGTACCACCTGTATACGTATTCGCGACCAAAAAAGTTGTTGTTCCAGATCCTTCTTTGGCCACGACGGCCGAACCCAGCGAAAGGGCTGTAGTTACTGAAATAGGTCCAGAACCGCCAAAGGTAAGGTTATGGTTGGGCGAACTTACCGAAGTAGTAGTGGCCGATAAGGATAATGTGCCCGCATCGCTGTGGATACGACTGGCAGAACCTAAAGTAATTAAGCCTGTAAGACTGTTGTTTCCACTCACATTTCGTATGGCGCCCGCGCTCGATGCTCCCGTGCCATTGATGGTGATGGGCCTAGCGAAAGTAATTCCCCCTTGAATTTGAAAACTACCTCCCGAATTGACGGTGATGGTTCCTGCAGCCCCCAATGCTCCGGGATCTCTTACATTGATTGCCCCTGCATCGATGATTTTATTGCCTGAAAAGGTGTTCGCTGCACGTAAAATGAGTACGCCACTTCCTTCCTTGGTTACAGTATTACTGCCGGTAATGATTCCGGTAACGTCGTGCGTGCCACTACCGGTAAAATTGAGGGTGTTGGCACCCGCAGCTATGGCTGTAGCCCCTGAAAAAATGAGGTTGCCTCCGTCAGAACCAAAGGTGGTTGCCCCGGTAAGGGTAACCGTACCGGTGAGTATGTTATCGCCGCTGTTGTTTCGGAGCACCCCGGTTCCACCAACTCCGGAACCAACAACCGAAAAATTCCGATCGAGGGTATAACCACCTTCGAGTTGAACAGCGGCACCCGTGCTTACGGTTACGCTCGACGTATTACCAAATGAAGTTCCGCTGATGGCACGAAATACACCTGCTTGAACCGATGTGGTGCCCGTGTACGTGTTAGAACCCGACGAGCTGTAAGTGCCGGTCCCTACTTTAACCACCGAAATGGCCCCTGTAATGGCCCCACTCATGGTGGTGTTGGTATTATCGCTCCCTAACGTAAGTGAGGGTGTACCTGAAGCTGTAGAAACTGTACCTGAACCGGTAAGGCTGCCACAACTGAAGTTGAAGCCGGCCAGCGCCAAAGTTCCGGTAACTTGAATGAACGAACTTATGGTGGTATTGGCCACCAAAGTAACGGTATGCCCACCGTTGATGTAAACTTCGTTGGTACCGGTTGGTACTACTCCCCCCAACCAAGTGGATGGATTATTCCAAGGACCGGAAGTGATTGAGTTGGAGGCCGTTTGTGCGAAAGCCTGTGCGGCAGAAATGACCAGAAACAGTATGCCGATGAAAATACGAAACATAGCCCTGCCTCTGCTTTTTTGAAGCAATCCCCCCTGGTCTCGGGTGGCTGGAGACAAGTATAAATGCACAGTAGTATTCAATCGTTTATTTTCCCGCTATAATCATTCCATACGTGTATTTTTTGGGGATGGATTGCAAGAATCGAAAATTAAATTTCTGCTAAAGAAATTCCATTTTTTCGAAGCTTACCTCCTACCCCCCTGATAACCAC
>Ga0075176_1029602_pt1 | contig 12055 bp, 8 predicted proteins | sample JI81BgreenRNA_FD_77311 | JGI IMG/M metagenome (GOLD analysis project Ga0075176, IMG submission 77311) | Metatranscriptome of wastewater effluent complex algal communities from Wisconsin, to seasonally profile nutrient transformation and... | ecosystem: Engineered > WWTP > Effluent > Algae...
AATGCAATTGCCTACCGAGTTGCCGACTTTTTAAAAGATTTTGAGCCGTTTAATTTTTTGAGTTATGACGAACTTGTGGTTATTGCTCAATCGATTCGTGTTTTAAATCTGGATAAAAACAAAACCTTATTTCAAATCAACGACGCCTTACACGATAGTTTTTACGTGGTGGCTAATGGAATTATTCAATTAATGGTGGTTTCCGACGCCGAAGAAATGCTTCTAAATAAATGCCTTGCCGGCGATATTTTTGGATTGCGGCCCTTTTTTGCCAAAAACAATTATCAAATGACGGCCAAAGCCAAAGATGATTGTATTGTATACGCCATTCCTATTACGGTTTTTAAACCTTATGTGTCCAAGAATCAAGCGGTTTTGGATTTTTTATTGGAAAGTTTTGCCACCAATTCCAAGAATCAGTCCGATAAAATGGCTAAGGGACTGATCACCGATTCTATCGCGTTTAGTGAAAATCAATCCGATTTATTGTATTTCCAAACCTTGACTTACAATCGATCACCACTAAAAATCGGCATCCATACAACAGTGAAAGATACTGCGCAATTAATTACCGATAATTTATACGATAGCGCAGTTATCACCGAGCAAGGAAATCCAGTAGGAATTGTCACGGATAAAGATTTTCGGGCCAAAGTAGCTACGGGTCGTGTTGCCATTTCGCAACCCATTACCCAATTGATGAGTGCGCCTGTGGTCACAGTAATTGAAAATATTTCAGTGGCTGAAGCGCAATTGGTCATGTTAAAGCACGGAGTTACGCACCTTTGCGTCACGTATGATGGCACCGATAAATCAGAAGTCAAAGGCATTATTTCAGAGCATGATTTGGTTGTCGCTCAAGCCAATAATCCAGGAGTTTTACTTAAAGAAATTCGAAAATCGACATCTGCCAAAGAACTAAAATCAGTACGCGACAAACTCACAGAAATCATCCAGTCGTCGCTTCAACGCAATATACCGCTTACGCACATCCAAAGTATTGCTGGTGAAATCACCCTAGCTTTGGTTAAACGTGCCATCGAATTGGCGATTTTAGAGTTGGGCTCCCCTCCTGCTCGTTATGCTTGGTTATGCATTGGAAGTCAGGGTCGAAAAGAACAATTGTTACTAACGGACCAAGATAGTATTTTGATTTTTGAAGATGTGCCCGCCGATAAGTATCGCGATACCAAAGATTACTTTATTCGTTTGGCCAAAAAAGCAACCGCAACGCTTGAGAAAGTAGGATATAAACTGTGTGCGCAAAATCATGTTGCTAGCAATATGCTGTGGTGTAAATCATTGACTGACTGGATAAAACAGTACAACAGTTGGATGAATACTCCCGGTGAAAAATCCAATGAAATTAGCAGTGTTTTCTTTGATTATGAAATGGCTTCCGGGGAGCAAAAAATCGAGGATGCGTTGACGGAGGTTATATTTAAAAATGCTAAAAACAATGTGTTGTTCTACGATTTCTTGGGGAATGATGCATTGCGAAAACCACCGCCTCTAACGTTCTTTAAAAAATTCAATGTGGAAGAAGAAGGCGAATTTAAAGGTAAATTTGACCTTAAAAACCGGGCTATTTTACCTTTGGTTGATGCGGCACGTTTGCTTACGTTAAGCAATGGGATAAAAGGAATCAACAGCACCTTTCAGCGGTACAAACAGCTGGCGATCATTGATCCGAAACATGCAGAAATCTACCTCAACTGCGCCGAAGCTTTTTTAACCTTGTCCAAATTCAGCACCGAAGAAGGATTAAAAGAAGACTCTAACGGTCATTTTCTATCTTTGGAGGATATGAATAAAGTGGATAAAGAAAGACTCAAAGCGGCGTTAGCCCCCATGCGCGACTTGGAAGAATTGATTAAAGATAATTACCAACTCACCCAATTTTCCTAATTATGTTGGATTGGCTAAAAAACATACAGAAAGAATATCCTGAATTTTGGAAAACGTACCTGGAGAAAATGGACAAAAAATCCAATCGCTACGTGGCGTTTACTCTTGAAACTACGGGATTAAATTCGCGTAAAGATGTTATTTTATCAATTGCTGCCATCGGAATTGTTCAGGATCAGGTGTTAATCGGTGATGTTTTTGAAATTGCTATTCCACAGTACAAATATTTGCATGACAACGGCATTACCCATGACTTTGTTTTGGAGAGTAAAATGCCAAAATTAGCCGAACCCGCTGCGATTGAAAACTTTATCGCTTTTATTGAGAATGCGGTTTTGGTGGGGCATCGCACTTATTTTGATGTGGAAATGCTCAATGAAGTACTCGAAAAATTGGGCTGCGGACGTTTACGTAATGAGGCGTTGGATATTGAAATTATGTACAAAAAAGTACATGATTTGTCTGAAAAAAGCATCGCTTTGGATGAAATGGCAAAAGCCTACAAACTTCCCGTTACCGAGCACGTCTCACCTACGGATGACGCCTATAATATCGCGTTGATGTTTTTGAAATTAAAGTCCAAATTAGGTTTAAAATAAACCTGAAGTGATTAACTTGTTAAGACTGTGTAAATGCTTGAAATACAATTTTTTGTAAAATAAAAAAACTGCCTTCACAAATGAAAGCAGTTCCAACCATTAAAACTAAATTAACTATAAACTATACCCGTTCATTTTTGATTTCCTCAACAATTTCAGGATTCAAAAGTGTAGAAATATCACCGAAATTACTGAAATCTCCTTCAGCAATTTTGCGTAAAATACGCCGCATAATCTTACCTGAACGTGTTTTTGGCAATCCACTTACAAATTGAATTTTATCTAGTTTGGCAATGGGTCCGATTTGATCAGAAATCAATTGATTAATTTCTTTAGCAAGATTTTCGCGATTACGGGTCTCTCCTACTTCTTTCAAAATAATAAAGCCATACATCGCATTTCCTTTGATATCGTGCGGGAATCCAACAATGGCACTTTCGGCTACCGCTGGGTGTTCGTTGATTGCATCTTCTATAGGCGCAGTACCCAAATTATGGCCCGAAACAATAATTACATCATCCACCCGACCTGTAATGCGATAATACCCCACTTCATCACGCAATGCGCCGTCACCTGTGAAATATTTTCCTGGAAAAGCAGAGAAATAGGTCTCTTTGTACCGTTGGTGATCGCCCCAAATAGTTCGAGCCATACTCGGCCAAGGAAACTTGATGCACAAGCTACCGGTGACTTGATTGCCTTCAATTTCGTTGCGCAATTCGTCCATCAATACCGGTTGTATTCCGGGTAAAGGCAAGGAAGCATACGTGGGTTTTGTGGGCGTTACAAAAGGAACGGGAGAAATCATTATTCCGCCAGTTTCCGTTTGCCACCACGTATCGACAAGTGGGCAACGTTTTCCACCCACATGATCGTTATACCAGTGCCAAGCTTCTTCGTTAATGGGCTCTCCTACGGATCCAATTACCTTCAAAGAAGACAAGGGATATTTTTGGACATAATCCAAACTTTCTTTCGCCAACGCACGAATTGCCGTGGGTGCGGTGTAAAATTGATTAACCTTATGCTTCTCAATTACTTCCCAAAAACGACTAAAATTGGGATAGGAAGGAACACCTTCAAATATCACCGTTGTTGCACCATTCAATAGTGGTCCGTAAAGGATATAGGAGTGTCCTGTAATCCAACCGATATCGGCGGTACACCAGTACACATCGTTTTCTTCGTAATTGAAAATATTTTTAAAGGTATAGGCCGTGTAAACCATATACCCAGCTGTAGTATGCAACATTCCTTTGGGTTTGCCTGTAGAACCCGATGTATATAAAATGAATAACGGATCTTCGGCATCCATGATTTCAGCTACATTGTTGGGAATAGCGTCATCCAACAAGGGTTGTAACCATAAATCGCGTCCTTCTTGCATGGCTACTTGTTGATTGGTACGACGGGCCACTAAAACGGTTTTAATCGTTGGGCATTTTTCTAGAGCTTCATCAACAATGGCCTTGAGATTGATGGTTTTATCACCGCGATACCCACCATCGGAAGTGATGACCATTTTGGCTTCACAATCCTGAATACGGGCTGCCACTGCTGAGGCTGAAAATCCAGCGAAAACCACCGAGTGAATCGCACCAATACGCGCACAGGCCAAAACCGCCACCGCCAAATCAGGAATCATCGGAAGGTAGATGCATACACGATCACCTTTTTTAATGCCTTGATCACGCAAAACGTTGGCCATTTTGGCTACACGAGCATACAACTCATTGTAGGAAATATGTTGTGCCTCCTCATTGGGATCGTTGGGTTCAAAAATAATAGCGGTTTTCTCCCCTCGTTTGGCTAGATGCCGATCGATACAGTTTTTGGTGATATTCACTTTGGCATTCACAAACCATTTGAAGTCCGCTTCCTGCATATCAAATTCCAAAACCTTATCCCATTTTTGATACCAGGTAAAATTCTCATCCGCGATGCGATCCCAAAACTTTCGGGGTTCACGAATGGATTTTTTATACATTTTAAAATAATGCTCGAGATTATTTATTCTATAATAACTCATTGTAAATCTTGTTTTATATATTTTTGGTTATGTAAATATAGCCATTCTTAGAGTGCAGAAATGAAATATGTTGCTAAATTACTATACACAACAGGAATTACATTTTTTGCTCCAAAAAATCCTGTTACGATTTGTAACTTCCAATTTTTGAAACCGACAACACGGCTTCGATTTCCTCAATAATTGCTTCATCATCAATGGTTGAAGGAATTTGAAATTCTACTCCATCGACTATACTTCGGAGAAGTTTTCGTAAAATTTTTCCCGAACGCGTTTTCGGTAACCGTTGCACTACGATCACATCTTTTAAAGAAGCTACAGCCCCAATTTGCTCGCGAACTTTTTGAACCACTTCGTGTTGCAACTGAAAATGCTCGATAGGTTCCCCCGATTTGGTAACCACCAACGCCAAGGGTATTTGTCCTTTTAAATCATCATTAATTCCGATTACAGCACATTCTGCTACCGCAGGATGCGCCGCAACAATTTCCTCCATTTCGGCTGTCGACAAGCGATGCCCTGCAACATTGATGACATCATCTACCCTACCCGTGATGAAAATATAGCCTTCTTCATCTTTATAGCCGCCATCACCGGAGAAATAATATCCTGGAAATTTGGACAAATAACCCGCGTGAAAACGGGCATTGTCTTTCCAAATGTCCAAAAGAGTTCCGGGGGGCAATGGCAATTTGATTACGACAAAGCCTTCCTCATTGGGGCCTAATTCTTGACCATTTTCAGAAAAGATACGAATATCATATCCCGCCACTGCTTTGGAGGCCGAGCCCGGTTTTATGGAAAGTTGTTCAACACCCATCATGTTGGATATCATGGGCCATCCCGATTCGGTTTGCCACCAATGGTCAATAGCAGGTACTGGAATATGTTGGTTAAACCATTCCAAAGTCGCTACATCACAACGTTCACCAGCTAAAAATTGCGTTCGAAGGCATGACAAATCATAGGATTTAATCAATTCGCCATTGGGATCTTCTTTTTTTATGGCTCGAATGGCGGTGGGTGCTGTAAACATTACGCTTACCTTATGCTCTGAAATGACGCGCCAAAACGTACTTGCATCGGGAGTTCGAATCGGTTTGCCCTCAAAGAGAACAGTTGTATTTCGGTTAATCAATGGACCGTAAACAATATAGCTGTGGCCTACTACCCACCCTACATCGGAGGCTGCCCAAAACACTTCTCCCGGATGTGCGCCGTAAATGTATTGCATTGAAAATTTTAAAGCTGTTGCATAACCGCCCGTATCCCGTACAATTCCTTTCGGTTTTCCTGTGGTACCCGAAGTGTATAAAACATACAAGGGATGGGTAGCCAAGACAGGGACGCACCCTACTTCTTCCGAGCCGTAGACCAACGCATCATAATCGACATCGTATTTCTGAAAAGGAATTCGTGCTCCTAGTTTTCGGTTTAACACGACAACTTTTTCCGGTTTATGGTTGGCCAAAGCAATGGCCTCATCGACCAAGGGTTTGTAGGCAATTAATCGGTCGATTTCAATCCCAGAGGATGCAGTGATAACTACTTTTGGCGTACAATCATCGATGCGAATTGCCAATTCATGCGGTGCAAATCCACCAAAAACGACCGAATGCGTTACCCCTATCCGTGCACAGGCCAGCATGGCAAAAGCGGCTTGGGGAATCATGGGCATATAGATAACCGCCGTATCGCCTGTTTTTAGTCCCAACGCCAAGAGTCCACCTGCTAATCGAGCGACTTCGGACTTGACCTCGTTGAAACTATATTTGCGAATGGTTTGGGTTACCGGCGAATCATAAATAAGTGCCGTTTGTTCGCCATATCCGGCTTCAATATGTTGGTCCAATGCTAGATAACAGGCATTGGTTTCTCCATCGGCAAACCAAAGTGGGTACCCATGGGCATCGTTAGATAGTATCGTGCTTGGCGCTTTAAACCATGGAAGTGCTTTGCTTTGTTTTTGCCAAAAGGCTTCCGGGTTACCAAGACTTTCCTGGTAAAATTCGTTGTAATTCATACTAAAGTTGGTTGTTGTTTTACGCGAGTAAGTCGGTTACTTTTTCGACTACTTTTTTCAATGAAAAGGGTTTTGTTAAATAAGCATCAGCGCCCAATGCCAGTCCTTTTTCGATATCACTTTCTTTATTTTTAGCCGAAAGGAAAATGACTTTGCAATGGTTGAGCTGTTCATTTTGGCGAATGTGTTGTAACGTTTCAAATCCATCCACCAAAGGCATCATAATATCCAAGATAATCACGTCGGGCAACTGTGATTTTAAAATCTCTAATGCTTCTTGGCCATCGCGTGCAATAAAGACTTCAAAATTGTTTTTCTTGAATGTATATTCGAGTGTCATGACAATGTTGGGTTCATCGTCTACAATAAGTATCTTTCTCATAGTTGCTCTTTTTTGGGAAGGGTAAAATGAAGGCAGGCTCCGCCAGTACTGCTATTGGCGGCCCATATTTGACCCTTGTGCATTTCAATAATCTGTTTACAAATGGCTAATCCAAGTCCACTACCAATTGGTTTTTTAAAATTTTGGTTGGTCGATTGGTAGAATTTATCAAAAATAGTTTCAAAATCTCCTTTTGCAATGCCTTTACCGTTATCGCGCACTTGTACTTCGATGGCGTCGGGTTTTTCGTGGACAGCAATAACAATAAGACCGTTTTCATCTGGGGAGAATTTGATGGCATTGGACACTAAATTGGTGACCACTTGAAAAATACGATCCTCATCATACCATGCCACAAGGGTTGCTTTACCCTCCAAATGAACTGCGATATTTTTATTGGAAATGAGCTGTTGTAGGGGTTCAACCGCTTTCTCAATGGTTTCCATAATGGGATGTGCGGCCAAGTGAATTTCTTGTTTTCCTGTTTCAAATTTTTCCAAATCCAATACCTTATCAATCAAACGATTCAACCTGTCAGATTCAGAAATGATGTTTTGTAAAAATTGTTTTCGAAGCTCCTCGGGAATTTCTTCGTCTTCAATCAAAATTTCACTGGCTGCTCGAATCGCTGTGATGGGTGTTCGAATTTCATGGGTAACGGTATCCAGAAACTCATCTTTTTGCTGATCTTTTTGAATTAACGAATCGTTTGCCTCTTTTAATTTGGCGGTTAATTCTTGCAATTCACGCGAGGTTTCGGTCAATTTTTTGTTTATGATGATATTCTCTTTGGATTCTTCCAAAATTTTCAACACTTCGGGCAATGTGATTTTTTTCCTCTTTTACCACGCTGGCAATCAAAATTCGTGCAGAAGCCGTACCGATATAGCCTGTAAGCAAATTTTCAGCAAATTTAACCAAGCGTGCATCGGCCAACTCTTGTTTTTGATCGACATTGTATTTGACATTGAAAATGTTCATTGCTCGTCGGGTGCGTTCTTCCCCCATGAAGCGAACGAGTACTTTTTCGATGTCATTTTTGTAAGCCGTTCCTTTCCAGATAAAGGCATTTTCGTGATTGGTACTGTAGCGGTTGATGTCGACAAACATTTCGGCATAATTGCGCTCCCGATAATTTCCTTTAAAGCTAACCGAAACTGCAAAATAAGTGATGAAATTAAAAAACAAACTCCAAAACAAGGCATGCGGTACGGGTTGCAAATAGTCCAATCCAAACAGCTGAAACGGTTTTAACAACGAAAAACCCCACAGCCCCTCGTTGATAAAATGCGCATTGGTATTGGTTGTACCCATCGCATAAGGAAGCAAAAGGGTGTAAACACAAATCACAAAGCCCATGATAATACCCCAAATCGCTCCCAAACGAGAGCCTCGTCGCCAGAATAAGGCCCCAAAAAAAGAAGGTCCCAATTGGGCAATAATCACAAAGGCAACCATTCCTATCGATACCAAATTATAATCCAAACCAAAAAAACGGTAGATGAGATAGGCCAAGATGATCAAGCAAAAAATTCCAATTTTTCGGCTAGTAATGATCCGTCGACTGTTGATTGATTGTTCAGAACCACTTAAGTTTCCCAACAAGTTGTAGGGAATTAACACATTGTTGGTAAGCATATTAGACAACCCAATTGACGATACGATAATCATCGAAATCGCTGCCGAGAATCCGCCTAAAAAGACCAAAACTGCCATAGCCGTGTTTTGGAAATGCATGGGAATCAGCAAAGAATACGCATCGGAATTTACACTTTTGCCTTCAAAAAGAATATTTCCTCCCCAAGCGATGGGATAGACAAAGAGGTTAAAAATCAACAGATATAACGGGAACAACCAAACTGCGGTTTTGAGGTGATTCTCGCGGTTATTTTCAACAACAGCTACGTGAAACTGACGCGGCAAGAGAAAAATAGCAAACATGGAGAGAATACAAAGTAATCCCCAATTCATGGCTTGCGGCAATCCTCCGATGGTATTTCGCGCTACGAAATCAGGCAAATGTTGTGCTTTTTGGTAAATATCATCAAATCCGTTGTACACTCCGTAGGTTACATAGAGACCGACCACTACAAAAAAGACCAATTTCAAAATACTCTCCAACGCCACGGCGGTAACGATTCCTCTTCGTTTTTCGGAGGCATCTACGTACCGGGTTCCATAATAGGAAGCAAACAAAGCCAAGGCAATGGCCACATAGGTGGTATTATCATCAAAAATATTCGTTCGAATAGGAGTTTGGGTCACCACATGAAAGGTTTCGGCAATAGCTTTGAGTTGCAACCCAATGTAAGGTACGATTCCTGTGAGACAAATTACGGTGACAATCGCACCCAAAAAACGACTGTTTCCATACCGCAATGAGATAAAATCGGCGATACTTGATATTTTATTGATCCGTGAAATTCGTATGATTCGTCGTAAAATAATAATCCAAGCGGGGGCAATGATTACGGGACCTAAATAAATGGGTAGATAACTTAATCCGCTATCCGCCGCTACTCCAATACTTCCATAATACGTCCAAGCCGTACAATACACAGCCAATGACAAGGTGTAAACATAGGGATTGTTGGTCATCGGTGAGCCTTCTTTTTTTTCTGCCCAATGCGCAATAAAAAAAAGCATCCCCAAATAGAGACCCAAAATTACGATAAGTACAAGGCTACTCATGGTAACGTTTTACAATAATCAACGTGATCAAACTAGCAAAAAGCCATAAAGAGAAAATATACACATAAATGAGCGGAAATCCACCAATAGATGTGGCCGAATCAAAAAGTAACACCAAGGGAAGATTGAATCCTAATCCAAGGACTAAGGTGATAATCAATAATTTTTGTTGGTGTCTTTTTTTCATGACTAAAAATACCCAAAGCCCTTGTGAAAGAGCTTTGGGGTGTATATTAGATGGTTATTTAATCGTAATCTTCATCATATTCATTGGTTAGGCAATAATACCCAAAGAGTCCCAACCCTGATACAACCAAAGGTAACAAAATAAAGAAGATAATAATTCCAAAAACCAAATCATCTTGCTTTCCTGAAGACAATTTTCCACCAAAAATGGCGATACAATAATAGGAAACTGCTGCTGCGAGTAGAATCCAAATAATTCCTAAAAGTTTTTTTAATGCATTCATAGCCCAGCGTTTTATTCGTGAAGTGTGTTAATTTTTTTATCAATATAAATCATCCCAATGACAAAACAGACACCCGCGATGATAATCGGATACCATAATCCCTCGAGGTAAAATTCAACATCGCCCGCATCTTTAGCGGTGGTAACCAAGTAGGTTGAAATGGCAGGAAGCAAACCTCCAAAGATTCCGTTCCCCACGTGATAGGGTAATGACATCGAGGTGTAGCGAATTTTTACCGGGAACATTTCCACCAAGAAAGCGGCAATAGGACCGTAAACCATGGTTACAAAAATAACTTGTATGAAGACGAGGAAAACTAACATCCATCGGTCGGCATTATTTATTTTCTTGGTGATTTTGGTTTCCACTTTTTCTTTCCCTTTGTCGTCCAACATCACTTTTCCTTCTTCCATGTGGATGGTTTTGATTTCTTCAACCGTTGTACCATCGGTGTAAGCGCGGTTTGTGGTATAAATAGAGTCTATTTTGGTTCCTTCTACCACTTTCATTGAAGGAACGGTAGTTGTTTTTTCTACTATTTCCGTTTTCTTGGTTAAATCGGTGGTCGTATACATCGCGCGATAGATTGGTCGGTAAGCGATAATTGCAATCAACATACCAAGCATCATGATGTTTTTTCGACCTACTTTGTCACTTAATTTCCCAAAGACCACAAAGAAAGGTGTTCCGAGAACAAGCGCAATACCCAACAACGTGTCAACTTGTGACGAGTCAATAGCTTGAACGGTTTTTAAGAAATTCATGGCGTAAAACTGACCGGTATACCATACCACCCCTTGTCCCATAGTCGCACCAAATAGCGCCAATAAAACAAATTTTAGGTTGTATTTATTACCAAAACTTTCTTTCAACGGATTGGCTGCTGTTTTTCCTTCTGCTTTCGCTTTGGCAAAAACGGGTGATTCGTGCATTCCTTTTCGAATGTAATACGAAACTACAACCATCAATACCGATACCCAGAAAGGCACACGCCATCCCCAATCTTCAAAAGCTTCTTTGCTCATGACTGATTTGGTAATTAAAATCACCATAAGGGATACAAAAAGACCTACGGTAGCAGTGGTTTGAATCCACGAGGTCCAGTACCCTCGTTCTCCTTTGGGGGCATGTTCAGCCACATAGGTTGCTGCTCCGCCATATTCACCGCCAAGGGCCAGACCTTGTAAAAGGCGCAGAATCAAAACCAGTACGGGCGCCATGAATCCGATGGTTTCGTAACTGGGAATACAACCGATTAAGAAAGTGGCTCCCCCCATTAACATTAAGGTAACCATGAACGTGTATTTTCGTCCGATAAGGTCGCCCAAACGTCCGAAGAATAATGCTCCGAAAGGACGAACCACGAAACCAGCAGCAAAGGTTGCTAAGGTAGACAAAAAGGCTGCAGTGGGATTGTCGGAGGGGAAGAATTTGGTAGAAATAACTACGGCTAAACTCCCAAAGATGTAAAAGTCGTACCATTCGATCATGGTACCCATAGAGGAAGCGGAAATAACTTTCCAAATTCCTTTTGATGATGCTTTGCTCATATTATTGTTGGTTAAAAAAGGTTATAAATAAATCTGTAATTGCACTAAAATTTCCCCTTTGTAAGAATCAATCTTGTCCACAGCAGTATACACGGGGCGTGTAGAATATTGGGCTGTGATTTTGGCATGATGCCCATCAAGGAAGAAATTGGTACCGATATCAAACTGACTGCTGGCTTTTTTCAAAGCGTCAAAGTCTTTATAGGTGTAGGCTGCAAAGGGTTGCACGCGTACTTTTGGTTTTTCATCTTTATTCGGAATCAAATACCCGGCTTGGGTGTACCAAATCGTACCTGAACCCACCATAGGTTGTAAATTCCCCGGACCTGCCAAGGCACGTGTTCCCGTATAGGTATTATCTGCTACTCCTTCATTCATGATCCCGATATTGCGTAAATAGTTG
>Ga0075176_1100438_pt1 | contig 12027 bp, 24 predicted proteins | sample JI81BgreenRNA_FD_77311 | JGI IMG/M metagenome (GOLD analysis project Ga0075176, IMG submission 77311) | Metatranscriptome of wastewater effluent complex algal communities from Wisconsin, to seasonally profile nutrient transformation and... | ecosystem: Engineered > WWTP > Effluent > Algae...
AAAAAAGTTCGCAAGCTAGGCCTTAAAATTGCATTGAGTGCTAAAGCTAGTGCAGGCGAAATTATTGTCGTCGATAGCTTTAACATTGACTCTGGCAAAACCAAGGATTTAGTAAAAGTAATCAACACTTTAAATTCAAAAAGTGCTTTGTTGATCGATACAATCCCTAACTCAGAAAATCCAGTAGTTCGTGCTGCTGCAAACCTAGAAAAGTTTGATGTTCTTCCAACAAATGGTGCAAATGTCTATGACATTATGCGTAAGGAAAAACTGATTGTCACGAAAGACGCTGTGAAAGCTCTTGAAGAGAGGCTCAAATGACAAAAAACAAAAAGGTAAATTTCAACCTTTATGATGTTATTCGTTACCCATTGGTAACCGAAAAAACAACTCGTTTGTCTGAATCAAATCAGGTCGCATTTGTTGTGTTACGTGATGCAACAAAGCCACAGATTTTGCAAGCAGTAGAACTAGCTTATGACGTTAAAGTAGAAGCTGTTAATACGGTGGTTCAGAAGGGTAAAACTAAGCGTTTCCGTGGTCGTGAAGGATTTCGTTCAGATGTTAAAAAGGCATATGTTCGATTGGCAAAAGGTCAGACCATTGAAGTGGCAGCGGGAGTATAATTATGGCTCTAAAGACATATAAACCAACAACTCCATCTCAACGTCAATTGGTCAATATAGATCGGTCAGAGCTTTGGGCTGGAAAGCCATACAAGGCTTTGACAGAAGGTCAAAAGAGAACCGGTGGACGTAACAACCATGGACGTATTACATCGTGGAATCGAGGTGGTGGTCACAAGCAACGTTACCGTATTGTTGATTTCAAGCGTCGTAAACTCGATATCGAAGGTGAAGTTTTGCGTTTGGAATACGATCCAAACAGAACAGCTTTTATTGCATTGGTTAAGTATACAGATGGTGAACACGCGTACATCCTAGCTCCACAACGTCTTAAAGAAGGCGACAAGGTTATTGCTAGCCAAAACGCAGACGTAAAACCGGGTAATGCTATGCCTGTTAAAAATATTCCAGTTGGAACGATCATTCACAATCTTGAACTTAAGATTGGCAAAGGCGGTCAAGTTGCGCGTTCCGCCGGATCATATGTGCAAATTGCTGGTCGTGACGGATCAAATACAATCGTTAAGCTATCCTCAGGGGAACTAAGACTTGTAAATGGTAATTGTTATGCTACAATAGGCGCAGTATCTAATGCTGACCATCAAAACCGTAACTACGGAAAAGCTGGACGCAGTCGTTGGATGGGATGGAGACCATGTGTTCGTGGTATCGCGATGAACCCAGTTGATCACCCGCACGGTGGTCGTACAAATGGTGGTCGTCACCCAGTTACACCTTGGGGTGTTCCAACAAAAGGTAAGAAGACTCGTACAAATAAGCGTACGACGAAAAGTATTATTAGAAGAAGAAGTAAATAACGGAGACTACTCGTGCCAAGATCAGTTTGGAAGGGTCCATTTTTTGACGGTTATCTGCTTAAAAAAGCAGAAGCAGTGCAAAACTCTGGACGTAAAGACGTTATTAAAACGTGGTCTCGCCGTTCTACCATTCTCCCACAATTTGTGGGACTCACCTTTGGTGTTCACAATGGTAAGAAATTTGTTCCAGTGTTTGTTACTGAGAATATGGTTGGTCATAAGTTGGGTGAATTTTCACCGACTCGTACATTCTACGGCCACGGCGCAGATAAAAAGGCTAAAAGAGGTTAATTATGCAAAATAATACAGCAAATGCAATTCTGCGTAATGTTCGTGTAAGCCCTCGTAAGCTAAATTTAGTTGCTGCAATGATTCGTGGAATGAAAGTATCAAAAGCACTGGACGTTTTGGCTTTCAGCCGTAAGCGTATTGCTATTGACGTTAGAAAAACATTGGCATCGGCTATAGCAAATGCAGAAACTAATCATGGTATGGACATTGATACCCTAGTTGTTTCAGAAGCATACGTTGGTCAGTCCATTGTTATGAAAAGATTTAGTCCAAGAGCGAAAGGCCGTGGTGTCGGGATCAAAAAGCCTTTTAGTCATCTTACAATTAAAGTAACTGAAAAAGAGGTATAAACCATGGGTCAAAAAGTTAATCCGGTCGGTCTTCGCCTCGGCATAAACAAATTGTGGGATTCCCGCTGGTTTGCTAAGAAAGACTATGCAACAAATTTACACCAAGATCTTGAAATAAGACATTTTATTCAAAAGAATCTTGGACAAGCTGGTATCTCGAAAGTTGTTATCGAAAGGCTTGCTAAGAAAGCTCGTTTAACAATTCACACAGCCCGTCCAGGTGTATTGATTGGTAAAAAAGGTGCAGATATCGATAAGTTGCGTAAGAAACTAAGTGATATTGCGAACACAGATGTTACGGTCAATTTAGTTGAGGTTCGTAAGCCTGAAATCGATGCAAAATTGATTGCAGAAAATATTGCACAGCAAATTGAACGACGTGTTTCATTTCGTCGTGCCATGAAGCGTGCAATGCAATCTGCCCTTCGTTTGGGAGCACAAGGAATTCGTGTCAATTGTTCTGGTCGTTTGGGAGGTGCTGAAATTGCTCGTATGGAATGGTATCGCGAAGGACGTGTGCCGTTACATACACTTCGATCAGATATTGATTACGCCTTAGGTGAAGCGAAAACAACCTATGGTATTATTGGTATTAAGGTTTGGGTCTATAAGGGTGAGATTCTAGAAAAGAATCCGTATCTTTTAGAAGCTAAGGCTTCTGAATCTCCCGCTGGCCGATAAGATAAGATAGAGGAATAACGAGATGTTGTCTCCAAAAAGAACTAAATATCGTAAGGCGTTTAAGGGAAGAATCCACGGTAACGCCAAGGCTGGTACTGATGTTGCATATGGTGCATATGGTCTTAAGGCTCTTGAGCCCTGCCGTATGACCGCTCGTCAGATTGAATCTGCTCGTCGTGCAATCACACGTCATATTCGTCGTGTTGGTAAAGTTTGGATCCGTGTATTTCCAGATGTGCCAGTATCATCTAAACCTGCAGAAGTACGTATGGGTAGCGGTAAGGGAAGTCCTGAATTTTGGGTTTGCCGCGTTAAACCAGGGAAAATTCTATTTGAACTTGATGGCGTATTACCAGAAGTTGCAGAAAGAGCCTTTGAGTTAGCGTCAGCAAAACTTCCTATTGCTACACGATTTGTAAGAAGAATTGGCTGAGGTAAGTTATGAAAAAACAAGATTTTAACAATAAATCTGTAAGTGAGTTATTTGACTCACTTCAGTCAATTAAGAAAGAGCTACTCGGTCTGCGTGTCCAAAAATCTGTTGGCCAGTTGACGAATACATCTTTGATTCGAAAGAATCGTCGTGATGCAGCACGCATCAAGATGTATCTTGCTCATAAAATTGCGAAATAGAGGAAAAGATGCCACGTAGAATATTTGAAGGTGTAGTAGTAAGCGACGTGAATGACAAGACAGTTGTTGTTCGCGTAGAAAAGCGCGTTAAGCACCCAGTTTATAAAAAATATATTCTTCGATCAGCAAAATATGCTGCACACGACGAAAATAATACCTATAAAACTGGTGATAAAGTAAAGATTGAAGAATCTCGTCCATTTTCTAAATCAAAAAAATGGCAAGTTCTTTACTCTGAACAAGCTAGTGCATAAGGAGTAAATCATGATTCAAACAGAAACAAGATTAGATGTTGCTGATAACTCAGGTGCAAAAGAAGTTCAGTGCATTAAAGTGCTTGGCGGATCTAAAAGACGTTATGCATCAGTTGGTGATATAATTGTTGTGTCTGTAAAAGATGCTTTACCAAAAGGTAAAGTAAAAAAAGGTGACGTGCACAAGGCCGTTATTGTTAGGACAAAACAAGCTATCAAACGTGCTGATGGAAGTGAAATCAGTTTTGACTCAAATGCTGCTGTTATTATTAATAAACAGAATGAGCCAATCGGTACACGTATTTTTGGTCCAGTTACACGTGAATTAAGAAACCAAGGATATATGAAAATTATATCATTGGCGCCAGAGGTGCTATAATGACTGCTGTTAAGTTAAAAATAAAAAAGGGCGATAAAGTTATCGTTCGAATCGGTCGAGATAAGGGAAAAACAGGAACAGTTCTTAAAGTTCTAAAAGAAGAATCTTCTTTAATTGTTGAAGGTGTAAACATGGTCACAAAACATGTTAAGCCAACTCAGTTTTCAGCAGGTGGTCTTGAGAAAAAAGAATCAAAGATACATGTTTCTAACGTAGCTCTGATGGATCCTAAAACCGATAAGCCTACTAAGGTTGGCTTTAAGATTCAGAAGGATGGTTCAAAAGTTCGCATCGCTAAGTCTAGCGGCGAAGTAATATGAGGTTACGGCAGATATGACTCGCCTACATAAAGAATACAAAGATAAAATCGTAGCTAAACTTATGAAAGAGTTTGACTATAAAAATGTACACCAGGTACCACAGCTCGACAAAATTGTTGTGAACATGTGTATTGGTGAAGCCTCTCAGGATAGTAAAAAGCTTCAGGCCGCCGTTGATGAATTAGCAGCAATAACTGGACAAAAGCCAGTTATTACACGTGCTAAAAAATCAATCGCAGGCTTCAAGCTTCGCGAAGGAATGTCGATTGGGGCAAAGGTTACTCTTCGCCGTGATCGTATGTATGAGTTCTTTGATCGATTGATCACAATTGCTCTTCCACGCGTTCGCGATTTCAGAGGTGTTTCAGGAAAAAGCTTTGATGGTCGCGGTAATTATGCCCTAGGTATCAAAGAGCAAATTATTTTTCCTGAAATTAATTACGACAAGGTTGATAAAGTTCGTGGGATGGATATAATAGTCTGTACAACGGCTAAGTCTGACAAAGAGGCAAAGGCTCTGTTAAAAGAGCTTAATGTCCCGTTTTATAATTAAGGAATATTAAAATGGCACGTTTAAGTTCAATTAACACAAATAATCGTCGTAAAGATATCGCCCAAAAGCATGCTGCACGTCGCGAAAAATTAAAAGAAATCATTTCCAACAAGGATCTTCCTTTAGAAGATCGCATTCAGGCAACTGTTAAGCTGTCCGAAATGCCACGAAATGGTTCAAAGATTCGCTTTAGAAACCGTTGTGAAGTATCGGGTCGCCCAAGAGCATTCTATCGTAAGTTCAGAATGTCCCGTATCGCCTTACGCGAACTGGGTTCCCTTGGGTTGATTCCAGGTTTAACAAAGTCAAGTTGGTAATAATAAATGATTGTAAATGATCCTATTGGAGATATGTTGACACGCATTCGTAACGGTCAACGCGCAGGCAAAACATCTGTGGTTTCTCCGAACTCAAAGGCCAGAAGGGCCGTCCTAGATGTGTTAGCACGTGAAGGATATATCAGAGGATATCGTACAGAGTCTGTCCGTAAGGGTATAGAAAATATTCATATTGAATTAAAGTACCATGAAGGCCAACCTGTTATCGAAATTATTCAAAGAGTATCCAAGCCTGGATTGAGAGTCTATTCTCCGTCTAAAGCTATTGGCTCTTTCATGAGTGGCCTTGGTATCTATATTGTTTCCACCCCTAAAGGCGTTATGACCGATGTCGAAGCTAAGCAGCTAGGTATTGGTGGTGAAGTTCTTTGCAGAGTCTATTAAGGAGTAATTGATATGTCTCGTGTAGGAAAAACACCCATAAAACTGCTAGAAGGCGTTAGTGTAAATATTTCGAATAACTTAGTTGAAGTTTCCGGCAAACTCGGAAAACTTTCACTCGTTTATAAAGATGTCGTTTCAGTAAAGCGTGATGGCGATTTTATTATTGTGACACCCGCAGATGATTCAAAAATTGCTCGAATCAACTGGGGAACCATTCAACGCCGTATTGCTAACATGGTTAGTGATGTAACAAACGGAGTGAACGTCAATCTTGAGATGGTTGGTGTTGGTTATCGTGCTAACGTACAAGGTAATAAAATCAACCTACAACTTGGTTTCAGCCATGATGTTGTATATGACTTACCAAGTGGTATAACAGCCAAATCTGACAAACCAACATCCCTTGTTATAAGTGGTTTTGATCGTCAGCTTGTAGGTCAAGTAGCAGCCGAAATACGTGAATATCGTAAACCTGAACCTTACAAAGGTAAAGGAATTATCCGTAATGGCGAATTCGTTCTTAGAAAAGAAGGAAAGAAGAAGTAACAATGGCTAAAGTAAATTTACATACGCGCCGCAAAGAACGAAGTCGTTCAAAACTGCGTAAGGTAAGTTCTGGTAAACCAAGATTGTCGGTTCACAGAACAAGTAGATATTTGTACGCTCAGCTTATTGATGATGTAAAGTCAGTTACAATTGCTGCTGCATCAACTCTTGAAGCATCCATAAAGGGTGAATTAAAGAGTACATCTAATATGGATGCTGCTAAGTTAGTCGGCAAGTTAATTGCTGAACGTGCTAGTAAAGCGGGGATTAAAGAGATCGTCTTTGATCGCTCTGGTTATCGGTTCCATGGTCGCATTAAGGCAATTGCTGATGCTGCTCGTGAATCTGGTTTGAGCTTTTAGGAATATATTATGGCTAAAAATACAAATACAGAAAAACAGCGCGAAGAAGTCGAATTAATTGAAAAGCTTGTTAGCGTCCGCCGTGTTACAAAAGTTGTAAAGGGTGGTAAAAACCTTCGTTTCTCAGCGCTGGTTGTTGTTGGCGACGGAAAAGGTCGCGTTGGTTTCGGTTCCGGAAAAGCTCGCGAAGTTCCTGATGCAGTCCGTAAAGCATCTGAACAAGCACGCCGATCAATGGTTCGTGTTGCCTTGCGTGAAGGTCGTACGGTTCATCATGATTTAACTGGTCACTTCGGGGCTGGTAAAGTTTACCTTCGTACAGCTCCTGCTGGTACGGGTATCATTGCTGGTGGTCCAATGCGCGCAGTTTTTGAAGCTTTGGGAGTACAGGACGTCGTGAGCAAATCAGTTGGTACATCGAACTATTACAACATGGTTCGTGCAACGTTCGATGCATTGGTAAATGTTGCCTCTCCCCGCGATGTGGCAAACAAATTGGGTCGCAAGATACCTGATATTGTTGCTCGTCGTGACAGTTCTATGGCAAGGAGATAACTATGGCTGGTAAGAAAAAAGACACTGTCGGTACAATTAAAGTTATGCAGACTGGCAGTCCAATACGGCGCGACGCAAAGCAGAGACTTTACTTAAAGTCCCTAGGTTTGGGTCGCATTAATCGAGTTCGTGAACTTCAGGATACTCCAGCTGTTCGCGGTCTGATTACGAAGTTGCTCCATATGGTTAAAGTAGTAGAGTAAGGTGAGACCAAATGACAATAAGATTAACTGATATTCGAGACAATAAAGGTGCTCGAACTCGCCGCAAGATTGTTGGTCGAGGTATTGGATCTGGCCTTGGTAAAACTTGTGGTCGTGGTGGTAAAGGGCAGACAGCCCGTTCCGGTGTTGCGATCAACGGTTTTGAAGGTGGTCAAAACCCAATTTATCGTCGACTTCCAAAGCGTGGTTTTCATAACATTCATGCATCAAAATATTTTGAACTAACTTTTGATAAAGTTAACGTTCTTCTAGCTAATGGTTTTATCAAAGCTGGTGATACAATTGATCGTAATCTATTGATTCAGTCAGGTGTCATGAAGAAATGGTTTGATGCCGTGTCTCTTGTTTCCACGGGAACATTAAAAGAAAAAGTATCGTTTGAGGTCACTCGAGCGACTAAATCAGCTGCAGCACAAGTTGAAAAACTTGGTGGTAAAGTAGCTATAGCATAAGAGGGTTTGGGTACCAATGTCGTCAGCAGTAGAACAACTTGCATCAGGTTTTAGCTTTTCAACATTTTCTAAAGCTGAAGACCTTAAAAAGCGAATCTTTTTTACATTATTAGCTCTGATAGTTTATAGATTTGGTACCTACATCCCCCTTCCCGGAGTCAATGCAGCTGTGATTCAAGAATTCGCTGCATCAAACTCAGGCGGAATATTTGGAATCCTAGACATGTTTTCTGGCGGTGCAATTAGTCGTATGACTATTTTTGCCCTCAACATTATGCCATACATTTCAGCAAGTATTATTGTGCAACTTATGACATCAGTCTCTCCTCATCTTGAAGCGTTGAAAAAAGAAGGCGAGTCAGGTCGCAAAAAATTAAATCAGTACACACGATATGGAACTGTTCTTTTAGCTTCTGTTCAAGCCTTTGGTATAGCTGTGGGTCTTGAAAAAATGAGCGTTGGTGCAGGGTCTGCAGTCGTTATGCCTGGTATGCTCTTTAAACTCTCGACAATCGTCACTTTGACAGGTGGGACATTATTTATTATGTGGCTTGGTGAGCAAATTACTAGCCGGGGCATTGGTAATGGAACCTCATTGATAATTTATTCAGGTATTGTTGCAAACCTTCCACAGTCATTTTACAAAACATTTGTGTCTGCTCGTGAAGGCGCAATCAGTACTGGACTGTTGCTTTTTATCATTGCTATGGTTGCTGTTGTTATCGGTTATGTCGTGTTTATGGAAAAAGCGCAGCGTCGGATTTTGATCCAATATCCAAAACGTCAAGTTGCTGTTGACAGACCCGCTACTGCTCAGACAACACATTTGCCACTTAAGCTAAACAGTTCTGGCGTTATTCCACCTATTTTTGCAAACTCGTTACTATTATTCCCAGCAACCATTGCAGGTTTCTCTGGAACAGCTAATCCAGATAGCTTAATGGGTATGTTTGTTGCTTATATGTCACATGGTAAGCCTCTGTATATGTTGTGTTCAACGGCACTTATCATTTTCTTTGCATTCTTCTACACAGCTATTGTCTTTAACCCGACAGAAACTTCTGAGAATTTGAGGAAAATGGGGACATTTATCCCAGGGATTAGACCAGGTAAGCCTACAGCCGATTACATTGATTTTATATTGACACGTTTAACTATGATTGGTTCAGTTTATCTTGCATCTATATGTTTGTTGCCTGAATTAATCCTAGCCAAAGTATCACTACCCTTTTATTTTGGTGGTACCAGTATATTGATCGTTGTTAGTGTAACAATTGATACAATTAGTCAAATGCAATCACACTTAGTTGCTCATCAGTATGAAGGTCTTATCAAAAAGGCTAAGATGAAGGGACGCCTATAAATGATTTTGATCTTGTTTGGCCCACCTGGTTCTGGTAAGGGAACGCAGTCTGAGATTTTACTTAAGTCCGGCAACTTTGTTCACGTATCTACAGGAGATTTATTAAGAGCAGAAGTTTCTACGGGTAGTGATGTTGGTAATCAAGTCAAGCAAATAATGTCTCGTGGATTATTCCCTGACGATGATATTGTTTTACCTTTGGTAAAAAAGCAGTTAGAGAGTCATTCAGGAAAACAGATCATTTTTGATGGTTTTCCTAGAACGTTAAATCAAGTACTTGCATTTGAGTCACTTCTTAGTGTACAAAGAGAGAATGTTAGTCTTGTTGCAAATTTAAAAGTCGACATAGATCTGCTGGTCGACAGAGTAAGCGGCCGCTTTAGTTGTAAAGATTGTGGTGCCGTTTACCACGATAGTAATAAACAGCCGATTCAAAGCGGTATATGTGATAGATGTGGTTCTACACACTTTGTCCGCCGTGACGACGATCGTCCCGAAGTATTGAGAAATAGAGTAAATACCTATTTAGATCAAACTCAGGCCGTTTGTGATTATTATAGGCAGAAAGGTCTCGTTATCGATCTTGATGCGTCAAAGGATCCTGTGTCAGTCAATAATGATTTAAAAATCAGTTTGGCACAGGCAGGTTTTATAATATAGGGAGAAGAAACAGTGGCACGTATTGCTGGTGTTAACATACCAACTCAGAAGCGAGTAATCATCGCCCTGACATATATTTATGGTATTGGCCGAGTAAAGGCTAAAGAAATTGTTGCGAAACTAGGTGTCGATGAATCTAAGCGCGTTAGCGAGCTTTCTGATCAGGAAGTTCTGCGAATTCGTGAAATTATCGATAGCGACTACCTTGTAGAAGGTGATCTTCGTCGCGAGGTTTCGATGAATATTAAACGCTTGATGGATCTTGGTTGTTACCGTGGTCTTCGTCATCGTAAAGGTCTACCTGTCAGAGGTCAGCGTACTCATACTAATGCTCGTACGCGTAAGGGTAAAGCTGTTCCGATCGCCGGCAAGAAAATTGCTAAGAAGTAATAAGTGAGTACATTATGGCACAGAAGAATACAACTCGCGTAAAGCGTCGTGAAAAGAAAAATGTAGTAAATGCATGCGCATATATTAATTCTACATTTAATAATACTATTGTTACTATTACTGATGAAAAAGGAAATGCAATCTCCTGGTCAACAGCAGGTGCAATGGGTTTTAAAGGATCCCGTAAATCTACACCTTATGCTGCTCAGATTGCATCCGATGATGCTGCAAAAAAAGCAGCAGAACATGGTGTAAAAAACCTATCTGTTTTCGTCAAGGGACCTGGTTCAGGTCGAGAAACAGCTTTGCGCGCTCTTCAAGCTGCTGGATTTAATGTTACTTCTATTAAAGATGTTACACCAATTCCGCACAACGGTTGTCGTGCTCCTAAGCGTCGTCGCGTTTAATTTATTTGTTAATTTACAGTAGTGGGGATTCCAGTGCTTCAGACTAATTGGGAAGCGTTAATTAAGCCAAGCAAGTTAGACGTTAAATACAGTAGCGCTGACTTGCGTCAAGCTGATATCATTATAGAACCTTTGGAAAGAGGTTATGGTTTAACTCTGGGCAATGCTTTGCGCCGAATTCTGTTATCATCTCTTCAGGGTGCTGCAATAACATCCGTGAAGATTGATGGTGTTTTGCACGAATTTTCCACTATTCCAGGTGTTATGGAAGACGTGGCCGATATTATTCTTAACCTTAAGACTGTATCAGTTAAATCTTCTGTTGAAAGCATAAAAAAAGTGCGTTTGACAGCTTCTGGAAAGGGCCCAGTCTACGCTCGTCAGATTGAATGTCCTGCGGGGATTGAAATTCTTGATGGTGATACAGTTATTTGCCACCTAGATGATGGGGCAAAGCTATCTATGGAAATGACTGTCGAGTCTGGTAAGGGTTACATAGCCGCTAACACAGTATCTTCAGAAGACCGACCAATAGGATTGATTCCGGTAGACGCGATTTTCAGTCCGGTAAAGCGCGTCAGTTATAAGATTGAACAAACTCGTGTTGGTCAGCGCACAGACTATGATAAGCTTATTCTATCGATAAATACTGACGGATCAGTCAAACCTGAGGATGCTGTTGCTCTTGCTGCTCGTATTATGCAGGATCAATTATCATGCTTTGTTAACTTTGATGAACCAAAATCTGCTGAGAAAAAAGAAGGCAAGATTGAGTTACCATTTAATCCTAATCTCCTCAGGAAAGTTGACGAGTTAGAGTTATCAGTTCGTTCAGCTAATTGCTTGAAGAACGAAAACATCATTTACATTGGTGATTTGGTTCAAAAATCTGAAAATGAAATGTTGCGTACACCAAACTTTGGCCGCAAATCATTGAACGAGATTCGCGAAGTTCTTGAGTTAATGGGTCTAACCCTTGGTATGGTCATTCCAAATTGGCCACCAGAAAATATCGAAGAACTGACAAAAAAATTAGAAGATCCATTTAATTAAGATTTTGGAGAATAAAAAATGAGACACGGTTTAAGTGGTCGTAAATTAAATAGAACATCCTCTCATAGAAAAGCATTGTTTGCTAACCTATGTCAGGCTCTTATTGAACGTGAGCAAATTGTTACAACCTTGCCTAAAGCAAAAGAATTGCGCCCTGTTATCGAAAGATTAATCACTATCGCAAAAAAGGGTGACCTGCACTCACGCCGTATTTTGGCTTCTCGTCTGCGTAGCGATAGTCACGCTTCTAAGTTAACAAATGAGTTAGCTGGTCGTTTTTCTGCTCGTCATGGCGGTTACACTCGTATCCTGAAGAATGGTTTCCGTTACGGTGATAACGCGCCTATGGCAGTTATTGAATTTGTCGATCGCTAATCCGTCATTCTTG
>Ga0075176_1085271_pt1 | contig 11996 bp, 9 predicted proteins | sample JI81BgreenRNA_FD_77311 | JGI IMG/M metagenome (GOLD analysis project Ga0075176, IMG submission 77311) | Metatranscriptome of wastewater effluent complex algal communities from Wisconsin, to seasonally profile nutrient transformation and... | ecosystem: Engineered > WWTP > Effluent > Algae...
CCGTCGACGCCGGCGTTGTTCGAGATCGCGGTGAGATTCTTGACGCCCGAATCGCGCAGCGCGGCAATGAGGGCCTCGGGGATTCCGCAGAGACCGAAGCCGCCGACCGCGAGGGTCTGGCCATCGACAAGAAGTCCTTGGAGCGCGTCTGGAGCAGACGGGAATATCTTCCCTCGCGGTGCCGAACTCTGGGCTGATGTCATTGAAGGGTCGCTTTTGTGGGTCTGATTTGATTGATGGATTTACGCCAAGCAGCTTGACTGACTCCTTGGCGCCGCTTTCTGTGCTGCTCGCTAGGCTCGAGAGTCAGCTGCGAGACCTATTCTCCAAGAGCGATCGGATAACCGGCTCTAGAGAATCGGCAAAACTTTGCGCCGTTCGCCTGTCCAAAATCCTCTGCTGCGAGCGGTATACCGATGCCGCCCAATCGGACTCCGTCCTAAGCCTCGAGATCCTCTCAAGGTACCCTTCAAGGTCAAAGACGTCATGGACCAAAAGCTCAGGGTGGATAACTGTCGGAAGCCCACCGACGCGCGGAGCAATGACAGGAAGGAGACGTGCCGCTTCCAAGACGACGTTCGGAATGCCATCCCACTGACTGGTATACACGAACGCGACATGCTCTGGGCGAACGATATCCTCGAACCTACCGTAAGGGCCGTTGATGTAGGCGTTGGGTAAGCACTTGAATCGTGAGATGTCGAAGCCATGCCCGGGAACAACCTGCTGACCGTGAATGTCCCAGTCGCAGTCTGGTGTCCGCGACACGAGTTCCCAAAGCACATCCAGACGCTTTTGCCTGTCGAAGCGCCCAGCCCAAAGGATGCGAGGACGATTGGGCGTCGGAGGCCCAAAGACAAGGGCGGGGGCACTGCCCCCCAACTCGGTGACGGGGGGTGCAGGCAAGTCAAGTGTGATGAATAGCGACTTCGGCAAGCCCCATCGCCTGGACCACCGCTCCGGGTAGAGCGCGTTGTCGGAGAAAATCACCGAAAGATACGTAAAGGCGTCCGGCAAATGCGACACCGCGAGTCCGAGCGGCTTACCGGATTCATCTTCGTCATCGCAGTAAAGGGATGCGGCAACGGCGCTTGAGGACGCGATTGCAGCCCCGTGAAGCTTCAATGCATCCCAACCGACGCGCGATCCCATCAGGTGAAGCATTTTTGGCCGAACTTGAACCACCCATCGCGCCAACACGAGTGCCGCCTGTCGGAAATCTCCGAGCCCGGCCAACACAGCCCCGGCCTCCACGAAACGTACCTCCGGTGGCAGACGATCGCGCCACGGCGAATCGTGCGGTTCCGTAGCGAGCACTGCCACACTCAAGCCCATCGAGTGCACCACGCGGACATGGTGAAGCGTTGCCAAGTCGGCACCGCCGATCTTCAGCCAAGGCACAACGAAGAGCACATCGCACGGATCAGGCAGCTGAGACCTGATGAACCGATAGGCGTCCATTGCGCGACAGTCATTGGTCATGACGACGTGGCACGGCGGGGACGCGTGGAGGACAAGTGCAGGGTCCACCTCCTTGGCCAAGGCTGACAGTTCCACTCGCGCCCAGTCAGGGATCGGAGCCGAGGACCCTAGCGGCGGACGAACTCGGCGCACCATTAGCGATGCTGCACTGGCGTGCGAAATCCTGCCCGGAAAAACGGTTGCCCCGATGCTGACCAAAGCCTCCTTCAGTCGGCGCTCAAGAGACTCAGACAGTCGCGAGAGGACGATTTGGTCGAGGACCGAGTAGGCGCGCCTCAGGAAAGCGAGCGCCATAGTTTGCGGGTCAGAGAACATCGAAGTAACGGCTCGCGGGGATAAGGGCACCATCGTCCCGCTGACGCCGGGAAAGCGAACCGGCCGACTTACGTCGCACGAAGTGCACCGTGCGCTCAACCACGTGATGCTCGAATCCGGAGGCGATGGTTTCCGCGTTCCAATGCCAGTCTTCGTAACCAAAACCTGACCCGCCGCCCTTAACTGGAACATAGGGAACCGTCAGGAAGGTATCGCGACGTGCTGCACAGCAAGAGTTGTATGGATTCAGGCCTAGCAGGCAATCCGGGTCGAAGTCCCTACAGCGCTGTGAGCGTTGCCAGTAGTATCCAGACTGGTCGCCGAACAAAATGACAAGCTGAGGATGTGCAATGACACGGTCAGATGATTGAATGAGGCGACCAGCTTCGTGAAGCCAGTTCTCCGAAACGTAGTCATCGCCATCCGAGATTGCGATAACGCCCCCCCGTGAAGCTCGGACTCCAGAATTCCTCGCCAAACCGAGGTCGCCAAAATCCACCTCAAGAACTTCGACATCGCCCAGCGCCGAGTCTTCAGTTGCCACTCGTCTCGTGGCGTCGTCAGCACGGTCGAGTACGACAATGATTTGGCAGTACGTACCCAAGCGCGCGGCAAACTCGACGGATCTTCTAAGCGAATTGAGGGAACGTCGCAGTAACGCCCCCTCGCCGTGAGCCGTGACGATGGCGGAGATCAATGGATCCTTGCCAACCATCAACCACGCCCTCTCCAGGTTGCGAGGGCGCGACGCGCCAAGCGCAATGCCCAAGGAATGCGACGCTCCAGACTTCGCGCGAGCGCTAAAGATATCTGGGCAACCTCACTCTCCCGGTATGCTTGAAGTTCTTGGGCCGTAGCACAAGCGGGGTCTGCAGCAGCGAAGGCTTGAAGACCAGCACTGTCGTTAACGACCTGCAATACTTGCACACATGCTCCGACTTCTACCGCAAATAGCGGCACCGGGGCAGCGCCGAGAAGTGCACTCTGCCCAGCCAACACCTCGTGGTAGGTCCGAAGAACTCCGGAAATTGACGACTGCATGTCCCGTGCGTTCGAGACTACCAAACTCACTTCACTGGCGACGATGATGCGGGGTTCACGGCGCAGTGCAATCAGCGCGGCGCGCCAGCGATCAAATGGCCCCACTGCCCCCTGAAGACGCAGCGCTCGGGCGAGCTCTGCGCGGAGCACGACCGGCCTGCCGATTGCACGGTTCTCATAAATGGCACTGGCAAAGGCCTCCCCATGGACAACGCGATAATTCTCGTAAGTAAAGACCCCTTCGAGGAGGTCGTAGATCGGTTTCTGGGTGATGGCCTCTTGGCCTACGACAGCATCAAACTCATCCTTGAGCGATAACGCGCGCACCGAATCTTCAAGAAACGGAAGTGACACAGCGCCGTAGGCGTCCACGAAGGCCACAAGTCCCTCGTCAGGCAACTGGTCAAGCATTGAGACGCCCGGCCAGCGGCCAGCACTGATGTCTTCGATGATCAATGACGCTACAGCATCCGCTGCAGCCGGGCCTTCCACGGAAATGGTGCAGTCCGCCAGCGCGAGCCGCTGCAGGTGTTGAAGCGACTCCAAGAGATCAGCGCCTGCATCGGCCGACCGCACAACGACAGAAAGCGGCAGTAGTCGGGCCTGCTTGTTGAGCGGCTTAGCAACCATTGACCGATGTGTCCAGGGCCAAGGCTGCTCGGGCAGAACGATGACCTCCAGGGGAGGATTCGTATCGAACAACTCGATCAGTATTCTTGTCAGTGAGTTCTCAGTGCCATCGAATGCGCCGCAACACACCCCGGCTTTCCAAGGAGTCCCAGGACCGAAAGCGGGGTTCGATGCATTGACTACAGGAAGCGCTCCAAGGAGCGCCGCCTCGTACGCAGCAAGACAGAACGATTCCCATGCTGAAGGGAAGACACACACTGACTTCGCAATCAGGGCGTCACGCGGCTTGCCTTGAATACCCCCAAGAAAATCGAAGCGTCGACGCAAATCTGCCGGGATACTGGATTGGATTCGCGCGAGATAGGCTGGATCGAATGCGTGTGCAAGAAACACTGCCTGCCCGCGATAGGCTGGCCGCTCACGCATAAAGCGGACGACACCGTCGACGAAAATCTCCGGCCGCTTGACGCTCTGGATCTTGCTCGTGAATGTGATCGGCGTATCCGCGAGAAACCGCTGCGGCGAAGAGGCAACCGGCGCGTCGATTTCAACGGGCGGAGCGTGCACGACCAGTTTTCGACGCCACCCCTCGCCAAGAGCATAAAACTCGCCCATTGCCTCACCGACCGGCGCGAGCTGCGCGATGATCAGATCGCAGTCCCTCAGAGCCTTTCTCTCCAGATCGTGGAGGCAAAGCGAAACGAGATCAACATGGCGGTTCTCACGATCAACGAGGACTCCGTCGGTTGTGTGGAGACGGATTGCAATCGTTGTCCCGTGAAGCATACGCCCAAGATTCCGCTCCTGCAGCGTAGAAAAAGCTGGAGCACCCCAATCTGGGAACTCCACATAATCAACCGGCCCAAGGCGCTGTTCGATGCGCCGCAGCGCCTGCATCGCCCTCACCGACTCCCAATTTAGGATGGAATTGCTATAGGCCCATCCCGGCGCGTAGTGACGCCCAGCCTCATCGTTGACCTCGAACGAGTCCGAGGAGGCCTTCTCGAAACGCACTCCCGGAAACACCTCCGAGAACGCCGATTCCTCTACGTTTTCGCCCAAATACACGACGGCGGCGCGGGCACGAATGCTCGAGGGCAAAGCATTGAGCATGTTTGCCACTGCGCGCCCGATGCCACCTGCGGTGAACGGATATAACTCTCGTGTGACAAAAACGTACATCGATCAGTCCGAGATAAAGTCTAGAAAGCCACGTGCCGAGGCGGCGGTAAGATGCTTACGATAATCCCCAATCAACTCTCGCATCGACAGCCGATCAAACTCTAGAACGGCCACCGCCGTCCGCCTGATCTCTTCCACGCTCAGCGGATTCTTCACCTCGGTCAGCCTCACGTACTCGTGGTCGTCTAGCTGATCTAGCGCCAGAGGCCCACGGAGCGCCGGCGTACCAACAGCCATCGATTCGAGTTCAACCATTGGATGGCAATCAACCAAGCTGACGTTCATCGTCAGTGCAGATTTCGCCATAAAGCCGAGCATGGCCACCTGGTCCAACGTGGGCAAGCGCTCAAGTCTCGAGTCCGCAACTGGGAGGTCGATGTCCGATGCGAGAACCCAGATCTTGTCGATAGACGGAATGAGCGAGGCGGCAGCCAGATTGGAGTAAACGTTCTTGTGGACAAGATTCCACGATGGAAGCAGAGCACGCGTGGCGCGCTCTTCATCATCCGATCGCAGCATGACGCCGGACACATTAGGGGGCATATTCAGCAACTGCGGTGCCCAGCCGGCAGAACCGACAAGAGAAGCATTGCCGCTGCGCATGATGTGAACCCGGCGAAGCACGCCCGCCTCTGCGAGAGAGACCACCATGCCGAACAGTTTCCGCTCCGCTTCCCACACCCACATTGCTGGCGCGCCATGCCACACGAGGTGCGGACGAATTCCGATTGCTGAGGCGAGAAACCGGGAAGTGTCTGCCATCGATTCTGAAAAGCCATGGCAAACGACGCGATCAATCTGGAGGCGCGCAAGGGCCTCCCCAAACGCCACAAGCTCAGGCTGAGTCGGGCGACGATCGGCGGAGATAGCGAACTTTTGCCCCGGAAGCGCACCAGCTGCAGCCCGCATCCCGAACCACTGCTGATGAAACACGTGGGCAACACGGTCAAAGCGAGCATCCGCATTGGCAAATCGTGTGTCTCGACTGGCATTGACCTCGAACCACGACGTCGAAACGCTCCGATAAGCAATCTTCGGATAAGCCAGCGGATGCGTCGCAGCACGCACGGAGTGCCTTTCGATCGAGAGCTGCGATTCCGGGTATGGGCGCACCAATCGACCGAGACCACGCATGGCACCGCCAAGGCGAATCTCAAGATTTTCCTCCCTCGCCCGAGCGCGAAGCGCGCTTGCGCGAGCGACTTCAAGATCTCGCTCCAAGGCAGCAATCCTTTCTAAGGCCGCAGCATTGTCCCGCTCCAATCGCCCAATCGCTTCGAGACTCGAAGTCATTCGCGCGGTAATCGCCGAATGATCTCGCTCCAAATCAAGCGCTCTTGCGACCGCATCGTCGCGCTGTGATTCGCATAGGCGGATATCGTGATCCTTTCGCGCGAGCTGCGCCTCCATTACGCGCCAACGGCCCCGAATCTGCTCTACATCAGTGTAAAGACTTCCGAGGCCATAAGGGCCTTTGTGCGCGTCTGTGCTGGGAAGGATGGACCCAACGATGCGGCGCATCGCCGCGACAATCTCATCGTTGTCCTTTGCGGAGGGGCCCGAGTGCGCCCCATCAGAAACCTCGGCCTCGAGGGCGCGCACTGCTGCAACAACAGTGTCCATTCCGAGCAGGACAAGGTCTTCGCGCGTTATAGAACGAGCACTGCCCCCGGAGCGCGCAACAAGCACGTCGGGCCCAAACTTCGGGTGCGTCACCCTGTACACACCGTGGCCGTCGACGAGTCCGTCGTCCATCACTATACGAAAACCCGGCAACACGTCACCCGCAATGTCATGGAGCCAACATCCGCCGTGCCAGAAGCTAGACTGCAGACTCATGCACGCAATGCGATTCTCGATGAGGACAAACTCGCCATCGGATTCCAAAGCGTCCATCACTGCCCTGGCGTGGCGGCGTGCGGCCTCCGGCGCATTGTGGATGAACACGGAAACAGCGATCGCGACGTCAAAGGTCTGCCCCGGAAAGGCTTCTGCAAGCGAGTCCGCCACGCCTAAGCGGATGTTTTCGAGTCCGCTGTCCAGGACCAATGACCGCCGCAGATCTTCGACCATTGACTCGGAGAAATCGTAAGCAAAGACTGTAACTCCAGTTATGCCGGCTAGCAGCTTGGACATACGCCCGAAGCCGCAACCAAAATCGAGCACCGATATCGGCCTGCCGGCGGCCGCGCGACGAGAAACGAGGTCGAACACCAGCGCTTCTTGCTGCTCGTAGGAAAGATTCCCCGCCTCACGCCGAACGTCCTGCTGCAGCCGGTAGTCGCTACCAGCCCTAGACTTCCAATAACCCTCATTTCCGCTCAGTTTTGCGCTAGACATTAGAGCCTCACGTCAGACAGTAGGGATCCATGCTCGAACCGCATCACACGGTTGCAGGTTGCCGAAATGATTCCCTCGTTATGCGACGCCAGCACAAGAATGCTTGAGTTCTTTACGAGGCTCAGCAATCGGTCCTCAGCCTGACGATTGAAGTCGGCATCCCCGACGCCTAGCCATTCGTCCATCAGCAAGATGTCCGAGTCGAGACTCGTGGCGATGGAAAACGCCAAACGCACCAGCATGCCGCTCGAGTAGGTGCGGACAGGCATCTTCATGAAATCACCCAGCCCGGAGAACTCCCAAATGCTTGGCAGCCTCGACATGATTTCAGATCGAGACATGCCATGAAGTAATCCCCTCAGCACTACATTGTCGATGCCTGTCGCCTCGAAATCGAGGCCCATCGTGACGTCAAGCAGGTTAGAAACGCGCCCATATACTTCCGATCGGCCAAATGTAGGCTCATAAACTCCGGCAAGAACCTTAAGCAGAGTGGTCTTTCCGGCGCCATTGTGGCCGGTCAACCCCACGCGATCCCCCGGCTTGAGTTCGAAACTCACATCATTCAGCGCCTCGACAACAGTGATGTTTTTTGCAGACCCGGCGAGGCGGCCGCCCGTTACCGTCGTCAAAACTAAGTTCTTTAGCGAGCGGTTTACGGTACCGAAGACCGGAAGGTGGAGCGAACAGCGATCCAACTTGACGTAAACGGAAGACAAAGTCACACCCATACAGAGAGCTTCCGGCGGACAGCGATGAATACGGGAAATGCAACGATCCATAACACCAAGACCGATACGATGCAGGCGATATAGCTTTGCATCTCCGGCAGATTGCCCATCATGGGAGCCCTCACGACCTCGATGAAGTGGAACAATGGGTTGAAGTCAGCGACCCAACGATGCTCCCCCAACATTTCCGGCTTCCAGATGATTGGCGTCAAGAAGAACCCCATTTGCATCATGTTGGTGACAATAGGTTGGATATCGCGGAATCGAGCCGTAAGGCAGGACAGCAACAGGATTAGCGGGGGAGTCATCAACGCTACCAGCACGACGCCAGGTATCGCGTACAAAGCTACCGTGGATATCTCCAGATCAAAGATCAGAACGAATGGCAGGTAGGCAACTGCACCATGCAAAAAGACCAGAAAGCAGCGCAGAACAACGCGCATAACGTGGGCCATGAAAGGCACTCGCATAGAGCGGATCAGATTTTCGGAAGCAGTGAAAGCACTGCAGCCCTCCTGCGCCGCCGTCGACATATAGATCCACACAATGTCACCGAGAGCGATGTACGGAAGGTAATCGCGCAAGGGAAGGTTGAAGAGGATTCCATATAGGGTCCCAATACCAAGTATTAGCACGGCCATCGTTATGGTGATCCAGAACGGCCCGAGGACCGAGCGTCGGTAGCGGTGCTTGATGTCTATCCACGCCAGCGCCGACCACATCGCCGGGGCTCTCATGCTTGCAAAAAGATCTGCCAGTGCCAGCGAAGATTGCTCAGACCAGCTTGCATGGCTCGGGACATCAGAGCCATGAACCAAATCTACCGAGGACGAAATCCCCCCCCCGACGTCAGGTGAGCGCACCTTCAACCTCCTTCATGAGATCGCCTACCTCCTCCACACCCACACTCAACCTCACGAGGTTGTCCGTCACCCCCAGCTTGGCGCGGCGTTCTTCGGGCACCGAAGCGTGCGTCATCACCGCCGGGTGGTTGGCGAGGCTCTCCACCCCGCCGAGGCTCTCGGCGCAGGCGAACAGCTCGGTGCGCTCCATGAAGCGCTTCGCCGCGTCGAACCCGCCCTTCAGCCACACGCTGACCATGCCGCCGGGGCCCTTCATCTGGCGCTGGGCCAGCGCGTACTGCGGGTTCGCCTTCAGGCCCGGATAGGCCACGCGCTCGACCGCCGGGTGGTGCTCGAGGAACTCGGCGATGGCTTGGGCGTTCTCGCAGTGCGCCTTCATACGCAAATGCAGGGTCTTCAATCCCCGAAGCGCGAGGAAGCTGTCGAATGGCCCCTGCACCGCGCCGACGGCGTTCTGCAGGAAGGTCATCTGCTCGGCGAGGTCCGTGCGATCACCGACGATGGCAAGTCCCCCGACGATATCGCTGTGGCCGTTGATGTACTTCGTCGCCGAATGCATGACGATGTCCGCCCCGAGTTCGATCGGGCGCTGAAGGGCCGGCGAGCAAAACGTGTTGTCGACGACGACGATCAAGCCACGCTTCTTCGCGCGCTCGGCCACCGCCGCGATGTCGACCAGCTTCAGCGTGGGATTGGTCGGCGTCTCGATCCACACCATCCGCGTGTTCGGACGGATGGCCGCCTCGAAGGCCTCGAGGTCGGACAGGTCGACCCACGAGAAGTCCAGCCCGGCGCTGCGACGACGCACGCGCTCGAACAGGCGGTAGGTGCCACCGTAGACGTCATCCATCGCCACCACGTGGCTGCCGGAATCCAGCAGCTCGAGGATGGTCGACGTGGCCGCAAGACCGGAGGCGAAGGCGTAGCCGTTCTTGCCACCTTCGAGGGCCGCGACGCAGCGCTCATAGGCGAAGCGCGTCGGATTGTGGCTGCGCGAGTACTCGAAGCCCTGGTGGACACCGGGACTTTCCTGCACGTAAGTGGAGGTGGCGTAGATCGGCACCATCACGGCGCCGGTCGAGGGGTCAGGGCTCTGGCCGGCGTGGATGGCCAGCGTTCCGAAGCCGTAATCGTTGTTCTTCATCTGGGGGGTACGCCGTCCAATGGCGCCGTCATTGTACCCGACGGCGCAGGTAGTTCAGGAAATCGATGCGGGTGATCAGGCCGAGGAACTTCGGCCCGTCCATCACGATGGCGACGTGGCCGCGCTCGAACACGCCCATCAGGCTGTTGATCGGCGAGCGCATGTCGACCAGCTCGAGCTTGGTGACCATCGCGGTGGAGACCGGATCGCGGAAGCGCGCCTCGTCGGCGTGCACGTGCATCAGCACGTCACTTTCGTCCAGGATTCCAACAATCCGCTCGTTTTCGATCACCGGCAGCTGCGAGACGTCGTACAGCTTCATGCGCTGGTAGGCGACGGTCAGCAGGTCGTTCGGGCTGACCACGATGGTGTCGCGGGCCGCGTAGGGGCGCAGGATCAGGTCGCGCAGGTCGCCGTGCTGCGGGCGGTCGAGGAAGCCCTGATCCAGCATCCAGTAGTCGTTGTACATCTTCGACAGGTACTTGTTGCCCGTGTCGCAGACGAACACCACGACCTTCTTCGGCGTGGTCTGCTCGCGGCAGTAGCGCAGCGCCGCGGCCAGCAGGGTGCCCGACGACGACCCGCCCAGCACGCCCTCCTTCGCCAGCAGCTCGCGCCCGGCCAGCATGCTGTCCTTGTCGGCGACGGCATAGGCCTTCTTGACGCGGGTGAAGTCCGAGATGTCCGGCAGGAAGTCCTCGCCGATGCCTTCGACCAGCCAGCTGCCCGACTTGGTGTCGAGGATGCCCTCGTTGATGTACTTGGTGAGGATGGAGCCGACCGGATCGGCCAGCACCAGCTCGACATGCGGTGCGGCCTTGGCGAAGAAGCGAGACAGGCCGGTCATCGTGCCCGAGCTGCCGCAGCCGAAGACGATGGCGTCCATCCCGCCCACGTCCTGCATCTGCTCCCAGATCTCGGGGCCGGTCACCGTCTCATGGGTGAGCGGGTTGTCCGGGTTGCCGAACTGGTTGATGAAGTAGGCGCCGGGCGTCTCCGCGGCCACGCGCGCGGCGAGGTCCTGGTAGTAATCCGGGTGGCCCTTCGCGACATCGGAGCGCGTCAGGATCACCTCGGCGCCCATGGCCTTGAGGTTGAAGATCTTCTCGCGGCTCATCTTGTCCGGCACGACCAGCACCAGCCGGTAACCCTTCTGCTGCGCGGCAAGGGCCAAACCGATGCCGGTATTGCCGGCCGTCCCCTCGACGAGGGTGGCCCCGGGCTGGATCTTCCCGGCCTTCTCGGCAGCCTCGATCATCGTCACGCCGATGCGGTCCTTGATCGAGCCGCCCGGGTTCATGCATTCGAGCTTGAGGTACAGCTCGCACAGGCCGGTGTCGAGCCTCCGGGCCTTGATGATGGGCGTCTTGCCAACCAGTTCGAGAACACTTTGGTGGACGGGCATGCCGGGGCGCCGCTGATCAGGGGGCCTTGATTGTACCAGCGGCGCCCGACGCCCCTCGCGCCGCGCGACCGGAAACGACGCGGCCCGCACGCAGCGGGCCGCCGTCCTTCCATCGCCGCCACCGTCAATGCCGGGTTCGGGCGAACAACCGGGTGAGCCGGTCCTTCGCCAGCAGCTTTTCCTTCTTCATCCTGGCCAGCGTCACGTCATCGATCGGCAGCACGCCGAGCTCGGCGTCCATCACCTTGCTGTTGAGCTGCTGGTGGTGGCGATAGAGCTGGCGGAACTCCGGATCGGACTTGATCAAGGCTTCGACATCGGCGGTGGATTGACCTTCGAACATTTCAGCGACCTCCTCGAACGCGAACGCCCCGGCTCGGAGGCACGGGGCGTTGGGGTTGGACTGCGGTCAGGTCGGGAAGGCTGGCCGCCTCGGGCCGCGGGGCGCGCGCATCCCGGGCGGGATGCGGCGACGGGGGCGGGATGAGGTCAGCGGTCATCGGCCTGGCTCGTTCTCCCAAGGGGAACACCCCCTTGGGAAATCGACGCTACGCCCGCCACTCCGGGCCAGCAAGGGCTTTTTTCCCTTGCGATGACCCACTTAACGACAGAACTCGGAAGCCCTCACCCGCACCTAACGGGGTTCAGCCGGGTGAAGGCGAAGCGGCCTCAGCGGACGGTGATTTCCACCCGGCGGTTGGCCGCGCGGCCTTCCGCGGAGCCGTTGTCGGCCACCGGGTCGGCGGCGCCGCGGCCGTCGGTGCGGATCGAACCGCTGGCTCCCGACTCCTTGAGGATCGCGGCGACGGCTTCGGCCCGGCGCAGGGACAGCGCCTGGTTGGCGGCGGCAGCACCCTGGCTGT
>Ga0075176_1063639_pt1 | contig 11794 bp, 22 predicted proteins | sample JI81BgreenRNA_FD_77311 | JGI IMG/M metagenome (GOLD analysis project Ga0075176, IMG submission 77311) | Metatranscriptome of wastewater effluent complex algal communities from Wisconsin, to seasonally profile nutrient transformation and... | ecosystem: Engineered > WWTP > Effluent > Algae...
CGCTAATCGGATAAAAAAAACCCCCACAACACTCAGCAATAAGCGATCTGAGAGATGTTGTGAGGGGTTTTTCTGTGCAGTCATGAAGACAAAATATCTAAACTTATGATACTTGCATCATATCAACAAGTTGAATATAAGCAACAGGAGCTGCATCGCTAGCACGGAATCCTGCTTTCAAAACACGAGTATATCCGCCTTGACGATTGGCGCTTGCTGGTCCAATAATCTCAAAAAGACGAGTCACAGCATCTTTATCACGTAGATAATCAAAAGCTTGACGGCGATGATGCATGCTATCTGTTTTTGCAAGATTTACAAGAGGCTCAATATAATGTCTCAACTCTTTTGCTTTAGGAACAGTTGTCTTGATGCAGCTATGAGTAATTAAAGAGACACAAAGACTACGAAATAAGGCTTTTCTCTGGCTGCTATTACGTCCAAGTTGACGTCGTTTGTTACGATGGTTCATATCCGAAAACTCCGAAAAAAATTAACTAGAGGTTTTGTCTTTGAGCTCGGCAGGTGGCCAAGATGGTAAAGACATCCCCAAAGAAAGCTGGTATTGTTCAAGAACAGACTTGATTTCATTAAGAGACTTGCGTCCTAGGTTTGGTGTTTTCAGTAAATCATTTTCTGATCTCTGGACAAGATCACCAACATAATGAATATTCTCTGCCTTGAGGCAATTTGTTGAGCGAACGGTCAGATCTAAATCTTCAATAGGACGCATTAAAATAGGATCAATACCATGATCTTTTGTTTTTTGGTGAACACTAAAGGCTTCATCAAGTTTTACAAAAGACTCAAGCTGAGATACTAAAATCGTTGCAGCCTGTCTGATAGCCTCATCCGCTGTAATGGTACCATTTGTTTCAAGATCGATGATTAATCTGTCAAGATCTGTACGATTATCCACGCGAGTTTGCTCTACAAAGTATGCGACTTTCTCGATAGGAGAAAAAGTTGCATCTAGATACAAACGCCCCACCGCAAGAGATTCTTCGTTAAGCTCTAAAGCCTTTTTATAAGCTACTGCGCTGAGATATCCAATTCCTTTACGAATAAAAAAACGTCCTGAAAAATTTCTATCTGCAGTGATTGTAGCTATCGGAGCCTGAGGATTAATCACAGACACTCCTGCTGGAAATTCAAAATCTCCCGCAGTGATAGTTCTAGGACCTTGGAAAGAGAAAGAGACCCAGCATTCTGAAAGCGCTCCCAAATCAATATCAATTGATTTGAAATTCATCAAAATATTGAGCACGTCTTCGTACACTCCACCAAGAGCACAGAACTCATGGTCCACACCATCAATCTCAACTTCTGTCACTGCTGCACCGACAAGAGAGGATAATAAAATTCGACGCAATGCGGGACCGATGGTATAACCAAATCCTCTCTCTAAAGGCTCAAGAATCACTCTTGAGGCAAAGTCACTCTTTTTGATCACCTTGATATCGTGAGGTTTTAATAAATTTAAATGGGCATTCATCCGAAATCGTCCTCCGCTAGTCTGGTGTGATTACTTCGAATACAATTCGACAATCATGTTTTCATTAATATTTTGTGGCAGCTGATCGCGATCTGGAAGCTGAACAACTTCTGCGCGAAAATCGGCATGATGAATGTTCAACCAAGATGTTGCATGTCCCTGCTCTTGGAAGGCAGCGATAGCAGTCAAAATACGATTTTGAGCTCTAGCTTTAGCACGAACCTGGATGACTGATCCTGGACGAAGTTGGTAAGATGGGCAATCTACTTTGTGGAAAGGCTTGCCAGCTGCACTCACTTCAAAAGCTCCATGAGAAACAAGTTGTCTTGCTTCTGCAAGGGTTGCGGCAAAACCTGCTTTATACACAACGTTTACTAAACGTGTTTCAAGAAGTTGCAACAAATTTAAGCTTGTTTGTCCTTTCATTTGAGAAGAACGCTCAAAGAGCTTGCGAAATTGATGCTCTTTGATATTTCCGTAAATTAAACGTACTTTTTGCTTTTCTGATAACATCACAGAGTAGTCAGAGTTTTTCTTTCTGCTTGGACCGTGCTGACCAGGAGGATTAGTATTACGAGCCTTAGATGTAAGAGCTACTGTTTTAATCCCTGAGATAGTTAAATCTCGAAATTGACGCGCATCGCGACAACGGGGTTTTCTAGAAGAAGATGTAATTGCCATGATAATAATATCCTAATAAGTTACTGACGACGCTCTTTTGGAGGAGTTGGACCGTTAAATGGCGCTCCCGTCACGTCGGAAATGGAAATAATTTTCAAAACGGCACACGCAGCTCTGAGAGCAGCTTCTCGTCCTGGACCAGGGCCCCATACACGGACTTCACCTGTTTCCACTTTGAACAAGTCGCGAGCATTTTGACACGCTTTTGTTGCAGCTACTTGCGCCGCATAAGGTGTACTTTTCTTAGAGCTTTTGTAATTACATGTTCCCGCTGTTTCACGAGTAAGCACGTTGCCTTTTGAATCTGTAATAGTAATTTTTGTATTATTAAAAGTAGCTTTAATGCACACTCTAACGTGAGCAACGACTTTTTTTACTTTTGCTGCCATAATTGCTTCCTAGGTCTCTTATTTCTTCTTATCTTTGTTGAAATCGACAATAACGCGCTTGCTTCCACGATGTCTTTTGCAAGTTTTTGCATTAGTGCGAGTACGAGAATTGATAGGTAAGCCCATCAAATGACGTAGACCACGATAAGTTCTACGATCAGTGAGTTTTTTCTTCTCGAGTTTCAAAAGATTGCGAAGCTCACCTTCTACAACATATTGATCGACAGCCTGTGTTAGGGCTTTCACTTGCTCATCACTTAAATCGATAGTTTTAGTTAAAACATCAATTCCTGTCTGTTGACAAATTTGCAAAGCGCGTGTTGGGCCGATGCCAAATATATCGGTTAAAGAAATGGGAACTCTTTTGCGCAAGCGCAAGTTAACCCCTTGAATACGTACTTCTCTTTGTGCCATTTTCTATCCACCTCTCACTTATAATTAAGTACATTTACCCTGACGCTGTTTATGGCGTGGGTTTTTCTTACAGAGGATAAAAACAACACCCCTGCGACGAACAACTTTGCAAGAGCCACAGATGGCCTTGACTGATGAACGAACTTTCATAAATAACAACCTCTGAACTTCTTATATCATCCTTTTGTCAAAGCAAAAGAATTCTTTTTTGGTTGATAACGTTTTAGAACACCTTCGTACTGTGCTGAAAAAAGTTGAGCCTGGACCTGTGTAAAAAACTCCATCACAACTACAACAACAATAAGAAGAGTTGTTCCGCCAAATGAAAACGGAATGCTTCCTATGTAAGAGAGCAGCTCGGGAAGTAAAGCAACAATCGCGACATAACTTCCACCTAAAATAGTCAGGCGAGACATAATTAAATCGATATATTGCGCGGTACTGGCTCCCGGACGGATCCCTTGAATCACTCCGCCTGATTTTTTCAGATTTTCAGCAATATCTTCAGGATTGTAAAAAATTGCTGTATATCCAAACGAAAAAAACATAATAGCAGTAGCAAATAATATCATAAATAAAGGCTTGCCGGAAGAGAGATTTTCTTGGAAAAATGATATTATCCAATGATTTTGCGGAATTTGGAAAAATTGCGCAATACTCATTGGAGTCAAAATTAATGTTGACGCAAAAATACAAGGCATCACTCCGACCATATTCACTTTTAAGGGCAGATCAGAGCGCTGCTGTTGAACAACCGCTTGGCTTTGGTAGCCTTGGCCATAAGATTGTCTTTTTGCGTAATACACTGGGATTTTTCTTTGAGCTCTTTCAACAAAGACAATCGCATATAGGACCGCAACTAAAATCATCAGAGAGGAAAAAAGAGTAAAAGGAGAGAGCAATCCGTAACGAACATTCTCTAGAGATTGTCCAAGCACAGAAGGCAGACCTGTTACAATACCTGTAAACATGATTAAAGAAATACCCTGTCCTAAACCACGCTCTGTAATTTGCTCACCTATCCACATCAAGGCCATCGTTCCTGTGACGAGAGTCAAAACAACTTCAAAATGGCTGAGGTATCCGCTGAGCATTAATACGCCGTTTGCTTTTAAAAACTGCATCATTCTTAAAGACTGAAAGCTTGCTAAAAAAAGCGTCAGTAAACGGGTATAGTAAGCGATCACAATTCTTCCTCGCTCTCCTTCTTTTTTGAGCTGCTCTAAAGGCGCATAAATCGTACCTAAAAGCTGCATAGCTATTGATGCACTAATGTACGGCATAATGCCCATAGTAAAAAGAGAGAGGCGAGAAAGCGCGCCGCCTGACAAGGTATTAAAAAGGCCGAATAGGCTCGCGTTTGATGACAACAAACGCGATACTTCAGCAGGATTTGCTCCAGGAAGAGGAATATACGATCCGATTCTAAAAACCAATAGGGCAAAAAATAGATATTGTATTTTCTTAGCAAGATGAGCAAAACGCTGAAGATTGACCATAATATGCGGCACTCCTTTTGAATTTATTCGCTAGCAACTGCTTGTTCTGTGATCTCAACTTGGTCAACAAATTGACGACAACGCTGAGTCAGATACAAACCAGAAACTTTTCTTCTTTCGATTTCAGCATCAAAAATAACACGAACTGTTTTTGTGTTATGTTTAATAATGCCAAAATCACGAAGTAGATCCATAGTAACTACTGTATCTTCAGGAAACAAACCAATAAGGCTTAAAGGAAGCTCTTTTGTATGGATATTCACATGAGAGAAAAACCCTCTTTTAGGAATACGACGATACATAGGCATCTGGCCGCCTTCAAATCCTGCTGGGATAGAAGAGCCAGAACGGGAACTTTGTCCTTTATGTCCTCTTGTACATGTTTTTCCGATACCGGATCCGATACCACGTCCTACACGTTTCGGAGCATGACGGGATCCTTCTGCTGGGGATAATGTATTTAAACGCATCTTAGCATTCCTCAACTTGAAGTAAATAACGAACCTGGTTGATCATCCCCAAATTTTCTGGAGTTGCTTGAACAATCACGCTGTGATTCATTTTTTTCAAGCCTAATCCCTGAACACTTTGTTTGTGTGCAGGAATACGACCAATAGGACTTTTTTTCAAAGTAATTTTAAGCTGATTCATGGGTCACCTCAGTCGCATCATTTTTATGCAGCAAACGATCTAAGGAAATTCCTCTTTTCTCTGCGACATAAAATGGAGAACGCATTAATGATAAAGCTTTGAAAGTTGCATGCACAACGTTCATGGCACGTGTTGAACCGAAGCATTTTGCAGAAATGTTTTGAACACCTAATACTTCGAAAATCGCACGCATAGGTCCACCAGCAATAATCCCAGATCCTTGGGCAGAAGGACGGATTGTCACTTTGGTAGCGCCATGAGAGGCTTCTAATTCATGAACGACAGTTCCATTATGTAAATGAACTCTCATCATGTTTTTACGAGCCATATCAGTTGCTTTTCGAATCGCTTCTTGAACTTCTTTAGCTTTTCCACGGCCATAGCCAACCATACCAGCACCATCACCAAGAACGACGACAGCAGCAAATCTAAAGTTTCTTCCACCGGAAACAACTTTAGCGGTACGGATAACAGTAATCAGTTTTTGCTGATACTGTCCATCTTGATTTTCTTTTGCTTCTTTTGAGCGATGTTGTTCTGCCATCGTATTATACCTCTATTCCTTCTTGACGAAATGCCTCAACCAAGGCTTTTACGCGACCATGATAAGCAAATCCAGAGCGATCACAAGCGACTTTTTTAACGCCTTGAGCATGAGCTTTTTGGGCTAAATCTTTTCCGACAAGGACAGCTTTCTCTGTTTTCGTACCGGATTGATCTTTAAAGTTTAATGTACTGGAGTGTGCTAAAACTTTTCCTTGGTCCAAAACCATACCATAGATATGCTGTGAGCTACGGTGAATGGTTAAACGCAAGCGACCAATTTCTTTGACCTGACGTTTAATAATGTGTCGGGTTTTTGCTGCTCTTCTTAAGCGAGCTACTTTTTTATCGTGCATATCCTAACCTCTTATTTTTTCTTCTTGGTCTCTTTCAAGATCAAGACTGAGCCTTTGACCAAGATTCCCTTACCTTTATAAGGGTTAACTTTTCTGAGACGTCGAATTTCAGCAGAAACCTGTCCCAATGCTTGTTTGTCTGTAGACTCAAGACTAAATTGGGTGGGAGTTGTAATTTTCGCCATGACAGTTGATGGAAGCTTATAAGTTGTTTCATTGGAATAACCCAATTGAAACACTAAAACTACTTGACCATCTGCAGCATTTTGGCTGGCAACTTTGAATCCAGTTCCTTTGATTTCTAAATCTACTTTAAAGCCCTTAGTCAAACCTTCGACCGCACTTTTTGATAAAGAAATAGCTGTTCCTAAACAACGCGCATGATCGCGAGTCTCGCCTTTTGCTGTCCAATCTAATTTGCCCTGATCTAAAACAGGCTCTAAAAGATTGGCATCATAAGCAACAGATAATGTTTTTCCACTTTTTTCAAAGCGCAAAGCAGATTCGCTGGAAACAACTTCAGCTTTAACACCTTGTAAATCAATAGGACTACGTGCTAAACGTGTTAAAAGAGCCATTAGTACACCTCACACAAAATTTCACCACCAATTCCCAATTTGCGAGCATGAGCTGCTGTCATCACGCCTTGAGAGGTCGTTAATACAGCAATTCCCATGCCTCCCAAGACACTTGGAAGGTCAGCGCAAGGGGAATAATGCTGACAAGATGGTTTTGATACACGGCGAATATGCTCAATAACAGGCTTACCTTGATAGTACTTTAGACCAATCACGATATCTTTTTTAGCGCCATTTTCGACGATATCAAAGTCAGAGATATAACCTTCTTCTTTCAAAACAGTTAAAATACCTGTCTTTATTTTTGATGCAGAGACAACAACAGCTGGCTTATTTGCGCGCTGGGCATTGCGAATGCGTGTCAGTAAATCTGCGATAGGATCTTGTAAACTCATTTTTTTCTTCCTCTTACCAGCTGGACATGACGAAGCCAGGCAAATAGCCTTCCATCACCCAGTTTCTAAATAATGATCTTGCGACACCGACTTTTCTGTAAGTACCTCTTGGACGACCAGTGATCGCACAACGATGACGAATACGCACAGGACTAGAATCACGAGGAAGTTTTTCTAACTTAGCCATAATAGCTAGTTGTAACTCAAGATCCCCGGCCGCAGCAACGAGTTCTTTCTTTAATACTTCGCGGCGCTCTTGATATTTTGCAACAAGTGCTTCACGCTTAATATTGCGACGAACCCAGCGGTTTTTTCTGGTTTTTGTTGGTTTAGTTGCGTCAATAATCATGCTTGATCTCCTGAGTGAGCTTCAGTCTTAGGTGCGCCACGGAATGGGAAGGAAAAAGCCTTCAACAATTCATAAGCGTGTGAATCTTTTTGTGCTGATGTCACAATCGTCACGTTCATTCCAGAAACGTTAGGATCGATTTCATCCAAATCGATTTCAGGAAATACTAATTCTTTGAAAGAAAAGTTGAAATTTCCACGCTTATCAAAGCCTTTAGCATCGACTCCACGAAAATCACGGACACGAGGAAGAACAACGTTAATCACACGATCGAGAAACTCATACATCTTGTCTTTACGTAAAGTCACTTTGACGCCCATAGGCCATCCATCACGAATTTTGAATCCTGCGATAGACTTACGAGCTTTAGTCACAACAGCCTGTTGACCTGCGATTCTGGTCAAATGATCAAGAGCAACTTGGACGATTTTTTTATCAGTTGAAGCATTGCCAATTCCGATATTAAGAATAATTTTCTTCAATACAGGAACCTGCATAGGGTTGTTCATCTTAAGATCGTCTTTAAGCTGCTGATGGATTTTTTCTTTATAGAGTGTTTTTAAACGAGCCATAATTATTCCTTATCCTTTCGAGCAGAGCGGTGTGCAATAACAACACCTGTCGACTTATAAAAACGAACCTTTTCACCAGCTTCAACGCGGCAGCCAATTTTATCGGCCTTTCCAGTTGCTTCGTTGTAAATCGCAACGTTTGAGCTGTGTACAGAAGCTTCTATTTGAACGCGTCCGCCTGTTTGGCCAGTGCGCGGATCTGATTTTTTATGTTTTACAACATAATTGCAACCACTAATAATATAACGAAGACCTTCGCGTGTACGAATTTTCTTCTTTAAAGTGCCGACTTGTTTTTTTGAACGCCCAGTAGTGATAACGACAGTATCTCCTAAAAGAAACTTATCACTCAGTGGAGCGTTTAGTGTTTTTTCAATACGCTGAGATAAATTCATAGCTGTGATGACCCCTCGTGGTTATAGAACTTCTTGTGCCAGAGAAATAATCTTCATGAAATTCTCACGAAGTTCTCGGGTAACAGGCCCGAAAATTCGAGTTCCAATAGGCTGACGCTGGTTATTTAAAATTACAGCAGCATTCCCATCAAATCGAATAACGGAACCATCGGCACGGCGAATAGGATGCTTTGTTCGCACAACAACGGCAAAACAAACGTCCCCTTTCTTGACCTTCCCTGTGGGGAGAGCATCTTTAATAGCTACACGGATAATATCTCCAACGTGAGCAACACGGCGCTTGGATCCTCCAAGAACCTTAATACATTCCACAAGACGAGCGCCTGAATTATCAGCGACTCCAAGACGTGATTGAGTTTGAATCATGTTTCATTCCCTTATAGTTGTTATTAGCTAGGCTTAATGATTAACGAGGAAAAATATGAGCCAATTCCCAAGATTTTGTTTTGGAATATGGCTTACATGGGCGAATCAAAACAACATCACCTGGCTTGGCAATATTTTGCTCATCATGTACTGTCATCACAGTTGTCAACTTCAGTACCTTACGATACTTCGGATGGCTTTTCAAAACCAGAATACTGACTTTGATGGTCTGCTCTGAGCTGACACGAGACACAACACCGCGCAAAGCTTTGGATGTTTTTTTGCTCTCTAACTTTTCTGTCATCTGGACACCTCTTAGTTCAGAGCCGCTTGACGCAATACAGTTAAACAACGTGCAATCGTTCTTCTGTTTTGTCCCCAAGCAGCTGTGTTAGTTTTTTCATTTCGTGTGTGTTTTAAAAGGGCAAAGTTAGCCTCTTGACGATAAAGTTTGTCAAGAAGCTCTAAAACTTGCTCCTTAGTTAAAGCACGGATCGCATTGATTTTCATAAGACACTTCATTCCAATTTAATGCCGTAACAATTTTTCTATTCTAACTCAAACAAAGTTAAATTTCTATGAAAAATTAAACATCTACAATAATTGAGGAGACTGAGAGTTTTGCTTTTGCCAACTCTAAAGCTTCTTTTGCGATTGCATGGTCAATACCACCAATTTCATAAAGAACTCGGCCAGGCTGAACAAGGGCTACCCAGTACTCAACATTTCCTTTTCCACTTCCCTGACGGACTCCTAATGCCTTTTGGGTAATAGGCTTATCTGGGAAAATACGAATCCAAATCTTTCCGCCTCTTTTAATTTTTCTATTAATCGCACGACGAGCAGATTCAATTTGACGGGAACTAATCTGACCATGAGAGGTTGCTTTAAGAGCAATAGTTCCAAAGTTCAGTTCATTTCCGCAATGTGCCAACCCTGTATTTCTACCTTTATGGGTTTTACGATATTTTGTTCTTTTGGGCTGTAACATAAACTCACACCTTACTTAGTCTCAGCAGAGGTTTCTTTTTCAAGAACTTCGCCTTTAAAAATCCATACTTTAATACCGATAATTCCATAAGTTGTCTTGGCTTCGGCAATATGATAGTCAATATCAGCGCGTAATGTATGAAGAGGAACACGTCCTTCACGATACCATTCTGCGCGAGCAATTTCAGCTCCACCTAGACGACCAGAAATAGCGATTTTAATTCCTTCTGCGCCTAATTTCATCGCATTTGTTACAGCACGACGCATAGCGCGACGATACATAACACGGTTTTGAATCTGCTCAGCAATAGATTCCGCTACTAAACGAGCATCAAGTTCAGGCTTTTTAATTTCTTCAATATTGACATGCACAGGAACGCCCATAAGACGGGAAATTTCTGTTTTTAGACGCTCAATATCTTCACCTTTTTTTCCAATAACAATACCTGGACGAGCGGTACTAATACGGATAAGAGCATTATTAGCAGGACGATTAATCTGAATTTTAGAAATCATCGCTGCAGGATAACGCTGATGAATAAATTGACGAACCATCATATCAGAAAAAACAAACTGAGGATAATCTTTTGACTTTTTAAACCAACAAGACTGATGCTTGTAAATTTTTCCAAGACGAAACCCAACTGGGTGTACTTTTTGTCCCATGATATTTATTCCTCACTAAGAACCAAACTGATCACGTGAACCGATAACGATTTTCACATGACTACGACGTTTAATAATTGCAGCTGAACGGCCTCTGGCACGTGGATGCATACGCTTAAGGCGCATTCCACGGTCGACCTGGACAGTGTGTACAATCAGATCTTGGCGATCGCTATTGCCATTGTTTTCAGCATTAGCAATCGCGGAGGATAAGACTTTAGCTAGGATTTTTGCACCTTTGTGAGGCATGAATTCTAGCAGTTGTAACGCTTCGTTAACGCTCTTTTTTGTTAATTTAAGATCGTTAGCAACTTTGCGTATTTTTTGATCTGAGATCAAAGCATTTTTCAATAAAGATTGATACATTACATCGTACTCCGCTTATTTCGTCTTTCTGTCACCAGAGTGACCTCTAAAAGTTCTTGTTTTCGCGAACTCACCGAGCTTGTATCCAACCAAATCTTCTGTAACCAATAAGGCGGCAAAATCTTTACCATTGTGGATCATCATAGTGACGCCCACAAATTCTGGCACGATAGTAGAACGACGAGACCAAGTTTTCACAACAACACGAGTGTTTTTGTTTGCTTTTTCTTTTGCTTTTTTAACCTTAGCGACAAGTTTGGGATTGACGTAAGGTCCTTTTTTAATTGAACGAGCCATAGTTATTCTCTCTTAACCTTTCTTCGCTAGATGACGGGAACGGATAATCAAACGATTATCTTTATTACGACGCGTACGACGACCTTTTGGTAATCCTGTTGGGGAACAAGATGGACGACCTCCAGAAGTACGACCTTCTCCTCCTCCTAATGGGTGATCTACAGGGTTCATAGCAACGCCTCGAACTGTAGGTCTAATACCCATATGACGCTTACGACCTGCTTTTCCGATCATGCAGAGGTTATGATCTGTATTACCAATTTCACCAATGACAGCGCGGCAATCAAGACGTACCTTTCTCATCTCGCCACTGCGAAGACGCACAATAGCGTACTGACCTTCTTTACCAAGCAACTGTACAGAAGCTCCTGCTGAACGAGCCATTTGAGCACCACGACCAGGCTTAATTTCTAACTGAGAAATGACAGTTCCGACTGGGATAGCACGAATAGGTAAGCAGTTTCCTTCTTTAATAGGAGCATTAGCGCCAGAAACAAGGACATCTCCTACTTTCATTTTGGATGTCGCTAAAACATAAGCACGCTGACCATCTTCATAGCAAATCAAAGCAATGTGAGATGTTCTGTTAGGATCGTACTCAATACGCTCTACTTTTGCATTCATATCATCTTTGATACGTTTGAAATCGATAAGACGATACAATCTTTTAGCTCCGCCTCCACGATGGTTCACAGTGATGTGACCATGGTTGTTACGGCCACCTTGAGACATAAGAGGCTCAAGAAGCTTTTTATAAGGACGTCCTTTATA
>Ga0075176_1010391_pt1 | contig 11709 bp, 5 predicted proteins | sample JI81BgreenRNA_FD_77311 | JGI IMG/M metagenome (GOLD analysis project Ga0075176, IMG submission 77311) | Metatranscriptome of wastewater effluent complex algal communities from Wisconsin, to seasonally profile nutrient transformation and... | ecosystem: Engineered > WWTP > Effluent > Algae...
AGAGTTGTTTGATCGTTTCTACTAAGTAGATTCAAAGACAACTGATTTTTTAAATAGACTTGTTAAAGAGGGACTCAATGGTAAGATCTTTTACCGGAATGAAGAGATTTCGTAAAAACTTTGGTCGTATCTCAGATGAAGCCAAAATGCCCAACCTAATTGAATTGCAAAAGTCATCTTATGACAAATTTTTGCAACAAGCAGTTGCTTACAATAAGCGCGAGGACGTTGGGCTTCATGAAGTATTTAAATCCACCTTTCCAATAACAGATTTTTCTGGCAAGTCTCAGTTGGAATATTTTAAGTATGACTTTGATAAACCAAAATATGACCAAGAAGAATGTCGTCAACGCGGGCTTACCTATTCGGCACCCCTCAAATTGACTTTGCGTCTAGTTGTATGGGACATCGACGAAGATACCGGCGCGAAATCTATTCGTGACATTAAAGAACAAGAAGTTTATATGGGCGACATGCCTTTGATGACTGACAATGGAACCTTCATTATTAATGGTGTTGAACGGGTTATTGTCTCACAGATGCATCGCAGTCCCGGTGTGTTCTTTGATCACGATAAAGGTAAAAGTCACTCATCTGGGAAATATCTGTTTGCGGCTCGAGTTGTTCCTTATCGTGGCTCCTGGTTGGATTTTGAATTTGATCCAAAGGATTTGGTTCACGTCCGTATTGATCGTCGTCGTAAATTACCGATTACCGCATTTTTAATGGCATTAGATTCAGCAGAAACTGCCTTATTGAGATCTAAAGCGGCAGAAAAAGGTGAATCATTAACGCCAAGTCAGATCACAGGTATGTCCCGTGAAGAGATTTTGGGGACTTTTTACACCACGGTAACTTATTCAAAGCATAAAAAAGGTTGGAAAACCGCCTATATTGCGGAAAACTGGCGCGGCGTTAAATTAAATGCTGACCTTGTTGATGCGGCAACCGGAGCAGTCGTCGCCGAAGCTGGAACAAAAGTTACCCCTCGGTTAGCTAAAAAGTTAGCTGCTGATGGTCTTAAAGAAATACTCGTTACAACCGAAAGTCTAGAAGGTCTATACCTAGCAAAAGAATTTATTAACGAAGCAACTGGTGAAATCTATGCGGAAGCAGGTGATGAGCTAACAGTTAAGACAATCAGTACACTCGAGTCCAACGTCAATCTTAAAGAAATTCCTGTTCTTTCTGTTGATCACGTTAATGTTGGGGCGTATTTGGTAAACTCTTTGAACGCTGATAAGATTAACAACCGTGAAGAAGCGTTGTTTGATATTTATCGTGTCATGCGTCCTGGCGAGCCACCAACCCTTGAGGGAGCAGAGGCGCTATTCAACGGTCTATTCTTTGAGTCCGACAAATATGATCTGTCTGCGGTTGGTCGTGTTAAAATGAATTCGCGTATTGACGTCAAGTGTCCCGATAACATTCGCATTTTACGTAAAGATGACATCTTGGCAATCTTGAAGGTTCTGTTGGAACTTAAAGATGGTCGCGGAGAAATTGACGATATCGATAATTTGGGGAACCGTCGTGTACGTGCTGTTGGTGAACTCCTTGAAAACCAATATCGTGTTGGTCTCAGCCGTATGGAACGCGCAATTAAAGAACGTATGAGTTCTGTCGAAATTGATACAGTTATGCCACATGACTTGATCAATGCAAAACCTGCCGCTGCTGTAGTTCGTGAATTCTTTGGTTCATCACAGCTCTCACAGTTTATGGATCAAACAAACCCATTATCGGAAATTACCCACAAGCGTCGTCTCTCAGCCTTAGGGCCAGGGGGTCTAACTCGCGATCGCGCTGGTTTTGAAGTCCGTGACGTTCATCCAACCCACTATGGTCGTATTTGTCCAATTGAAACACCAGAAGGTCAAAACATTGGATTGATTAACTCGTTGGCAACCTATGCCCGCGTTAACCAGTATGGTTTTATCGAAAGTCCATATCGCAAAGTTAAAGATGGTAAAGTTACAAACGAAATCATTTACCTAACGGCAATGGAAGAAACGAAACACGTTATTGCGCAGGCAAACATTGTCTTGAGTAAAGACGGTAGTATCGTTGATGAGCTGGTAACGTGTCGTAAACAAGGTGAATTCGTTATTTTGCCAAAAGAAGACATTACCTTGTGTGACGTATCTCCAAAACAGCTGGTTTCAGTCGCGGCGTCATTGATTCCATTCTTAGAAAATGATGATGCAAACCGAGCGTTGATGGGATCAAACATGCAACGTCAAGCCGTTCCTTTGCTTCGCAGTGAAGCACCCCTTGTCGGAACAGGCATGGAAGCAACCGTCGCTCAAGATTCTGGCGCATGTGTTTTGGCACGACGATCAGGTATTGTTGATAGTGTTGACGGACGACGGATTGTTATTCGAGCAACAGATCGCCAAGAAGGAGATGATTCGGTCGGGGTTGACATATATAACCTTCATAAATTCCAACGCTCTAACATGAGCACCTGTATTAACCAAAAACCTCTTGTTAAAAAGGGCGATATTGTTAAAAAGGGTGACGTTGTTGCCGATGGTCCTGCGACAGAATTAGGTGAATTGGCTTTGGGACGTAACGTTCTTGTTGGATTCATGTCCTGGCAAGGATATAACTTTGAAGACTCTATCATTTTGTCTGAACGAATTGCTCAGGATGATGTATTTACCTCAATTCACATCGAAGAATTTGAAGTAATGTCACGGGATACAAAATTGGGTAACGAAGAAATTACTCGTGATATCCCCAACGTTGGTGAAGAAGCTCTAAGAAATCTTGACGAAGCTGGTATTATTTATATTGGTGCGGAAGTTAAAGCGGGCGACATCTTAGTTGGTAAAGTAACGCCAAAGGGTGAATCACCAATGACCCCAGAAGAAAAATTGCTGCGGGCTATTTTTGGGGAAAAAGCCTCTGATGTTCGCGATACATCTCTTCGTGTTCCACCTGGCATTTCTGGGACGATCGTTGATGTTCGTGTATTCTCAAGGCGTGGTGTCGATAAAGACGAACGTGCCCTGACAATTGAACGCCAAGAAATTGAACGTTTGGCCAAAGATCGTGACGCTGAAAAGGTAATTTTGGAGCGTAACTTCTATAAAAACCTTGAAGAAATGCTATCCGGCCATAAGCTAACATCCGCGCCTAAGGGAATTAAAACTGGGGGTATTGTCAATGATGCTCTCCTTGCAGAGATTCCTCAATATCAGTGGAAGCTATTGACCGTTGATAATGACGATGTCATGTCACAAGTCGAAGCCATGAAGCGTCATCTGGACGAAGGTTTTGCTAAACTACAAGATTGGTTCGAAGGAAAAGTCGAAAAGCTTCGTGCGGGAGATGAACTCTCTCCAGGCGTCTTGAAAATGGTTAAGGTCTTTATTGCGGTTAAACGTAAGATTCAACCAGGTGATAAGATGGCAGGTCGCCATGGAAACAAAGGTGTTGTGTCACGTATTGTTCCATTGGAAGATATGCCACACTTAGAAGATGGAACAGTCCTGGATATCATTTTAAATCCACTAGGTCTTCCGTCACGTATGAACGTTGGTCAAATTCTTGAAACCCATATGGGGGCAGCAGCGGCTGGTCTAAGCAAGCAGATCGCGAGTGCAGTGGAAAAGATTCAACAGAATGCGGGCAAAATAGCTGATCTTAAGGCTGAGCTTAAAAAGGTTTATACCGATAAAATCGATACAAAAGATATCGATTCCATGACAGACGAGCAAGTTCTGGAACTTGGTCGTAGTCTGCGAAAAGGTGTGCCAATTGCAACTCCCGTGTTTGACGGAGCATCCGAGGATGACATTGTTTCCGCCCTTAGCCTCAGTGGAATACCGAGCAATGGTCAACAGTATTTGATTGATGGTCGCACGGGTGAACGTTTTGATCGTCCAACCACTGTTGGTTACATTTATATGTTAAAACTTCACCATTTGGTTGATGATAAGATCCATGCGCGATCTATTGGCCCATACAGTTTGGTCACACAGCAACCTTTGGGTGGTAAAGCTCAATTTGGTGGTCAACGTTTCGGTGAAATGGAAGTTTGGGCTCTTGAAGCTTATGGTGCGGCCTATACGTTGCAAGAAATGTTGACTGTTAAGTCAGACGATGTTTCAGGTCGGACAAAAGTCTATGAGGCAATTGTCCGTGGTGACGATAATATGGAAGCAGGTATTCCAGAATCCTTCAACGTTTTGGTCAAGGAACTTAGGTCTCTTGGTCTGAATATGTCCTTTGAGCAATAGAAATTAGTTTCGGAGAGAATTTATGAGTAATCAATTACGTAAAATCGAAACCAGCGATATAGCACCAGGTTTTGAGGCGATCAAGATTTCTATTGCAAGCCCAGAGCAAATTCGCTCTTGGTCTTATGGAGAGGTCAAAAAGCCAGAGACCATCAATTATCGCACGTTTAAACCAGAACGTGATGGCCTGTTTTGTGCGCGGATTTTTGGTCCTGTAAAAGACTATGAGTGCCTATGTGGTAAGTACAAGCGCATGAAATACCGGGGTGTCATTTGTGAAAAATGTGGCGTTGAAGTAACCCTTAGCAAAGTCCGTCGTGACCGTATGGGACACATTGAGCTCGCGTGCCCCGTAGCGCACATTTGGTTTACAAAATCACTCCCAAGTCGTGTTGCTTTGTTACTAGATATGCCACTTAAGGATATTGACCGAGTTCTCTATTTTGAGAATTACATCGTCATCGATCCAGGTATGACTCCTTACCGCAAGGCACAGCTTGTTTCTGAAGACGAATATGGTCGTATGCAAGATGAGTATGGTGAAGATGCCTTTGCGGCCGGAATCGGAGCTGAAGCTTTAAAACGTTTGCTGGGTCAGATTGATCTTCAAAGAGAACGCGACGAGATGCGTGAGGAACTTCTAGAGACATCTTCCGAAATGCGTCGTAAGAAACTGGTTAAGCGATTGAAGTTGTTCGAAGCATTTATTGAATCGAACACTAACCCACAATGGTTAATTATGGATGTGATCCCAGTGATTCCACCAGAATTACGTCCTCTTGTGCCTCTCGATGGTGGCCGCTTTGCGACCAGTGATTTGAACGATTTGTACCGACGCGTCATCAATCGTAACAATCGATTAAAGAGACTTATTGAATTAAGGGCTCCCGATATTATTGTTCGGAACGAAAAGCGTATGTTGCAAGAGTCTGTTGATGCCCTATTTGATAATGGTCGTCGCGGTCGTGCGATTGCTGGTGCGAACAAGCGTCCGTTGAAATCTTTGGCTGATATGCTCAAGGGTAAGCAAGGTCGTTTCCGTCAGAACCTTCTTGGTAAGCGTGTTGACTATTCTGGCCGTTCTGTAATCGTAGTGGGTCCAGAATTAAAACTACATCAGTGCGGTTTACCAAAGAAAATGGCTCTTGAGTTATTCAAACCATTTATATATGCCCGTTTAGAACGTTATGGCCTTGCCAGCACCCTAAAGGCGGCAAAACGTATGGTTGAAAAAGAGCGGCCTGAAGTTTGGGATGTGTTAGAAGAGGTTATCCGCGAACACCCTGTTCTTTTAAACCGTGCACCTACCCTTCACCGTTTAGGAATTCAGGCGTTTGAGCCTATTTTGATCGAAGGTAAGGCAATCCAGCTTCATCCACTTGTTTGTGCTGCTTTCAATGCGGACTTTGACGGCGATCAAATGGCTGTTCACGTGCCACTGTCTCTCGAAGCTCAGCTTGAAGCTCGCGTTTTGATGATGTCAACGAACAACATCCTCAGTCCAGCAAACGGCCGACCAATTATCGTACCGTCTAAGGATATTGTATTGGGTGTGTACTACCTGACTCAGATCAGAGATTCTCTGGTCGGTGAAGGAATGATTATATCATCCTTATCCGAAGCTGAATTGGCTCTGCAAAACAAATTAGTTGAGCTGCATACAAAAGTTAAGGCTCGTATGGCTTATTATGACGCAGAAGGAAATGTCACTTATAAGCGTGTTGACACAACCCCAGGGCGTGTCATTCTAAGCCAAATTCTGCCAAAAAGTGATAAGGTGACATTTGATAATATTAACCAACAACTTGGTTCCAAGGAAATTGGAAACCTAGTTGATTTGGTTTATCGTCATTGTGGACAAAAAGATACAGTCATTTTCGTTGACCGATTGATGGGTCTTGGTTTCCAATATGCAACTCGGGGTGGTATCTCATTTGGTAAAGATGACTTGATTATTCCAGAGGCTAAGAAACAACTTATTGAGGATACAAAATCATCAGTCTCTGAATTTGAGCAGCAGTATGCAGACGGATTGATTACACAGGGTGAAAAGTACAACAAGGTTGTTGACGCTTGGTCCCAATGTACTGACCGAGTCGCCGAAGAGATGATGAAGGAAATGTCTAAGACAAAACAGGGTGAACATGTGAACTCAGTTTATATGATGGCTCATTCTGGCGCTCGAGGTTCTGTTGCTCAGATGAAGCAGCTTGCAGGTATGCGCGGTCTGATGGCTCGTCCAAATGGTGATATTATTGAAACGCCAATCATTTCTAACTTTAAAGAAGGACTGAACGTTCTTGAATACTTCACCTCGACACACGGTGCACGTAAAGGTCTTGCAGATACGGCTCTTAAAACAGCAAACTCTGGATATTTGACACGTCGTTTGGTTGATGTTGCTCAAGATTGTATTATCACAGAATCAGATTGTGGAACCAGTCGCGGTATTACGATGACATCAGTTATGGAGGGTGGCGAGACAATTGCTTCTCTTACAGATCGTATTCTAGGTCGCTGTGCATCTGAGGATATTGTTGATGCTGTCTCTGGTAAAGTCATTCTTAGTGCAGGTGAATTAATTGAAGAGAAAATCCTTGATGAAATAGAGTCAGCAGGGATCGATTCTGTCAATATTCGATCCGTATTAACATGTGAGTCCAAAGTTGGTATTTGTTCTAAGTGTTATGGGCGTGATTTGGCGCGCGGGATTTTGGTCAATTCTGGTGAAGCTGTTGGTGTTATCGCAGCTCAGTCGATCGGTGAGCCAGGTACACAGCTAACGATGCGTACCTTCCACATTGGGGGTGCCGCTCAGGGTGGAGCTGAACAGAATAGTCTAGAGGCAGCACATGCCGGTACGATTCAGTTCCGAAATAAAAATATTGTTACCAGCAGCAATGGCGCCGATATGGTCATCTCGCGTAACTGTGAAGTTGTGATTGTTGATGATCATGGCCGTGAAAAGTCTCGAGCGCGTATTCCATATGGGTCTCGTGCATTTGTTAAGGATGGCGAGAGAGTCCCTCAGGGTCAAAAGTTAGTCGAATGGGATCCTTACACAATTCCGATTATTTCAGAGGCCGAGGGTATTATTCACTATGTTGATTTGGTTGATGGTGTCTCACTCAGAGAAGTCACTGACGAGTCAACTGGTATATCAAACCGTGTTGTCGTTGACTGGAAACAGCAATCTCGTGGATCAGATCTTCGTCCGATGATTTCTATCCGAGATAAAAAAGGTAATCCAGTCTTATTGGGTAGCGGTATTGAAGCACGTTATTTCTTGTCAGTGGATGCTATTCTATCTGTCGAAAATAGTGCCACAGTCAAAGCTGGTGACATAATTGCGCGTGTTCCACGCGAGACAACAAAGACTCGTGACATTACCGGTGGTCTGCCGCGAGTATCTGAATTGTTCGAAGCACGTCATCCCCGGGATGCTGCAATTATTGCAGAATTTGATGGACGCGTTGAGTATGGTAAAGACTATAAAACAAAACGAAGAATCGTTATTGTGCCTGCAAATGATGATGTTCAGCCAATGGAATACCTCATTCCAAAAGGACGCCACATAACAGTTCACGAGGGTGACATTGTTAAGCGTGGTGATTTGTTAGTAGATGGTAACCCTGACCCACATGATATCCTTAGAGTTATGGGTATCGAGGCTTTGGCGACATATCTCGTTAGTGAAATTCAACAAGTTTATCGACTTCAAGGCGTTAAGATCAATGACAAGCACATTGAAGTTATTGTTCGTCAAATGCTGCAGAAGTACGAAATTACAGATCCGGGTGAGACAATTCTTGTGCGGGGTGAGCAAATTGATCGCGAAGAATATTTCAAAATGGTCGAGTTGTCTGCTCTCGAAGGACGTCGTCCTGCAACAGGAATTCCTGTCTTGCAAGGGATCACAAAGGCCTCATTACAAACGAAATCCTTTATTTCAGCAGCATCGTTCCAGGAAACAACACGCGTCTTAACAGAAGCTGCTGTGGCTGGAAAGTCAGATGATTTAATTGGATTGAAGGAAAATGTTATCGTTGGCCGATTGATCCCTGCTGGTACAGGAAGTGTCATTAATAATTTGCGCAAACTCGCAAGTCATCGTGATCAAGAAGCAATTGAGGCTCGATCTCAGGTAATTGATGATACAGAAAAATCATCAAGTTATGTGTAAATAAGGCAAGGAAGTCGTTGACTTCTTTGCAAAGCATGCTTATTATGCAATAAACTAGTGTGCTCTTTCGGGTATAAATCTGCTCTTTTTTTCCTGTTTTAGGGAGTAAGAAGAGCAGGGTACCCACATTGGTTACCTTGCGTTGGCAAGCTTATTAGTGTGAATAGTAATATAGGTAAAAGAAAAGGGGATAGGCTCATGCCTACAATTAACCAACTTATACGGAAGCCACGCGCTCCGAAAGTTTCGAGAAATAAGGTTCCTGCTCTTGAGGCTTGCCCTCAAAAGCGTGGTGTGTGTACTCGTGTATTTACAACAACTCCAAAAAAGCCAAACTCGGCGCTTCGTAAGGTGGCCCGTATTCGACTAACAAACGGATTTGAAGTAACCGGCTACATTCCAGGTGAAGGTCACAACCTTCAAGAACACTCTGTTGTTATGATTCGTGGTGGTCGTGTAAAAGACTTACCTGGTGTCCGCTATCACATTGTTCGTGGTACACTGGATACCCAAGGTGTTAAAGATCGTAAACAAGCACGCTCCAAATACGGTGCAAAGCGTCCAAAGTAAGAAGATTAAGAGGTTAATATGTCACGTCGTCGCGCGGCTGAAAAAAGAGAAATCAATCCTGACGCTAAGTTTCATAGCGTCGTTCTCGCAAAATTTATTAATAACATTATGCTCCAAGGTAAAAAATCCGTTGCAGAACGGATTGTTTATGGGGCCTTTGACAAAATTCAAGGCAAGAGCGGCACTAAGTCATCTCTTGAAATGTTTGAAGAAGCCTTGGAAAACATTAAGCCAGCTTTAGAAGTACGCAGTCGTCGCGTCGGTGGTGCAACATACCAAGTCCCTTGTGATGTGCGTCCTGACCGTGCTCAAGCGTTAGCATTCCGCTGGCTTATTTCTTGCTCACGCAAAAGATCAGAAAAGACAATGGTTGATCGCTTAGCTGGTGAATTGCTAGACGCAATCAATAGCCGTGGCGCATCTGTTAAGAAGCGTGAAGATACACATAAAATGGCTGAAGCAAACCGTGCATTTGCTCACTATCGCTGGTAATTGGGGGATATAAGATGGCGAGATCCCACCCCCTCTCACAATACCGAAATATTGGTATTATGGCTCACATTGACGCTGGTAAGACAACAACTACCGAGCGGATTCTATATTACACAGGTAAATCCTACAAAATCGGTGAAGTTCATGAAGGTACCGCTGTTATGGACTGGATGGAACAAGAGCAAGAACGCGGTATTACAATTACCTCCGCTGCAACGACTTGTTTCTGGAATGATCACCGCATTAACATTATTGACACACCAGGTCACGTTGACTTTACGATTGAAGTTGAGCGATCTTTGCGTGTCCTTGACGGTGCCGTTACTGTTTTTGATGGCGTTGCTGGTGTCGAGCCTCAATCTGAAACTGTTTGGCGTCAAGCAGACAAGTACGGTGTTCCCCGAATTTGTTTCGTAAACAAATTGGATCGCATGGGAGCCAACTTCTTCCGTTGCGTTGATATGATTGTTGATCGTCTTGGCGCGCGTCCTTTGGTTCTATACTTGCCAATTGGAGCAGAAGCCGATTTCGTTGGCGTTGTTGACCTTATCAATATGAATGCCATTGTCTGGCGCGATGATTCATTGGGTGCAAAGTTTGATATCGTTGAGATTCCAGCTGACCTTAAAGCGCAAGCTGACGAATATCATGCTAAATTGGTTGAAACAGCTGTCGAAGCCGATGATACCTACATGGAAAAATACCTCAACGGTGAACAGATTTCTGCTGAAGAATTGAAAAAAGCGATCCGTCTTGGCGTTCTTAAGAGCATATTCGTTCCTGTTTTGTGCGGTAGCGCATTCAAGAACAAGGGCGTCCAGCCACTACTAGATGCAGTCGTTGATTATCTACCATCTCCTGATGATCTTATTAAAGTTAAAGGAACATCAACTGATGGCGAGACTGAGATGTCACGTAATATTTCTGATGCTGAGCCTTTTTCTGCTCTAGCGTTTAAGATTATGACAGATCCATTTGTTGGATCTTTGACATTCGTTCGTATTTATTCAGGTAAACTTGAAACAGGTACATATATTTACAACTCTGTTAAAGATGAAAAAGAACGTGTTGGTCGCATGCTGTTAATGCACGCAAACACACGTGAAGATATCAAAGAAGCCTATGCTGGTGACATCGTTGCAGTCTGTGGTCTGAAATCAACAACAACGGGTGATACCCTGTGTGATCAATCCAAGCCCATTATCCTTGAGCGTATGGAATTCCCAGAGCCGGTTATTGAGGTTGCGGTTGAGCCTAAGACAAAGGCTGACCAAGAAAAAATGGGGCTTGCCTTATCTCGACTCGCTGCTGAAGATCCATCATTTCGTGTAACATCTGATCCTGAAAGTGGTCAAACAGTTATCAAAGGAATGGGCGAACTTCACTTGGAGATCATTGTCGACCGTATGCGTCGTGAGTTCAAAGTTGAGGCCAATGTTGGTGCTCCTCAGGTCGCTTACCGTGAAACAATTACACGTCTTGCTGAAACAGATTATACCCACAAAAAGCAATCTGGTGGATCCGGTCAGTTCGCTCGAGTCAAAATTGTTTTCGAACCTCTTGAAGCTGGTAGCGGTTTCGTGTTTGAGAATAAAATCGTTGGTGGAGCTGTTCCACGCGAGTACATCCCGGGTGTTCAAAAAGGTCTTGTTTCCGCAATGGATACAGGTGTGATTGCAGGATTCCCATTAATTGATTTTAAAGCAACACTTATTGATGGCGCTTACCATGATGTTGACTCCAGCGCTCTTGCCTTCGAAATCGCAGCGCGTGCAGCGTTCCGCGAAGGTATTGGTAAATGTGCTCCACGTCTGTTAGAGCCAGTTATGAAAGTTGAAGTGGTAACTCCTGATGAATATATGGGGGATATCATTGGTGATTTGAATAGTCGTCGCGGTCAGATATCAAGTATGGATCAAAGAGCCAATGCGCGAGTTATTAATGCAATGGTCCCATTAGCAAGCATGTTCGGTTATGTAAACACTCTTCGTTCCATGAGCCAAGGGCGTGCGCAGTTCTCAATGCAGTTTGACCATTATGAGCAAGTTCCTCAACACGTAGCAGATGAAATTGTAGCAAAGGCTAGTTAATAGCCTTTGACCTAGATATAAAGGATTTTAAAATGACAAAAGCAAAGTTCGAAAGAAATAAGCCGCATTGCAATATTGGGACTATCGGTCACGTTGACCATGGTAAGACCTCATTGACAGCGGCAAT